>Ga0172376_10008274_pt1 | contig 10898 bp, 6 predicted proteins | sample Lak35m_FD_121114 | JGI IMG/M metagenome (GOLD analysis project Ga0172376, IMG submission 121114) | Freshwater microbial communities from Kabuno Bay, South-Kivu, Congo - kab_092012_35m | ecosystem: Environmental > Aquatic > Freshwater > Lake | place: Democratic Republic of the Congo: South-Kivu... | reverse complement strand
ATGCCGCCCGCAACAACAACATGATTGTCGCCCGCGCGGATCGACTGCGCGGCCTGCATCACCGCCTGCAGACCTGAGCCGCACACCTTGTTGATCGTGACCGCACTGAGCGTGGATGGAAGACCTGCGCGTAGTCCGGCTTGGCGAGCTGGGTTCTGCCCCAGTCCTGCTTGCAGAACGCACCCCATCATGCACTCATCGACCTTCGCCGCGGCGCCGGGCGCATCGGCCAGCGCTGCGCTGATCGCGATCGAACCGAGTTGCGTGGCGGGTACACGCGCGAGTGATCCCTGAAACTTCCCGATGGGGGTGCGGCGAGCCGAGAGGATGACAGGATGTGGCATGGTGGGTTTCCAGAATGGATGCGTGCAGCGCCGCAGTTCGGCGAAGCGGGAGAGGGAGGATAGCGGCGAGCAGGCGTACTTTGTGGTTCAATGCGTGGGCGTGTCTGATCCCTCATCGAGCACCAGCAACCTCTTCTCGCTGCAGAGCCACATTCTTGCGGAAGAGTCGCGGCACCCCGGTGCGAGCGGCGACTTCTCTTGGATCGTGAGCGCCATCTCTCTCGCGGGCAAGGCGATTGCACATCGCGTGCGGCGAGCACGGCTTGAGGGCGCGCTCGGTGACGAGGGCACCGCGAACGTTCAGGGAGAGAGTCAGCAGCGGATGGATGTGATCGCGAATGAGATTCTGATGCGATGCCTTGGCTCGCGCGCATCGATTGCCGTGCTTGCGAGCGAAGAGGACGAGGAGCCGACAATCCTGCGGCGTGGGAATGATGGTGGGAAGTACTGCGTGCTTTTCGATCCGCTCGACGGAAGCAGCACGCTCGATACCAACGGCGCCGTTGGCACGATCTTCACCATCCTGCGCAATGATCCTTTGATCGAATCGGCCGAACGCACCGTCTGTCAGCCTGGCCGGCAGCAGGTTGCAGCGGGCTACATCCTCTATGGACCGTCGACCGCGTTCGTGATCACGACGGGCTTGGGTGTGGATCTCTTTGAACTCGATCCGTTTGTTGGCTCGTTCATTCGCGTGAAGCAGGGGCTTCGCATCCCGCCGCGAAAGAAGGTGTATTCGGTGAACGAAGCGTATTCGTCGTCGTTCCCGTTGGGCTACCGCGACTACCTCGAGTGGGCGCATCACAGCGGATATTCCTCGCGTTACATCGGCAGTCTCGTGGCGGATGTGCATCGCATCCTGATCAACGGCGGAGTGTTCCTCTATCCACCAACGCTCACGCACCCCGATGGCAAACTTCGCTTGCTGTACGAAGCGAACCCCATGGCCTTCATCGTGGAGCAGGCCGGAGGCGCCAGCATGAGCGGCGCAGTGCCGACGCTCGATGTGCAGCCAACGAAGTTGCATCAGCGCGTGCCGCTGGTGCTCGGCAGCCGCGACGAGGTGGACGAAGTCGCTCGGCGCCTCTGACAAGCGTCGCTCCGCAGCGGTCCGTGGCAGGTCCCTGCCACGGACCGCGGCGGCATAGTGCCACTCAATACTTGCTGCTTGCTCTGCGCGGTTACTTGGCGGCTGCGGTACCGAAGTCAAACACGCGCATCTCGCGGAACTTCGGCTTCCAGTCGTTGACGAGCGCTTGGTGCTCGGGATGGTCGAGATAGGCGCGGTAGTCCGCGACCGAGTCGAATGCCATGTCGAGTGCGAGGTCGTAGTTGCCGTCGACTGTTGTGCGTCCAATGTCGACAGGTGTTCCGACGAACACTGCCCGTGCGAGTTTGGTCGCTGCAATTCGCCGCCGCGCATCTGCTTGGCACGCGGCAAGGTCCGAAGGATCATTCAGCTTGATGAGAACGACATGCCGAAGCGGCGGGATGGCAGTGGATTGCGGGCCACTCGGCGATGCGGAGTGCGCCCACGGTCGACCGTCGCATGCGGGAAGCACGGTGGCAAGAAGGAGGCATGCTGCGATCAGCAGTGCTGCTCGAGTCGGCGTGTGTATGACGAAGGTTGGTTGCCGCGGCATGCCGAGAAGCATAGAACGGCCTCGGCGCGTCACTCAGAGATGCCTCCGAGGGCGTTCCAGTGCTGGCGAAGCTGCGCGAGCGCGGGGGCGGGATCTGCCGCGGTATAGGTGTTTCCCGTGCGTTCAACGAGTCCAAGGCGAATGAGTTTCCCGAGCGCATCTTCCACTTCGAAGTCGATGTCAACGGCAAAGGTGGTTTGCAGCCAGCGTTCGATGCGTTCATCGAGCGCAGCTTCTGAGCAGGGTCCGCTGGTGCGAAGAGAGTGCAGCGCCAGAAGCGCCTCCTTTGTCTCCTCCTCGCCAGCCTCGTAGAGGACTTGGTTGACTGCACCCATATCTCGGTCGCAGAGGCGGTACATCACGATGTCCGAGAGAATCTTGAGATAGCGAAGATGCATGCGCTGCCAGCGCCCAAACTGTGTCCAGCCCCAGAGGGCCAGCGCGACGAGCCCGCCCCCGATGACCGCAAGTGCGCCGCCTGGAACAGTGGGGGCCACGGGATCGATGCCCGCGATGTGGCGTGTGTGGAGGACGAGTGCGTTCCAACTGGCCTTGAGGACCGCCGAGATTCCGATGACTGCAAAGATGGCGGGTATGAACATGACGGCACGGTCGAACCACGACATGCGGACTCGGCAGTCGGGCATCACCATGTCGATGTCGGCGACAGGGATGTTTTCAAAGAGACGAACATAGAAGCGGGGGGGAGCAAGACCTTTCTGTGTACCGCGCCTCCCATGCGGGGCATGCTCGATGTAGACAAAGAGCGTGCGGATGAGTGTGCACGGAATCCGTCTTCGACGCAGACCGAACCAGCGGCGGACTTCGATGGTGGTCTCGCTGCGGCCGCGGGCGCAGATCAGCGAGCGTCGCCACGATGAGCGGTCGAGTTGGGTCCTGAGTTCAACGAGCGACTGCGCGGAGAGCGCGGCGCGCAAGAGGCCCTCGTCCTCCTCGTCATAGTTGGCTCGACTGAGCGCGTGACGGACTTGTGCGAGGAGTCGTGCGCTTGCGACATCCTGTTGATCTGCACTCAGCGCGGGCTCCTGCGGATACAGCAGGCGATCGAGTTCGCGACGCATCGCAGCCGCTTGCTGATCGACCTCAGTGCGCAGCGCCACATGCAGGAGACGGTCGATCTGCGCGTGCACAGGAGTTTCGGATGGACCCAACCGATCGCGGATGCGTTCAAGCGAAACGGGAATCCTGCGGTTCCGTGCGGCCGACGCTGGAGTGGGCACGCCGAGCGAGCGATGATCTGCAGCCGGAAGCGCAGCCATGGCACGCAATGTACGGCGCGCCGCGCGGGGGGAAATGAAAACCCGCCGCGGCGCACATGCACCGCGGCGGGGTACTTCCGACGGGGACCGTCCTGGTCTCCGTGTCAGCATTCGCAGCGATCCTGCCTGACCCACTCGGGGCCGGGCTCCCTGTGTCTGCAGGTTTCTCCCCGCCTACGACGAGGGGACCAGGATCCGCCTTTTCCGTGCGGACTCGGCCTGAGCAAGGACGATCCGTTCTCTTGCCAGCCGGTCCCGGTGGACCTCGGCGAGAGCCGCTGCGAAAGTGGATGGGGCATGCGTCGTCGGAGTTGGTAGACGCATGACCCAGTGGAAGGTGACGGGCATCAGCTGCAACCCATGCTGTGCCCACAGTTCATGCACCGATAGCAGGTGCCGTTGCGGACCGTGATCGTTCCGCAGACATCACACGCGGGCGCGTCGCCCATGAGCTGCGCGTTCGCCTCGTCAAGCGCCGAGTACGAGGAACCTGCTGCGCGCATCTCGCCGCCTTCGACGATGATCGTCGTCACACGAAGTGCCGAGGGATCCACGGTCGACTCGCCAAAGAGCGAAGGCATCTGCGATCCCGCATCGAGTCCGATGCGCGAATGGCTCGCGCCTGTCTTCCCCTCTGCGGCGGGTGGTTGCGAGTGCGGGATGGACGCCGAGGTGGTGCCATCGCCGCCGGATGTGAAGCGTGTGCTGGTCCATGCAGTGCTCTCCTCCGTGATGCGGGTTTCAGTGATCGTTTCGCGCGCGGGCTCGATGCTCGCGGGCACAGTCTGCGGAAGCGGCTTCGGTGCGTTCGCGTCGCGGTAGCCCGCGATGAACTCCATGCCGAGCCATCGGAAGATGTAATCCACAAGGCTCTTGGCGAATGGGATGTCCTTGTTGCTGGTCATTCCCATTGGCTCGAAGCGCTGGTGTGCGAACTTGGTGACAAGGCTCTCGACGGGCACCCCGTACTGCAGTGCGACACTGATGGCCGTGCCGAGTGAATCCATGAGTCCACCAATGGTGGAGCCCTCCTTCGCCATCGTGATGAACAGCTCGCCCGGGCGACCGTCCTCGTACAGACCGACGATCAGGTAGCCCTCGTGTCCACCCACATTGAACTTGTGGGTGCGTGAGTTGCGGGTGTCTTGCAAGCGGCGGCGCAGCGGGCGTTCGATCACCTTCTCGACCACGCGCTCCACTTCACGAACCACGATGCGCTCGACGATCTGCGGTGCACCAGCTTCCGCGGTGACAGCGCTCGCTGCACTCTCGAGTCCCTCGACATCCGCTTCTTCCGCATGATCCGACGCGTCGGACTTCGTGGAGAGCGGCTGGCTGAGCTTCGAGCCGTCGCGGTAAAGCGCGTTGGCCTTCAGCCCGAGTTCCCACGACAACTTGTAGCACTCGCCGATCTCGCTCACGCTCGCCTCGTTCGGGAGATTGATCGTCTTTGAGATCGCTCCCGAGATGAACGGCTGAGCAGCCGCCATCATGAGGATGTGTCCATGCGGGTGGATGTAACGCGTGCCGATAGCGCCACACCGATTGGCGCAGTCGAACACCGGGAGGTGCTCACTGCGAAGGTGTGGTGCCCCCTCGACCGTCTGCGTCCCGCAGATCGTGCGGTTGAGCGCATCGATCTGCGAACTGGTGAGGCCAAGGGCACGCAGTCCGTTGAAACGGTCGTTTGCTCTTGCGGCCGCGGGATCAAGGCCGAGCCCCGTGAGAACGCGGTCGGGCAGCGCCCATGCGTTGAACGCGAAGCCGAGTTCGAAAACGGTTGGGAGGTTGTTCTCGATCTTGACAAGCTCATCATTTTGGAACCCGCGCTGCAGAAGCAGTTCGCGCAGCGTGATTGCGGGGGCCGCAGATGATGCGGAGCCAGTCGCCGCCGGGATCGTTTCATCGAGTGTGAGCGAACCCATCACATACTGCAGGACATCGTCGATCTCATTCGCCTCGTACCCGAGCGCGGCGAGCGCCGGGCGCAGCGATTGATTCGCGATCTTGAAGTAACCGCCGCCTGCGAGCTTCTTGAACTTCGTCAGTGCGAAGTCGGGCTCAACGCCCGTCGTGTCGCAATCCATCAGGAGTCCAATCGTGCCGGTCGGTGCGATCACGGTGACCTGCGCATTGCGATAGCCGAAGCGTTCGCCAAGCGCGAGTGCCTCGTCCCACGACTGCGTCGCGGAGCGAAGCAGATCATCGGCATTCAACAGATTGATGCGACTCGACGCGAACAGCGAGTGGTCGATCGGCACAGGGCGCGCGCGCAGCCCCTCGTACGCATCGCTCTCGCGCGCCACGCCGTGCGCGGCATGGCGGTGGTTGCGGATGACGCGCAGCATGTTCTCGCGGTTGTCATCGAAGCCGGCGAACGCACCGTGCTCCTCGGCAAGCCGCGCACTCGTTGCGTACGAACGACCCGTCAGGATGCTCGACAGCGCGCCGCAGATGGCGCGTCCTTCCGCGCTGTCGTATGGAATGCCCGCCTGCATCAGCATGGCACCGAGGTTGGCGTAGCCAAGTCCCAGTGTTCGGTAGCGCCACGACAGTTCCGCGATCTCGCGCGATGGGAAACTCGCCATCAGCACGGAGATTTCGAGCACCGCGGTCCACAGGTTGATCGCGTGCTCGTAACCCGCGATATCGAAGGTGCGCGTGCGCGAGTCGTAGAACTTGAGCAGGTTGATCGATGCCAGATTGCACGCGGTGTTGTCCAGGAACATGTACTCGCTGCAGGGGTTCGACGCATTGATCCGACCGCCCGCAGGGCAGGTGTGCCAAGCGTTGATCGTCGAGTCGTACTGCACCCCAGGGTCGGCGCAGTGCCACGCGGCCTCATTGATCTGCGACCAGAGATCGCGAGCGTTGATCTCCTTCGCCACATTGCCATCCGTTCGGCGGCGCAGCGTCCAGGCCGTATCGCCTTGCACTGCATCCATGAACGCATCGCTCAAGCGGACAGAGTTGTTGGAGTTCTGCCCGCTGACGGAGTAGTACGCCTCGCCGTTGAAGTCATAGTCCAGAGTCAGCCCCAGCCGCTCAGCCACTGCCCGCTGCTTCTCCTGCAGCTGCTTCATGCCCTCGACAAGCGCAGCCACCTTGATCTCCTCGCGCACCTTCCAGTTGACGAACGCCTCGATGTCCGGGTGATCCACATCCAGGCAGCACATCTTCGCGGCACGCCGCGTGGTGCCGCCCGACTTGATCGCACCCGCTGCGCGGTCGCCGATGCGCAGGAAACTCATGAGGCCCGAACTCTTGCCGCCGCCCGACAGCGTCTCGTTCTCGCCGCGGAGGTTTGAGAAGTTGGTGCCTGTGCCCGAGCCATACTTGAAGAGCCGAGCCTCGCGCACCCACAGATCCATGATGCCGCCCTCGTTCACGAGGTCGTCGTTCACGGACTGGATGAAGCAGGCGTGCGGCTGCGGGTGCGTGTACGCGTCGGGCGCGAGCGAGACGGCACCCGTGCTGTGGTTTGCGATCCAGTGCCCTTGCGCGGGGCTGTTGATTCCGTATGCCCACGCAAGCCCAGTGTTGAACCACTGCGGGCTGTTGGGCGCTGCCATCTGATGCACAAGCATGAACGCCACTTCGTCGTAGAACGCTTGCGCATCGGCGGGGGAGTCGAAATAGCCGTGCGTTTCACCCCAGTGTCGCCAGCAGCCCGCGAGACGATGAACCACCTGCTTCACGGATCGCTCTGGACCATGCGTGATGCTGCCATCGTCGTTCAGCGTGGGAACGCCCGCCTTGCGGAAGTACTTGCTCACCACGATGTCCGTGGCAAGTTGGCTCCAGTCCTTCGGAATCTGCGCATCGTCCATCGCGAAGACGGTCGATCCATCCGGGTTCTTGATCTTGCTCGTGCGAGTCGTCCACTCGGTGGTGCTGTAGACATCCGTGTCTGCGATGGTGAAGCGTCGTTCAATCTTCATGTGTGCATCCTGCTGGAACTGGTTTGGAATGAATGGAAACGATGACGAAGCGACGGAGCCGTCCTGCTCGGACGGCGCCGACGCGTACGGTGAGTTCAGGGTGAATGAGACGAGTGCGAGTTGCCGTCGACGCGGGGCAGCGTGAGTCCTTGTTGATCCTGATACTTGCCGCCCTTGTCGGCATAGCTGACTGCACAGATGCGGTCCGCCTTCAGGAAAAGCATCTGCGCGATGCCTTCATTGGCGTAGATGCGCGCGGGAAGCGGGGTGGTGTTGGAGATTTCGATCGTCACCTTTCCGCGCCACTCGGGCTCGAGGGGTGTGACATTGACGATGATGCCGCAGCGTGCGTAGGTGCTCTTTCCCACGCACACTGCGAGCACATCACGCGGCACCGAGAAAATCTCCACGGTCTCGGCGAGCGCAAATGAGTTGGGCGGGATGATGACATGGTCGCGACCTGTCTGCTCCGTGTCGATCGAGATGAAGAGATCGCTCGAGAAGTTCTTCGGGTCGACAACTGCAACGCCTCCGCTCGTGGCGTTCGTGAAGATCTTGAACTTCGTGCCAACGCGAACGTCGTAGCCGTAACTTGAAACGCCGTAGGAAATGACTCCGCTGCGCTTTCGGCTTTCCTCGAAGGGTTCGATGCCCACGAGTTCGCGAATCTGAGTGTCGCACAGAATGCCCATCTGAAAATCTCCCGACGCCCGAAGGCACTTCACTTGACTGCTGCCGTACCCACAAGACGGGCAGCAAGGATTCACGATACCCCAACATGTTGGGGTGGCAAGGGGTGGCCAACCACAAATACTGGGGGGCCCCCATTGCATCGGCAAGAGAGCTGTAACTCCTTGAAGAGACTGCAGGTTGTGTGATTTCAACTGCTCAAGCCACTGCCTGGCGATGTGTGGACAGGTTGTCGGACCTTGGTTCGCACCTCCCTAGACTCGCTTGTGTGGAGCCGAATTCGCTTTCCGCGTGCTTCGATGGATTGACGCCGCAGCAGCGTTTGGCGGTCGAGCACGGGAGCGGTCCGCTTCTTGTGCTTGCAGGGCCTGGGTCCGGCAAAACACGCGTGATTACGCGGCGAATCGCTGCGCGCATCGCGCAGGGCGTTCCTGCGTGGGCGATCCTCGCGCTGACCTTCTCGAACAAGGCAGCACGCGAAATGCGCACGCGCGTCGAGTCGCTCTGCGGCGGCCGCGTCGCGGGACGCAGTGGTCCCACGATCAGCACCTTTCACGCGTTTTCCGCCCAGTTGCTGCGTCGTTTCGGCGGATCGTCGCTGGCTGCGGGGCTCGGAACTGCGCCGCTGCGTGATGATTTCTCCATCCTCGATGCGGACGATGCGGCAACCGCGCTGCGTCAGGCGATCTCCGATTCAGGGCTCGATCCGAAGCAGTGGCGCACGTCCACCGTTGCCTCGCACATTTCGCGCGCCAAGAATCAATTGTGGACTGCCGCAGAACATGCGGCAAACGCAGGTGATTTTCTCGAACGCACCGTGGCAAAGGTTCATGCCGCTTACGAGCGAGAGACGGCTCGGCAGAACGCGCTTGACTTCGATGACCTCCTCACGCGGTGCGCGCGCATGCTTCGCGACGACACGGACCTGCGTGCGGAATTGCAGCAGCGGTACGCGGAGGTTCTCGTCGACGAGTATCAGGACACGAATCACTCGCAGTTTGTGATTGCCAGCCTGCTTGCACAGCAGCACCGCAACATCTGTGTGGTGGGCGATCCCGACCAGTCCATCTATGGATGGCGCGGCGCGGATCTCACCAACATCCTCGAGTTCGAGAAGCATTTTCCCCGTGCGGTCATCGTGCCGCTCGGCGAAAACTTCCGCTCGACGGGGCATATTGTGGCGACGGCTGCACGGCTGATTCTCCGCAACGGCAAGCGCCGCCACAAAGAGCTGCACACATCGCTCGGGGACGGGGCGATTGTCGAGGTGGTGCGCCTTGACAACGAGCTGGCAGAGGCTGACCGCGTGGCGCAAATCATCGAACGCCAGCACGCGGCTGGAACGCCGCTTCGCGAAATGGCCGTGTTGATGCGCATGAACGCACTCACGCGCGTCGTGGAGGATGCGCTTCGCCGGCGCAACATTCCATGCGTCATTGCGCGTGGTACGGCATTCTTTGAGCGCCGTGAGGTGCGCGACGCGCTCGCGTACCTGCGCCTGATCGCCAACCCACTCGATGAAGTATCGCTGCAGCGAATCGTGAATGTGCCCGCCCGCGGCATCGGCGGCACAACCATGCAGCGGATCGGCAATGCGGCCGTCTTGCGTCGCATCCCGCTCTTGGATGCCATGCAGCAGGCACGCAGCCTTGGCATCACCGAGCGCACGGCAAAGTCCATCGATGGGTTCGCCGCGCTTGTGGCGCGTGCGCGTTCGGAACTCGATGTCAAGCCCGCTGCAAACCTCGGCGGATTCGTTTCGCGCGTGCTTCTTGAAACGGGGCTTGGTCGTGCCGTTGCGGCCAGTGCTGACACCGAGGAGGAAGGCGCTGAACGCGAGGCGAATGTGACGGAAGTCGCCAACGCCGCAGCGCTGCATGAGATGCCCGAGGGCGATCCATCGGCAGCTCCGCCCACGCTCGGCGATGCACTTCGGTCGTTCCTGCAGTCCGTGGCGCTCGTGGCGGACGCGGATGCGGTCGATCCCGAGAAGGGCGCGGTCACGCTGATGACGCTGCATGCCTCGAAGGGACTTGAGTTCGACAGCATCTTCATCATCGGGCTTGAAGAGGGGCTTCTGCCGCACGCGCGTTCACTTGGCAGCCCTGATGAAGTGGAGGAGGAGCGTCGGCTGCTGTACGTCGGTATCACTCGCGCGCGTCGTCATCTGCTGCTGACGACCTGCGCTTCCCGAACGGTTCGCGGCTTGCAGGAGCGCGCCATCGAAAGCGGATTCCTCCGAGAGATTGTCGGTGAGGGCGTGGTCAGCAGCGATGAAGCGGACGGCGTCGGGCAGATGCGCGTGCGCGAACCGTCGGCGATGCGGCGGTTTGGTTCCGCGGGCAGTGAATCAGGCGCTGCGCCGAGGCCGGCGCTCCCCGCAGCGGGCGTTGGCGGCTCGCGGCAGATGCCCGCGGGCATCCGTGTCGGCACGGTCGTGCGACATGCCCAGTTTGGCATAGGACGAATCACCGCACTGCTGCCGCGCGGCAACATGACGAGCGTGGAGGTGGACTTCCGCCCAGGAGGGCGAAAAACGCTGGTGCTCGAATACGCTCGCCTCGAAATCGTCGTCGGTTCCTGACCGCGCGGTCAGTGCATGGCGGCTGGCGTTCCACAGATACCAGTTTGCCAGAACACGAACGACCACTGATCCGCCTCGTCTTCGATGCGGCGGGTGAGCGGCTTGCCTTGCCCATGTCCCGCATCGCGGTCCACCCACAACAGCACAGGCTCGGTGTGATCATCGCTCGCGGACGCAGCTTGCATTAGCGCGGCCATCTTGCGCGCATGCAGCGGATGCACGCGCGAATCATTCTCGCCTGCGGTGAAGAGCACCGCGGGATAACGCGTGCCCGCGCGAACATTGTGGTAGGGGCTGTAGGCATGGAGCCACTGAGCAGCGGCTGCATCCTCGCTCGATCCATATTCGGGCACCCAGTACTTCGCGAGCAGGAACTGCTGGTAGCGCATCATGTCGAGCAGCGGAACGGCACTGAT
>Ga0172376_10008272_pt1 | contig 10902 bp, 12 predicted proteins | sample Lak35m_FD_121114 | JGI IMG/M metagenome (GOLD analysis project Ga0172376, IMG submission 121114) | Freshwater microbial communities from Kabuno Bay, South-Kivu, Congo - kab_092012_35m | ecosystem: Environmental > Aquatic > Freshwater > Lake | place: Democratic Republic of the Congo: South-Kivu... | reverse complement strand
GCGTCGACTTGAGGGGGATGTGTTGATGGATCAGGTCTCGGGCGATCGACTCAATTACAACAACATCACCGAACGCTATCTGGTGGAGTCGGGCGATGGCCAGGGTCGCTCGCGAATGTTCCTAATGCCCAAAGGCGCAGCCAAATAGGACAGCCATGACTGAGAAGTTCGCGCCGCGCTCACTCGATATTCGACAGTTACGCAAGGCTTATAAGGGCCGCACGGTTGTCCACGAGGTCTCGATGCATCTCAATAGCGGCGAAGTCGTGGGTCTGCTTGGCCCCAATGGTGCCGGCAAGACCACCAGCTTTTACATGATTGTTGGGCTTGTAAAATCCGATGCCGGCGAGATTTGGATGGACAACAAGAACCTCGCCCGAATGCCAATCCATCAGCGTGCGCGGATGGGGTTGTCGTACCTGCCGCAGGAAGCCTCAGTGTTTCGTAAGCTCTCGGTGGCCGACAATATCCGAGCGATCCTTCAGCTCCAGACGGATGCGGATAATAAACCCCTATCAGACGACCTTATTGAAACCCGACTTACTGAGCTGCTAAACGACCTGCAGATCAGCCCACTGCGTGACAACATGGCTGTCTCCCTATCGGGCGGTGAGCGACGGCGCGTTGAGATTGCGCGGGCACTTGCGACATCCCCTCGATTTATTCTGCTCGATGAACCCTTTGCCGGTGTTGATCCGATCGCTGTTATTGAGATCCAACGCATCGTCCGCTTTCTAAAGAGTCGTGGGATTGGGGTCTTAATTACCGATCACAATGTTCGCGAAACACTCGGCATCTGCGATCGCGCCTACATCATCAGTGAGGGTACGGTATTGGCCAGTGGTACACCCCAGGAAATTGTGGCCAATGCAAATGTCCGCAAGGTTTACCTTGGGGAACACTTCCGGATGTAATGAGCCGGAATGCCATGAAACCCTCCCTCGGGCTTCGACAAGCCCAACAACTCGCGCTCACACCGCAATTACAGCAGTCGATTCGACTGTTGCAGATGTCAACCGCTGAGCTTGAGCAGGAAATTGAACAATTCCTGGCCGATAACCCGCTACTGGAAACGAATGACCGTGTGCGTGGTGATACCAGCACGCGTATGACGAACGAAGGTCAAGCGTTATCGAATGCAGAGTCGGGGCTGGGCGGCGACAGCAGACAGATCGACGGTGAGCGGTCACAAGGCGCAGATGCGGCCGAGTTTGACCGCCCAAGTCATGAGGAGTCCTCACACCAAGATGCCTTTGATGATCATCTCCCTGGCTCGACAGAATCCTGGTCTGCCAGCGGTGTTCGCAGCCAGGGTAGCGATGATGGCGATCAGGACTGGATGACTCAGCGGGCCTCGCCCACCAGTCTTCGGGATCATCTGCACGAGCAGGCCAGTGGCTTGTCACTCTCCACACGCGACGCCGCCTGGCTTCGGGTGCTGATTGAGTCGGTCGATGACGATGGCTATCTGCGTGAAGACTTAATCGAACTTGAAGAGAGTGTCGCCGACGCCTTTGAGAGTGCCTTCGATGAACGTCTTGATACGGATGAGATCGCACTTGGTCTCAAGCTCTTACAGAGCATGGAACCCACTGGCGTAGGCGCACGAGATCTTGCAGAGTGTCTTCTGCTGCAGATTCATCAGTTAGAGGAGTCACTTGAAACCTCTATTGCTCCAACGGAAACCATTGAAGCACTCGAATTAATGATTGGCTTAGCACGACAGATTATTTCTGACGAGAAATTATTGTCCTCCCTCGGTGCGCGAGAATTCGCGGAGCTCTGCCGGCACCTGCAATGCGATCGTGATCGGCTTAGAGCCTGCATTGATTTCATTCAGACGCTAAACCCCAAGCCCGGCAGTGAGTTCCAAAATGATGCCGCGAGTGCGGTGATCCCCGATGTGATCGCATTTAAAACCGATGGCAAACGGGGGCTGCCCTGGCAGGTGCGATTAAATGAATCCGCCGTGCCAAAGCTCTCAATCAACCCGGTCTACGCTGAACTGATTAAACAAGATCGTGCGAGCAGTATGGCCCCTCAGTTACAGGAAGCCCGCTGGGTTATCAAGAATATCCAGCAACGCTTTGACACTATTCTTCGGGTTGCTCAGGCAATTGCCCTTGAACAGCAGAATTTTTTTGAACAAGGTGAGCTCGCAATGAAGCCCCTGGTGCTGCGAGAGATTGCACAACGCTGTGACCTCCATGAATCCACGGTATCGCGCGTCACAACGAACAAATACATCCTGACCCCTAAGGGCACCTTCGAGCTGAAATATTTTTTCACCAGTCATGTGGGCACCGACAGTGGCGGAACGGCCTCATCAACCGCCATACGGGCAAAAATCAAACAATGGATCGCCGCAGAAGATTCTAAAAAACCCCTTTCAGATCAACAGATTGCAGATCGTTTTGGGGCCGAAGGGATCCAGGTTGCGCGGCGCACGATTGCAAAGTATCGAGAAGCGCTCAGAATTGAACCTGTAAGCCAACGCAGAAAACTCTGAAAGGAAGGCAGCATGCATCTGACTGTTAAGGGACATCATCTCGACATTACCCCCTCCATGCGCGACTACGTCGAACAGCGATTTGGCCGAACCTGGCGCCATTTCGATCATGTCAATGAAGTCCATGTTGTCCTTGGCGTCGAAAAGCTGAATCAGACCGCTGAGGTGACCGTTCACCTCCCCGGAAAGGACATTCATTGCGAGGCCAGCCATAGCGACCTCTATGCTGCGATTGACCTCTTGGCCGACAAACTCGACCGCCAAGTCGTCCGGTACAAGGAGACCCATCGGCCCGGCGTGCACCGTGGCCAGGGCGCTGACCACCCCTTGCAGACCTGAGGGGGTTCAGAGACTGCCCAACGCATTGCAGCATTCGTTTTATAATCCGCCCACTCGACCTAACCGAGGCGGAACATGAACCGCGTAAGCAATCTTTTACCTCTGGCCAACATTACCGTTGGTCTTGATGCCAGCAGCAAAAAGCGTGTCTTTGAGCAGGCTGGACTTTTGTTTGAAAACAACCAAGGCATTGCCCGGGTCAAGGTCTTTGATTCGCTCTTTGCGCGAGAGCGGCTGGGTTCCACCGGTCTTGGTGAGGGGATTGCGATTCCTCATGGTCGAATCAAGGGGCTCAAAGAAGCGGTCGCGGCACTTGTCAGACTTGACGAGCCTGTGGCCTTTGATGCGCCCGATGGCAAGCCGGTAAACCTCCTGTTATTTCTCTTGGTTCCAGAGCAGGCCACACAACAGCATCTGGAGATCCTCTCCGAAGTGGCCGAAATGCTTTCGGACCGCACCATGCGCGAGACCCTGCTCACTGCAGCAGACCCAGAGGCCTTACATCAGGCGCTCGAGGCCTGGCAGCCGGCTCGTGCTTGACGTAAAGGCACTTTTCGAAGAAAACGCAGAGGCGTTAAAACTCAGTTTTTTGACGGGCCAGATCGGTGCTGGCCGAAAGATCACCAGTCAATCAAATGAGAGTGCCGACCTGATTGGGCACTTAAATCTAATTCATCCGAATCGTATTCAGGTCATGGGGTCGCCTGAGGTGGCCTACTACAACCGACTTGACCCACAGCGTAAGAGCTACCTCACCGCAGAGTTACTTGCAGGCAGACCCCCGGCAATCATCATCGCCGATGATGAGATTCCACCCGCGGAACTCTTCTCCGCCTGCGAGCGAGAGGGGCTTGCGCTCTTGCGCACGCCCATCTCCGCAGCACAGATTATTGAAATCGCCCGCGCTCAGTTATCACGAATCCTTGCACCACAGACACAGATGCACGGCGTCTTTATGGATGTCCTGGGCATGGGCGTGCTGATCTCCGGGGAATCCGGTCTTGGCAAGAGCGAACTTGCCCTCGAGTTGATTACCCGTGGCCATGGCCTGATCGCCGATGATGTCGTCGACTTTACCCGCGTGGCTCCGGATGCCGTCGAGGGGCGCTGTCCGCCCCTGCTGCAGAATCTTCTTGAAGTCCGTGGTCTTGGCCTACTCGATATTCGAACAATTTTTGGCGAGACCTCGGTGCGACGAAAGATGCGACTGAAGTTAATCGTTCAGCTGATTCGCCGCAGTGTGATGGATGAGTTTGAACGCCTTCCCCTGGAGGCGATGTCGCAGGAAATTATGGGCCTTCCCATTCGTAAGGTGGTGATTCCTGTTGCTGCGGGACGAAATCTCGCAGTGCTCGTTGAGGCCGCAGTACGCAACACCGTGTTGAGTCTGCGTGGAATCGATACCATGCAAGAGTTTGTCGAGCGACAACAGGCGGCGATGCGCGACGGTCAGAACAGTTCGGACCCTCAGGAGAGCAACTTGAGCGGTGCTGACCGCCCCCAATGAAGATTGTTCTCGTCACTGGCATGTCGGGCTCCGGTAAATCGGTGGCTTTAAATGTGCTGGAAGATTCGGGCTACTTCTGTATTGATAATCTGCCCGTCGCCTTTCTTGTTGGCGCGGTTGAAACCCTCGAATCGGAGCATCACCAACACCTCGCAGTCGCTGTGGATGCGCGGACTGCGGGCTCACTGGCCCACCTCTCGAAGAGCCTTGACCACCTGCGAGAGGCCGGCCATGAACTCAAGGTTCTGTTTCTCAACGCCCGCGATGACACGCTGATGCAACGGTATTCAGAGACCCGAAGACGTCATCCGCTTGGCCGCACCCCCGAGATGCGCGACGTCGCTGAAGAGGGTTCGGTGCAGACACTTGCCGACTGTATCGAACGGGAGCGTGAAATTCTTGCTGAGATCGAACCGCTTGGGATTCCGCTCGATACAAGCGACCTCCAACCCCAGGTCTTGCGCCGTTGGGTAAAGGAGTTACTCGATCTTGAAAACAGCAGGCTCACTGTACTCTTTCAGTCCTTTGCATTTAAAGATGGCATTCCTCTTGATGCAGATCTGGTTTTTGATGCCCGGTGCCTGCCCAACCCCTACTATGTCGCCGAATTGAAGGGCCTCAATGGCCGCGACGATGCTGTTATTCGATTTCTGGAGTCCCATGCGACCGTTGCAGAGATGATTGAGGATATCGCTGCCTATCTTGCCAAGTGGCTTCCTCGGCATGCAGAAGAGAATCGTAGCTACCTGACCGTTGCAATTGGATGCACGGGCGGACAACATCGTTCGGTCTATTGCTCTGAGCGACTCCAATCGCTATTCATGAAAAATTACGCCTGCGCGGTACGTCACCGCTCGCTCTCCCAGAAGGGCAAAGCGTAACTAACAACGACTTCACAGGTGCGGGCAGAGGAAGGCTTAGTGCGTCACCCCAGGCAAAGTAGGCGAGACCTGCGGGCAGCCTAAAACTGCCCGCTTCTCGTTTGCTGCCTGGCCAACTAAAAATTCCTGCAGAAATCTCAAGCCTGTAATGGGTAAAGCTGTGCCGAATAGCAGTTGCCCGGTCAAAGTATTTCATTAGATGCGACCAGCCCACGGGCAGGGTCTCGGGCTGGATCTGCCAAGGACACCAGAGCCCAGGCCATATCCCGGTTGTAGGCTGCTGCATCAGCCAGACACCGCCGAGACTCTGAATCACCGCCCAATACGCCTTGCGGGTTGGCAGGCTGCGTCTGACCCGAGGCCTTGGATACTGGGCAACACGGTTTTCTTGAAAGGCGTTGCAATGCTGAGCCACGGGACATTGATCGCAGACGGGATTTCTCGCACGACAGACGATCGCACCAAGATCCATCAACGCCTGCGTGTAAGCCGGCATATCCGCAGCGGTCGTGGGGAGCCGGCTCTCGGCTTCTTTCCAGAGGAGTCGCTCAAGGGCGGGGCTCTGCCAAGGCGCATCGGCGCACGTCATCCGCGCAAACACACGTTTCACATTGCCATCCAGAATCGCAACGCGCTCCTGAAATACAGTGGCTGCAATCGCTGCAGCGGTAGATCGGCCAATACCAGGCAGGCTCTGAAGCGTCTGCGCGGACTCTGGAAACTGGCCGTCAAAATCATGTTGAATTGCGCGCGCACAGGCCAGAAGATTTCTGCCACGTTGATAGTAGCCAAGCCCCGCCCATAGCCCGAGAACCTCCTGTTCGTCTGCTGCTGCTAGCGCGCCTAGATTTGGGAACCGTGCAACAAACCGATGGAAATAGGGAATAACCGTCTGGACCTGGGTCTGCTGAAGCATGATTTCAGAAAGCCAAACACGATAGACATACTCGGGTTCTGATCGGCCCTGCTGCCAGGGAAGATCATGGCGTCCATGGGTCTGCTGCCAGCGCAAGAGATCGGCTACGAATCCAGGGGTCAATCGTGATTGCATTAGCGCTGACACCGCGGGCAGTAAAACGTACTTCGTGCATGTTGTGTCATGCGACGAATTGAGGCCTGACAGGCGGAGCAGGGCGCCCCCTCACGGCCATAGACACGATGGCTCTGACCATACCGGCCCGCCTCACCATCGGGTCCGTGGAAATCGCGAATCGTACTGCCCCCTGCATGAATTGCATGCTGGAGAATGTTTCGAATCGCATCTGCTAGAACCCGATAGCGCGCATGCGAAATCGCCTTCGCCAGCCGGGCGGGATGAATCCCCGCACGAAAGAGTGCCTCACAGGCATAGATGTTTCCCACGCCCACAACGACATGACCCCCCATCAGCCACTGCTTAATCGAGACACGGCCTCCGCGCGGCAGTCGAGACTGTTGGAATAAATAATCGCCATTAAAGAGCGGATCAAAGGGCTCAAGGCCCGACGCACTGCGGCCGAGGAGTTGGCCGATTGACTGCCACGGCAGTTGTGAGTGCTTTTCAAGCCACTGCACTGAGCCAAATCTGCGCGGATCATGAAAAACCATCGTCCGCATGCGGCCATCTCGGCGAAGAAAACCCAGACGAACATGGTCGTGTCGTCGAACGGGTGTCTTTGGATCGCAACAGACTAAGGTACCGGACATCCCAAGATGGATGATTAACCAGTCCTTCGGAAATTCGAGCAGTAGGAATTTGGCCCGCCTGCGAATTGCCACAATGGACTGTCCGATGAGAGAGGCCACCCTCAGCTTTGGAAAGGGGTGGCGCAGGCTCTTGCCGCTGGCAGACCAATGGCTCAATGTTGCGCCCATAATCTCTCGGCGCAGGTGCTCGGCGGTAACTTCGACTTCGGGTAGTTCGGGCATGACACGACGCTAAAGGAATCGGGTAGTGTAGAACCATGACATCAAATCCAATCCAATTCCCATCGGTCCCGACATTCAAACGTCTATTGGCGCGCTTTGGCGCAGTCCTGTCGTTGACGCTGATGGCTGCGCCCATGACTGTGTGGGCAAGCCCCGATCGAGGGCAGCAGCAGGCAGCGCTGATTTTTCAGATTCTGGCCAGTGAGATCGCACTCTCCCAGGGCGAGGTCGGTGTAGCGGCACTCACTTATCTCAATGTCGCCAAGCAGACCCAGGACCCGACAGCTGCCCGTCGGGCAACCGAGTTAGCCATTGAGGCGCGCTCGCCCCAAAAGGCCGAGGAGGCCGCACAGATCTGGCTCGCCAATGCGCCCAATGACCAAGAGGCCCAGAACACGCTTGATTTATTGCAACTTGTCCAGGGTGAGACCCAGAAACTAATCCGCTCGTTATCAACGCGGCGGCAGGCCGCTCTCAAAGAAAACAAATCCGAGCTGTTCTACGACTACGTGGCAAGCCTTGCAGGTCGAGCGCCCAATAAACTCGAAGGTCTCAAGCTCTTCGAAACGGTCTCGGATCCTGACCGTCATCAATCTAACGTGGTCTACACCCGTGCAATGCTCAATGAGCGGGCGGGTCAACACGCCGTGATGGAGGCGCTGCTGCGCGATCTCATTACCCGAGAGCCCAAGCACGCCCATGCCCATAACGCCTTGGGTTATCACCTCGCGGATCGCAATGAACGACTCAGCGAGGCCCTCAGCCTGATTGAACGGGCCTACGCGCTTGCCCCGAATGACGCCCATATTATTGACAGCATGGGCTGGGTCTATTTTCGATTGGGTCGGTTAGATCTCGCAGAAAAATATCTGCGGCTTGCGCACCAACAACAACCCGATGCAGAGATCTCAACCCACTTGGCCGAAGTCCTCTGGAAAAAAGGCCAGGCCGCAGAGGCAGAGTCATTCTTTCGTGCCGCCTTTCAGGCCGATCCCCGAAGCGACATCCTGATCAATACCCTAAACCGTCTTGGTATTTCGCCCGCCCGCGTTCACCCGCGCTAACTGAATCTGGCTGTGCGTTTATTTTTTCTATTGTTCATCACCGCACTCATTACAGCCTGCGCTGGGCTGCCAACCCAGCGTGAGCAGTTCTACCCTCAACACGCCGATGAACGCCTCGACGAGATTCGATCGGGACGATTTGTCATTCGAATTATTGACGCAGGTAATGACAGCCGTGGAACGCAAGGCCAATTTGAATTGATGCGGCTTTCCTCCACGACCACGCCCGGGGCTGCCCGCAGAGTTCTGATCTGGCTTGGCCCCCTCGGACAATCCATCGGCAGTCTCGAACAGCGACCCGATCTGCCCGTGCGGATTTTTGATGCGCAAGGCCTATTACTCACCAAGGCTGATAAGCGACAGTTTGCGCAAGGCCTACTCGGCCTGCAGGCCTCGGAATTCGTCAATGACGAGGCACTCGATCGCCTGCTGAATGCACTCTTAGAATTCACCGGTCAGGCCAACGACACCCATCAACAGCATCAGGTTGTCGTAGGCAGCACAACGCTGCAACTGCGGATCTCACTGGATTCCTTGAAATGACGTCTCTGCGCCTGGTTGCCCCGGCAAAAATTAATCTGTTTTTACATGTCATTGGCCGCCGTGCGGACGGCTATCACCTGCTGCAGAGCGCGTTTGAACTTCTCGACTGGTCGGACACGATCCACCTCACCACGCACCCAGAGCCCGATATTCGCCGTGAGGGTGACCTGATTGGAGGCGTCGATCAGGACCTGGCCGTTCGCGCCGCTCACGCACTCCAATCTGCGACCGAGTGGCAGGCCTCCCGTCGGTCAGGTGTAACGATCCGGGTCGAGAAGGCGATTCCCGCTGGGGCAGGGCTTGGCGGTGGAAGCTCTGATGCTGCAACTACCCTCTATGGGTTGAATCGCCTCTGGGGACTCGATCTCTCGGCCACCCAATTGGCCGAGATCGGTCTTAGGCTTGGCGCCGATGTACCCTTTTTCCTATTTGGAGAGTCCGCCTTCGCGCAAGGCGTGGGTGAAGATCTGTCCCCATTTAAAAGTATGCCCCGATGGGTCGTGATCGCGGTACCGGCCTCTCCGGTACCAACAGCGAGAATCTTCCAATCCCCTGAATTGACACGAAATTCCAAACCCTTGAAAATCGCGGACTTCGCCCAAGCAGCCTCTCACCCCGTGTGGGATTTTGGCCACAATGATCTTGAACCCGTCACGAGGGCACTTTTCCCGGATGTGGATCTGATCCTGAACTGGCTTTCTCAGGCTGCGGATTGCGAAGGCATTGCACCGGAAGCGGTTCGCATGTCGGGCTCAGGAGGGGCGGTTTTTTGCACCGCGCCAGACCACCAGACGGCGAGGCGTGTGTTCCATCGGTTGGAAGAATTTCAAAGCACACCGCAGGGCCACCGTCTTGCGCACTTGAAACTCTGTCAAACGCTAATGACACACCCGGAGCACCGTAGTTAGACCTGCTGGGGAGTCGCCAAGTTGGTAAAGGCACCGGATTTTGATTCCGGCATGCGAGGGTTCGAATCCTTCCTCCCCAGCCAAATTTTTTGGGCTCTGGATTTAGAAACAAGATGGTCGACCGCAGATTAAATAATGAAGGCGGTGCCCCCGAAGGGCTCATGATCTTTACCGGTAACGCCAACCCCAAGTTGGCGGCCGATGTGGCGCGCCACCTTGGTACACGAGTCGGTCGGGCCAATGTGTCTCAATTCAGTGACGGCGAATCGACCGTCGAGATTCTGGAGCACGTGCGCGGCAGACACTGCGTTGTACTGCAGTCAACCTGTGCGCCCGCCAATGACCACCTGATCGAAGTCATGCTGATCTGTGACGCGCTGCGTCGTGCCTCTGCCGAACGCATCACTGCTGCGATCCCTTACTTTGGATATGCACGCCAAGACCGCCGGGTACGCTCCTCGCGCGTGCCTATCAGTGCGAAGGTCGTTGCAAACATGCTGCAGAGTGTGGGTGTTGATCGTGTTCTCACCATGGATCTGCACTCTGATCAGATTCAAGGATTCTTTGATATTCCTGTCGATAACATCTATGCGGCACCCATTATTCTTGCCGATGTCTGGCAGCAGACCTACCCTAATCTTATGGTGGTCTCCCCTGACGTTGGCGGCGTTGTCCGGGCCCGTGCATTTGCAAAGCAGATGGACTGCGATCTCGCCATTATCGATAAGCGCAGGCCCAAAGCCAATGTCTCGGAGGTCATGAATATTATCGGTGATGTTGAAGGCCGAGTCTGCATGATCATGGATGACATGGTCGACACCGCAGGCACGCTCACCCGTGCGGCCCAGGCCCTGAAAGATCACGGTGCCAATCGCGTCGTCGCCTACTGCACACACGCCGTACTCTCCGGGGGCGCGGTCGAACGAATCGCTCAGTCGGCCCTAGATGAATTGGTCGTAACGGACTCAATACCGGTATCCAAGGAGTCCCAGCTTGCCGCCCGAATTCGTGTGCTGTCATGTGCGGGATTGGTCGGTGAGACCATTCTGAGAATTGTGAAATCCGATTCAGTAAGCTCACTCTTTGTCGAGTAGCGTGAGCCCGGTTCTGCCTGACGTTTCTAGTCGAAGGTTTGTTGCTAAAGTCTGTTAGAGGTTTTTTGAATCAGTTTTTCGTGCCTCTTGATGCTGTTTTTTGCTGGTCGCGGCAATTGATGGAATCGAGAGGGTTTTTGACCCGCGCT
>Ga0172376_10008271_pt1 | contig 10903 bp, 7 predicted proteins | sample Lak35m_FD_121114 | JGI IMG/M metagenome (GOLD analysis project Ga0172376, IMG submission 121114) | Freshwater microbial communities from Kabuno Bay, South-Kivu, Congo - kab_092012_35m | ecosystem: Environmental > Aquatic > Freshwater > Lake | place: Democratic Republic of the Congo: South-Kivu... | reverse complement strand
TTTCATTGACGATACTCCTGCCCTTTCCATTTTCGAAATGCGAGCGAAGTGCAGACGTTTAAAAGCGCAGCACGACATTCAGATGGTGATTGTCGATTATCTCCAGCTCATGACAACAGGCGGCGATAATTCACGCGGCAATCGTGAACAGGAAATTTCTACCATCTCGCGATCACTGAAAAGTATTGCCAAAGAACTCAACATTCCTGTTATCGCACTTTCACAGTTGAGTCGTGCAGTAGAAACACGCGGCGGCGATAAGCGTCCACAGCTCTCCGATCTCCGTGAATCCGGCGCTATCGAGCAGGATGCGGATATGGTGTTGTTCATTCACCGTCCGGAATACTACGGCTTTACGCAAGACGCAGAAGGAAATGCTACGAACGGCTTAGCTGAAATCATTATTGCAAAACACCGTAACGGTGCAGTTGGAAGTGTTAACCTTCGTTTCGTTGACAAGCTCGCGAAGTTCATGGATCTGGACGGCGGTCTCGACGGCGGCGGCATGGGCACATACTCCAACGACGGCAACGGTCCTTACGATCCGAAAGCGGGCTTAGGTCCGAACGACGACTTCAATAATTTCCCAACGGGCGGAGGAAGCATAATACGAGGGAGCAAGTTGAATGATATTGAGGAGGATCCGTTTTAGGGAGTAGTGTGGAGAGTGGAGAGTGGGGAGTAAACAGTCAACTCCGTTACAGAATTCCGATTTCGTTAAGCGCTGACTGATTTCGAACCGATACGCGTATGCAATCGTACTCATGATAAAAAAACATCATGAGAACACGAAAAGCTTACGACTCGGCTGTAATATTTCTTTACGCCACGGGCAGGGAGAACATTCTTCCGCTCAAATTCCGAAGATCGATTCCTTATTCCACAATCAGTTCCTGGAGAAAAACAGACTACTCCAGATTCATCGGACTTGAACCCGTACGGCCGTGAGGCCAAGGGATTTTAAGTCCTACGTGTCCCCCAAATTTCATCTTTTTCACCTTCCTTTCCAACCGCGTTTCATTTCCGTCCGCTTTTTCTGAAAGTCAACCTACGATCTATCGTAGGTATCACTTATTTGAAGAGTATCAGATAAGCGCGACTCTTCCTCTGATGCAAAACCTATTCGCCGCATTTTTGCGGTGTTTATTTTCCGTAATCACCGCAAAGAATCAAAAGCCGAAAGCACCTTTACGCATGAACTATTGCAGTTAAACAGTATTTAACATCCGCGCGCGTGATCTTGCAACTCCGTTTCCACCGAAATTCCGTATTTTCGGTATGAAATTGGCAGTAACACCACTATGAGGAAATTCAGATTTCTGATTGCAGGCTTGATCTTGTGCGCTTCGCTGAATGCGGCGCAGATTCTCATTCCTATGGACGATCATCAGCACGATCACCTGCGAGCTTACGGAATCACTTACAAAGTGCTCAACCGTGGCGGTGAAGCAAAGTGGCTGCTCAATTACCGTTACGGCTCTTTCATGTTTCCATACACGAAAGAAGATGAACAGGAATGCAAAGTGATGGGCGTTACTTTCGAAGTGATCCCGGATGCAATGGCGGCGGGAATCCTCACGGAAATTTCAAGTCCTGAAAAAAATATGGATGCGGTGAAACTGGAAAAGCCACCAAAGATTGCCGTGTACACACCTTCCAATAAATTGCCTTGGGATGATGCGGTAACAATGGTACTCAAGTACGCCGATATTCCTTACGACACAATTTACGACGAGAAAGTCATTCAGGGAATTCTTCCGAAATACGATTGGCTGCATTTGCACCACGAAGATTTCACCGGTCAATACGGACGCTTCTGGGCAGGATTCAAAGACCGCGATTGGTACAAGCACGATGTTTCCACCAATGAAGCAATGGCTTCCAAACTCGGATTTCTGAAAGTATCGCATCTCAAATTGGCAGTGGCGAAAAAAATCAGAGAGTTTGTTGCAGGAGGCGGATTCGTTTTTGCGATGTGTTCCGCAACGGATTCGTACGACATTGCTCTCGCATCAGAAGGCATTGACATTTGCGATCGTATGTACGACGGAGATGGATTTGATCCGCAGATGAATTCGAAACTCAATTACGATGTAACGTTTGCATTCACGAAGTTTCATCTGAAGCTGAATTCCACAGAATACGAATTCTCCGACATCGATACCTACAACACGCGTGTGCAGCGCGGCGTAACAGAACAGAATGATTACTTCTCGCTGTTTGAATTCTCTGCCAAGTGGGATCCTATTCCAACTATGTTGTGTCAGAACCATGCGAATCTCATCAAAGGTTTCTGGGGACAAACAACAGGATTCGACAAAGCCTTGATCAAGCCGGGCACGTTGATCATGGGAGAAAACAAAGCCATCAACGAAGCGCGTTACATTCACGGAGAAGCGGGCAAAGGCATGTGGACATTCTACGGCGGTCACGATCCTGAAGATTATCAGCACCGCGTGGAAGAGCCGCCAACGGATTTGTCGTTGTATCCGAATTCACCGGGCTACCGTTTGATTCTGAACAACATTCTTTTCCCTGCTGCGCGCAAGAAGCATCAGAAGACGTGAGGAGGAATTAGATTGCCTCTGATCTGTGATAATCTGTCGTAAATTTTGATTGCCACAGATTGCTCAGATTACTCAGATGATGTAACTCAAATCTGCTTCTGCGAAAATCTGCGACATCTGAGGCAAACTTATTATCGCAACAGAATACGCAGATTAATAAAGCGTGAAATTCATCTGCGTTTTCTCTGCGCCATCTGTGGCAAACATTTTCTGCGGCTTTCATTCCTGAAATCAGATTTTTCCGAGCTTATAAATCTTATCTTCGGGAACGATAAAAAAATCATTTCCGATGAAAAATGTATTGCTGGCTTTCAGCTTTTCCTTCCTTGCGGTTTCAGGAATCGCGCAGGAACGTTCCAACAAAAAAGAATCGCAGATCCGTTTCTCTGATGTCAAAGAAGCGAAAACAACTTCTGTAAAAGATCAATACCATTCGAGCACCTGCTGGATTTTCTCCACGGAGTCGTTTCTCGAGTGTGAATTGCTCCGTCAGGGCAAAGGCGAAGTTGATCTTTCTGAAATGTGGATCGTGCGTTGCGCATACATTGAAAAAGCAAAACGCTACATCCGCTTGATGGGCAAAGCGCAATTCAGTCCCGGCGGAGAAGGAATGGACGTGATCAACATTGCAGCGCAATACGGATTGATGCCGCAGTCGGCTTACGCAGGAATGCCTCCCGGAGAAGATAAAGTAAAACACAACGAAATGGATGCGGTGCTGAAAGCTATTCTGGATGCGCAGTTGACATTGCACGAAGGAAAACTGAATCCGAATTGGCTCGCTGCATTCACCGGTGCGCTCGAAGGTTATCTCGGAACACCGCCTGCAACATTCGATTACAACGGAAAGAAATACGATGCGAAATCATTCTCTGCATTCCTCGGTTTCAATCCTGCAGATTATGTTTCCATCACTTCATTCACGCATCATCCGTTTTACACACGCTTTGCGCTGGAAGTTCCGGACAACTGGTCGTGGGATTATTCTTACAACGTTACCCTTGCCGACATGACAGCTATTGCGGAGAACGCAACAGCAAACGGATTCACCGTACAATGGGGAACTGATATTACGGAGCCGGGCTTCTCACACAAAAACGGTTTGGCGTTGGTTCCTGAAAATCCAATTGAGAAGATGCGCAAGACAGAGAAAGATTCATTGTGGATGTTCCCATGCAAAGACCGCGTGATTACAGAGTTGCTGCGTCAGGAGGCATTTGACAATCTCAGCACACAGGACGATCACGGCATGTTGATCACAGGACAATGCAAAGACCAGAACGGAAAACGTTTTTACATCGTGAAGAATTCATGGGGTACGGAGAATAATGAGAACGCAGGATACCTGTATGTTTCTCAGGCGTATTTCCAATACAAGACAACCGGCATCATGGTTCACAAGAGCGCAGTGCCGAAAGATATTGCGTCGAGAATGGGGATAAAATAGTAGGAAAGTTTGAAAGTTGAAAGGAACAGCAATAACAAATACAAAATGTCAGAATACTTTTCTCACGATCATCTCAAAAAACTCAAGGCTGCTGAAGGGCATGTGTTGAAGAATGTTGTGTATCACAATTGGATCAACAAGTCCAATCCAGCTGATGTGTTTGAATTTCTGGAGAAACTGGAATTGGATTTCGGTGATATGAAATTGATTCTTACCGTTCCCGAGACCGACGAGTCAGGTATTACTCTCGCTAATGAATTCGACGCAGAGAAAAACAAATTGATGTTGCTTCATGAATTCAATGGAAAGATTGACATTCGAAGCGATAACATGAACAGCAATGTTCTGTGGGAAAATGCAGTGAACAAAAAATTGCATACGCTGGGTGTTGTTCACGAAGGCGACAACCTCTACAGCAATTCTTCCGTACTGCTCGATTTCGGTGATGAGAAACTGGAAATCCGTCCGGGCATGGATGGCGTAATTGTTGAACCGTACGACGAAGTCTAATTCATGAAGTCTGCGCTGCGCCTGCTATTGTTCTGTGTGCTCTTGCAAAGCGCAAAAGTGCACGCGCAATACAATCCGCTGCGTTATCCTGTTATTCCGAAGCCGCAGACACTTCTGCCGTTCACAGGGAATTTCGATTTATCATCGAACGCAACAATTGTTGTAGAGCATAAATCACTGAAGAAAGAATGTCATCTGTTTCTTCGTCAGGCGCAGGAGCTTTTTAATCTCCGATTCACATTCGGAAAAATTTCCGGAAACGAACCTTGTATTTTCATCAGTTACGATTCCACAGGTTTGCCGCCTGAAGGTTATGAATTGTATATCAATCGTAACGGCGTAAATCTTTACGGAACCAAAGCGGGAATCTTTTACGGATTGCAAACAATACTTCAACTCATTCAACCCGGTGAGCGCGCAGGAACTTTCATGCTTCCCTCCTGCTCCATCATCGATTATCCGCGTTTCACTTGGCGTGGAATGCATTTAGATGTGGCGCGACATTTCTTCACCAAAGAAGAAGTGAAATCGTATTTGCGTTACATGGCCATGTACAAGATGAATACTTTTCATTGGCATCTCACCGATGATCAGGGTTGGCGTATCGAAATCAAAAAATATCCGCGACTGACTTCCATCGGTGCGTGGAGAAAACAAACACTCATCGGACATTTCAGTGAAGAGCCGGATCGTTACGATGGAATTCCGCATGGAGGTTTTTACACGCAGAATGAAATCCGCGAAGTGATACGCTATGCCGATTCGCTGCACATCACCATTGTTCCTGAAATTGAAATGCCGGGACATGCAAGTGCTTTGCTGGCTGCTTACCCGAACGCGGGTAACAATCCGAAATTCAACTACGAAGTGCAAGGCACTTGGGGCGTTTTCAATGAAGTGATGGCTCCAACGGATTCCACGTTCATTATGCTGGAGAATATTCTCAGCGAAGTAGCGGCATTGTTTCCAGGAAAGTACATTCATATCGGTGGCGATGAATGTCCGAAAACAGAATGGGAGAAATCGGAATTCTGTCAGAATATCATCAAGCAGAACAATCTGAAAGACGAACACGGCTTACAGAGTTGGTTCATCACTCGCATTGTGAAGTTCCTCGATTCAAAAGGAAAGAAAGCTATAGGCTGGGATGAAATTCTCGAAGGCGGACTTGCGAAAGGCGCAGCGGTAATGTCGTGGCGCGGTGAAGAAGGCGGAATTGCTGCAGCGAAAGCCGGACACAATGTTGTGATGACGCCCGGCAGTCATTGTTACTTCGATTATTATCAATCGCAGAATCCGGGAGAGCCATTAGCCATTGGCGGTTATCTGCCCGTTGAAAAAGTGTACAGCTACAATCCTGTTCCGCAAGTGTTGAATGCAGAGGAACGTCGTTACATACTAGGCGTGCAATCGAATTTGTGGACCGAATACATTCCGGATTTCCGTCAGGTGCAATACATGATCTTCCCGCGCATGTGTGCGTTGAGTGAAGTAGCATGGACGCGCAGCGAGATCAAATCTTATCAACCATTTGTAGGACGATTGACTGCTCACATGAGCACATTCGAACGTTTGAAGGTCAATTACTCGAAGAGCGTATTCGAAATCATACCTCGCTTTGAAAAGACGGAAGAAGGATTACTACTGCATCTGTCGACATATTCACCGCTGGGCGAGATAAAATACAATCTCACCGGCGACAGCGTAGTACATTCCGATGCAGTTTACACCGGCCCGATATTGCTGAAAGGCGGAGAGCGAATTGCTGCTGCGGTATTTGCCAATGGAAATCAAATCAGTCCTGTTTACGAACAGAAGTTTGAATCGCATCAGGCATTCAGCAAATCCGTAACATTGAAGAAAGCCCCTTCACCGAATTACAACAACGGAGGCGCAGCAACATTAACGGACGGCATTCTCGGTCGCAGACCGTGGACAGGCGCACAATGGCTCGGCTGGTGGGGCGATACGTGCATTGCAACGATTGATCTCGGAAGAGAAAGTACTATCGGCTTTATTGAGATTTCACTGCTTCATGATCCGGGCTCATGGATCTATTTCCCTAAAGACTTTCAGATTGAAGTCTCAACAGACGGACAAAACTTTGTAAAGGCAGAACAATCCAAACGCCAACCGGAATACGCAAGCCTCCAAAAGCGAGGAATCCCGCTGGTACAGACCCAAGCGAGATTCGTTCGTGTTACTATTATTCCTGAAAATGAAATTCCCGAAGGTCAACCCGGCGCAGGACATCCGGCATGGCTTTTCGTTTCGGAAATAGAAGTGTTTTAGACTACTTCTTTTTCTTATTCTTTGCTTTTGTTTTGTTGCCTTTCTTCTTGTCTTCTTTCTCCTTCTCTTCAGCAAGCATTACTTCCCAATAATCGCCGGAATAATCCACCAGAATTTCAGCTCCTGCTCCAATCTTTTCAGAAGCAAGGATGTATGGTCTGCCTTTGATAACGCCGTACTCCGCGTTGTTCTTCAATCGCGTCTTTCCCGGGCCATTGGCATCATTAGCATAACGTGCCAAAGCGTCCAATGTAAGTTGAGCATCCACAGTGTTCTGATCCGTAATGTGGAACAGATAGCGTGCAGCAGTGATATCGTTATCGTAACGCTTCATGGCTTTCGCCCAGGTCATACGCTCTCCTTTATACTCAACAATTACGTCACCTTTACGGATTGGACTGGTAGTAAACAGGCCCATTCCGGCACCTTTAATTCTGGATTTCTTTACAACAAGCATCGGCTTATGGTCTAAATGATTAACAATGAGGTGCGCAAAAGTAGTATAGTTTGTGATTCCATCGCAACATAGCATCACCTATTTTAGCCTCAATCAAGCATTTCCCCATTGAAGAAAGTCCTTGAAATCGCAGTATTCAGTCCCGAAGGCGCAATGATTGCAGCCGATTGCGGAGCTGACCGCATCGAACTCTGCAGCGGTTATGTAGAAGGCGGCTTGACTCCCACAGCAGCGACTATCCAGTTTGTAAAGCAGGAAATCAATGTACCCGTGCAGGTGATGATCCGCCCGCGTGGAGGAAATTTCTGCTTTTCCGAAATGGAAAAGGAAATCATGTTCCGCGACATGGCTTTGTCCATTGCAGCCGGTGCCGATGGCATTGTTACAGGCGCATTGATGAGCAATGGCATGGTGGATGAGAAATTCATGGAGGAAGCCGTTCACATTGCAGAAGGTCGACCGGTAACATTTCACAGAGCATTTGATGTGTGCATTCACCCGCAGATTGAGATTAAGAAACTCATCAATCTCGGTGTCACACGCGTGCTCACCTCTGCGCAGGAGAAATCAGCAGCAATGGGAATTCCTATGTTGCGTAAACTGCACGAGAATTTTGGTAATGAGATCACCATTCTTGTGGCCGGCGGATTAAACCCTGCGAACATCACCGCCATTGCATCACAAACCACGTGTATGGAATTTCACGCATCTGCACGCAAGAAAATCATGGCTCCGGATTCCGGTTTCGGCATTCACGTATTACCCGATCCTGATTTTATCCGCGACATGAAAGCCAAACTGAATGCGTAACTTCGCTTGCATTCAATAACCCCCGTTTACGTTACCGACTTTATGCTTTCCCGCATTCTCATTGCGTTTCTGCTGCTGGTAAATTCATTTGCTCTTTCCGGTAAATCCATTACCGCACTGAACAGCGGATGGAAATTCAAAGAAGCATTTCAACCTTCGCAATATTTGCCGGCAAGTGTACCGGGAACAATTCACACCGATCTTCTCGCCAACAAACTGATTCCGGATCCTTTCATCGGCACCAACGAAAATAAAGTGCAATGGGTGGAAAGCAGAACCTGGGAATACATAAATGAATTTACCTGCGACAAAAGTATTCTCAAAGAATCGCACATCGAACTGAACTTCGAAGGACTCGACACCTATGCGAAAGTATTTCTCAATGATTCGTTGATTCTCACTTCGAAAAACATGTTCGTTGCTCATACTGTTGATGTGAAACGATTCATCAAAGCGAAGAATACCTTGAAGATTATTTTCCTTCCGGCTGCGCAATTGATTGCAGAGAATCGCGCTGCTGCAGGGAATATCGAATACCCGGGCTGCGACAGAGTTTACATTCGCAAAGCGCAATATCAATTCGGTTGGGATTGGGGCCCGCGATTGGTAACCAGCGGAATCTGGAAACCGATAACGCTGCAAGCATGGAGCGGTTTGAAAATTGTTGAAACGCGTTTTGTAACACAAATGATTTCAAACAATACTGCATCCGCTTTCATTAAACTTCAGTATTTCAGCGCGAGCAAAAAACCGGTCTCGTACACAATCGAAATCAACGGTAAAAGTGTTGAGAGCGCAACATTCCGGACATTCGATCCTAACGATACGAATGAAATCATATTACCTTTTACAATCAGCGATGTGAAACTATGGTGGCCCAATGGTTATGGAGAACCTTATCAGTACGATGTTCGTCTGATTCTCGAGGCAGGGAAATATCGTGATGAGTCCTCAATGAAATGCGGGATTCGCCAGGTAACCTGGGAGAACAGTCTTACAAAAGGATTCGTGTTACGAATTAACGGCGTTCGCATGTTCTGTAAAGGTGCTAACTGGATTCCGCAGGATAATTTCGTGCCGCGCGTTACACAATCGAAAACGGAATCGCAATTGAAAGACATGCAGCTACTGAACATGAACATGGTGCGCGTGTGGGGCGGCGGCGTATATGGGTCGGATTATTTTTATTCCATATGCGATTCATTGGGACTGATGGTGTGGCAGGATCTGATGTTCGCTTGTTCCATGTATCCGTATGCTGTGCATTTCAAGCGCTCTGATCTTGAATCGGAGTTACAGCAAACTATCAAACGTACTACCAGACATTGCAGCGTTGTAATGTTGTGCGGTGATAATGAAAACTACGAAGGCTGGACCAATTGGGGCTGGCAGAAGCAGTTTAACTACGACAAGAAAACCCAGGATGACATTTACAGCGATTACATCAATTTCAATTCGCACATGAACTATATGATGTCAGGCGAACTAGTGCATGATGAATATGGTTATTGGTCATCGAGTCCGAAGAATGGTTGGGGACGCGAAGAAGCATATAAAGAAGGCGACGTTCACTATTGGGGTGTTTGGTGGGGCGATGAACCGTTTACATCTTACGAAACGCATGTCGGTCGCTTTGTTTCCGAATACGGTTTTCAAGGCTGCCCCTCCGTTCACACGTTCAGTCAAATGGGCGCAGATGTTTCCAACTGGCTGAATGATTCCACGATTCGTCAGCATCAGAAACATCCAACAGGCTATCAAACGATTTCACGTTACATGAAACGCGATTACGGAATTGATACGTTGATGGGTGAAAACTACATCTACTTTTCGCAGGTGCTGCAACGTGATGCCATGCGTACCGCAATCGAAGCGCATCGTCGTGCAATGCCGTATTGTATGGGAACTTTGTTCTGGCAATACAACGATTGCTGGCCGGTGACATCATGGTCTGTGGAAGATTATTACGGACGAAAGAAAATGGCGTGGCACGAATTGAAACGATTATATGCACCGATCATGACTTCAGTGTGGACAACCAACGATTCAGTATTCGTGAGCATCATCAACGAATATGAAAGTCCGATTAGCGGTGAAATTGTTTTTGACTGGAACGACTTCAATGGAAAATCATTTTACTCCAAAGTAATTCGCGTTGATCTTCCTGTTGTTTCTTCGGAAATCTATCTGCGATTTGCGAAATCAGAACTGAGCAAACTGCTTCCGCTGAATGAAGGATATGTTCATGCGCACTTGATACCTGACAATCAGAAAAAATACAATACCGCTGAACGTGTTGCCACGCTATGCAAATATTCAGAACTCAAACTTCCTGCTCCGCAATATTCCTTTACAGCCAATGCAGATAACACAAGCGGTGTGAAGCGATTTACATTTACATCGAAAGTGTTTATGAAAGATGTGATGTTCAGCTTCGCTGATCCTGAATCAGAATTCTCATTGAATGGATTCGATGCTTTACCGGGCGTGAACTACAGTGTCGAATTGAGAACCAAACAAAGCGTCACTTCATTGGCGCATAGTGTTCTCGTGGCGAACGCGTACAACATTGTTCCCGCAAAGAAATAATCAACGCTTGCGCTTGAGATATTGTCCGGCATCGAGATACCAAATCAGCTTCGCAGATAAACTGTTGCTCACCGGCGCATCGAACATGTGATCCACATCTTCAATGTACGACCCATACAAAGTTGTTCCTGAACTCAACACGCTGTTCTTCCATGCAATGCTCAACTCACTGCCCGGCAGAAACTGCCACGTGTAAATCAAATCGATATTGAACGCATTGAAACTGATGTT
>Ga0172376_10008270_pt1 | contig 10904 bp, 5 predicted proteins | sample Lak35m_FD_121114 | JGI IMG/M metagenome (GOLD analysis project Ga0172376, IMG submission 121114) | Freshwater microbial communities from Kabuno Bay, South-Kivu, Congo - kab_092012_35m | ecosystem: Environmental > Aquatic > Freshwater > Lake | place: Democratic Republic of the Congo: South-Kivu... | reverse complement strand
TTCCATCCGCTGCACGCGCTGCTCGGTCTCGCGGACGGAATTCAGGTACTCGTCGATCTTCTGCTGATCGCTGCGTCCCAGCTTTTTCTGAAGCGCTGCGGCTTCCCGGAGAACTTCATCCAGAATCGACCGCTTCTCCGCATAGCGGCGCAGCGTGGCGTCACGATCGGCCGCCGTATCGGGAACGAACAGCCGCTCGAACAACCGCCGGGGAGAATTTTCGGCGGGCATCGGAGTGCCGCTGCGATCGAAGGACAGCGTGTGACTGTGTCCGGCCGAACCTGTTCCGGACATGTCCGATAACTGCAGCGACGGGAACCGCGTGTGCCGTCCCTGCACTTCCGCGACGACCTGGTCCGCCGAAATCGAGTTCGTGTAGTCGGCTCCTGGAACGGCTTTCAGATCGGCTCCCGTCAGCCAGGTGTCTGCGCCGCTGTGACCACCCTGCGATGCCGGATGTCCCAGACCGGAGAGTACCGTGAATTCATCGCGATGTTCCCCGAGCACCTCCAGAGTGGGAGACAGCGCATAGCCGCGTCCGCTGTCTTTCGGTGCCCACTCCATGATGTTGACGCCGTTGGGGATGTAACAGCAGATCAGACGCGGATGAGCCTGCGGCGATGATGGCCGCGGCTGAAACTGCGACGGAGCCGCATCAATGCTCGGCAGCATGGCATCCAGCAGAGGCAGACTGAGGCACGCTCCCAGACCACGCAGAACATGCCGGCGGGACAGAGGCTGCGACTGGTGGAAGAACGGCATGACGGTTTCTCCTGTTTCGGAGTGCGATCGTTCGATGAGTGATCCGGAAGCATCACAGACGCATCACAACCGGATGAAGTCTACTGGCCCAGTTCGCGTTTGAGCGCCGCCAGTTCGTCTTCAATTTCATTTGCCAGCGATTCCCGTACGGATAACCCCGCAGATCCGTCCGCTACCGGCGCGAGAGTATCAAGGTCGGCTCCGCTCTGACGACGACGAGCTTCCGCGAGCCGGGCTTCCAGAGCCAGATACGTGGTCGCAAGATGCTCGCGCGTCTGAACCGCGGCCTGAATCTGCTGCTCCAGTCCGGCCACCAGGTTCTCGGCCTCACGCTTCCGGACCAGCGACAACCGCGTCTGGTCCTCATGTCCCGCTTTCAGTTGATCGCGCGCCTGACCGGCCCAGTAAGACACCTGCGAGCTGTGCGTCTGCAGTTCGGACCGCACGCGATCTTCATTGGCGGCCGCGGTTTTCATGCTGCGCTGCGCGCCGGCCAGACCGGCCTCCATCTCCGCGATGATCTGCCGCAGAGCATCCGCCGGATCGTCGGATTCTTCCAGCAGCTTCGTGAGATTGCAGGTCACGATATCCGTCAGTCGGCTGAACCATGCCATGAATCAATCCTCAGAAACAGGACCGGGGACTGCCCGGAGAATGCGTCTGTTCTTTCCGTACGGCCGAGACTTCAGAACCGTTCCATCCAGCACCAGATGCGAACCAGTCAATCATCAAGAGCCTTCTCCTGCTCGCCATCGGGATCGTGCGGGTTGAGAAATCCCCGTGACAGCAGCCATTCACTGAGTTTTTCGCGAGCCAGCCGCAATCGGCTCTTGGTGGTGGGAATTGAAGTCTCCAGAACATCCGCCACTTCCGGTAACGACAGCCCCGCGTAATGGTGCAAAGTGAATGTCAACCGCTGCTCCGAAGGCAGTTCATCGAGCAGTCGATCGACCACGATGGCGAGTTCACCGTGATGAATCTGCTGTTCGGGACTCAGCATGTCCCCCGCCAGTCCGGCCAGCAGATCGGGTTCATCTTCGTCGCGCCGACCCTTGATGGCCTTCACCAGGCAGTCATGCGATCGTCTGCGGACATTGTCGATCAGCAGATTCCGCGCGATGCGGAACAGCCAGCCCTTGAACCGTCCGACCGGCAGATAGTCCCAGAATTGATTGTAGACCCGCAGCAGAGTTTCCTGAGCGTAGTCCTCGGCGAGATGTCGGTCGCCGCAGTTCTTCAGAAAGAAACCATAAAGCGGGCCGCTGTAGCGATCGACCAGCACCTGAAAGGCGCACGCGTCGCCGCCCTGCAGACGCAGCATGATTTCGTCATCTTCATCCACGAGCGGGTCCGGCACAGAACTGTCCCGAAGAGTCCAGAGACACGCGGCGCGACGACTCCGTGGCTGTCGCGGGCCAGGTTTATAAAATACCGCCCGTCAATTCCGCAGCCCTGCGATGGTTTTCCGCTCCGAAGCGCGACAACCCGGCCGGGCAGACCGGCGGATCACTTCTTTCTCACGCTCCCGGGAAAGCCTGCTTTCCGGAGAATTCAGGATGGCGTCTGTGTTGAATGAAACGTCACTGCCCGTCTCGTTGAAGTATGGCCGAAGCGGAGAATTCTCGTGCGAGATGGATTCCTCGCGCGTCTCGGTGCTGCGTCCCGGCCCTTCCGCGCGCCTCGATGCGGCTTCGCTGTTCGAGCGGGCGTTGACCTCGCCGCTCGACATGCCGCCCTTTCAGCAGACCATCGTTCCCGATGACCGTGTCGTCATTGCCCTCGACCGCGAAATCCCCAGTGTGGAAGAAGTCATCCGCGTCGTCTGGACGCATCTGGAACGGGCGGGAGTGCAGCCGGCGGGAGTGACGATTCTGCAGCCGGCCGCTGTTGGCTGCCCCCGTCCCGTCGATCCCCGGCAACTGCTGCCCACGGCCGTTCGACAGGATGTCACCTGGCGCATCCACGATCCTACGGAACCGGATGCCTGCGGTTACCTGGCGACCACCGCCGCGGGCGAACGCATCTATCTGGCTCGTGATTTGATTGACGCCGGCTGCGTCCTGCCCATCGGCGTCACCGCTTACGATCCGCTGATGGGACGACGCACCGCCGGCAGCGTGCTGTATCCGGGACTTTCCACGGTCGATGCCATCCGCCGCACGATCGGACTCGGCCATGACGAACTGCCCCCGCACGTGATTCGACCGCTCCGGCAGATCACCGATGAGATCGTCTGGCTGATGGGCATCCCGTTCGTGATTCAGGTGATCGCTGCCGGCGACGGACTGGTCGATGTCATCGCCGGCAGCAGCGAAGGAGTCAGCCGGCAGGCCGGAAGCCAGCAGGACGACCACTGGCTGATCAGCATGCCGGAGCGAGTGGACACAGTCATCGCCGCGATTTCCCGCAGCATGAACGGTCAGGGATGGAACCAGCTCGGAAGGGCGCTGGCTACCGCCCGTCAGATCGTGGAACTCGGCGGACGCATCATTCTGCTCTCGGAACTGGATGAAGCTCCCGGTGAGGGCATTGAATATCTGCGTCGCTTTGAAGAACCCGACGAGGCACTGCAACCGCTTCGCCAGCTGGTTCCGCCGGACCTGCTGCCGGCCGTGCAACTGGCCAGCGCCGCGTCCCGTGCGCGAATTTATCTGCTCAGCCATCTGCCGCCTGAACTGGTCACCGACGTATTCATGCACCCGCTGGATTCGGTGAAGGAAGTCGAGCGTCTGCTTCAAACCGGCAACTCGTGCGCCTTCCTCGGAGGCGCCCAGCACACGTTCGGCCTGGTGGATTGAGTGTTTGCTTTCAATCTTCCGCCGCGCATCTGCCATGTACGGATAACAGCCCGAGTCAAAACGCTGAGACGGTGAACGGCGAGGTCGTGATCTGACACATTGATTTCGACAGCGGATGTGACAGACAGGCTCAGGCCGCTTCGGCTTCACGCAGTTCCTGAAGGCGGGCTCGGAGTGGCGTTTTCTGATAGCGCGTACCGGCGGCGTCGTAGAAGTAGAGCATGTTCATGTCCGCGGCCCAGACGGCGGACAGGCGGACCTGACGCGGGCCGTGGATCGAAAACTGGATGCCGCACAGCCGGCCGTTCTTGCGCAGATCCATGCTCTGCATGCGGAACTGCTCGGCGACCAGGTTCTCTTTTTCACAAAGCGTGCGGTGGACGAAGGCTTTCAATTCTTCGAGCGTTCGCACGCTGGCAGCTTCCAGAGTCATACAGCGTCTCGCAGCCTTGGGATGTTTCGACGGCCGGAGCGAAAATTCCTCAGCTCCGGATTGTCGGAAACGGGCGTCAATCGTGTGGTGTGATGATCAGAGTTTCCGACCGCGAACATCCCTGCGGGCGGGGCGGCTTTCCGGCGATCCCGGATTCCGTTCCCGCTGCGGCCGGCTCAACGGGTATCGGTTCCGCTTGCGCGAGTCTGTGTTCCGAGCCGCTGCCGCCGAACGACTCGGAGAACGCGCAGCCTCTGCCCGGTCTACGCGACCGGAAAAGTTTCACCAGTCAGCAGCAGGTTCTCTGGAGTGCCTGGCAGGAGTTCGCGGTGACGGGCGTTTCTGCAGGTATCTGCTGCTTCCTTCGGACTGAGTTGTCGCAGGGAAGGGCAAGGCGTACCGTCCCGCGACATTCAGCCGGAACACGTCGGAGTGGTGTCCGGAAGCTGCCATTCGATCGTCAGGGAGATGTCTCGTGCCGGTGCTGCAGGAATCAACGCTGCTGGAGTTCAGTCGGAATCTGCTGGCCGGAGGCGGGGCCACTGCTGAGGAAGCTCGGGTGGTGGGCCGCAGTCTGGTGGAAGCCAATCTGCGCGGGCACGACTCGCACGGTGTGATGCGGATTCCGTTCTATGTCAAACAGGTGCAGGAAGGCCGCTTGAAGCCCGGTATGCGACTGGAAGTGCAGCATGAAAGCTCAGGGACGCTGGTTGCGGATGGAAGCTGGGGCTTCGGTCAGACGCTGTCGCGCGATCTCACCGAACGGCTGATGAATAAAGCGTCGCAGGCCGGTATCGCGTCGGGGACATTGAGGCGGTCGGCACACATCGGGCGGCTGGGTGAGTACGCGGAGATGGCGGCGGAGCAGGGGATGTCGGCCATTATCTGCGCGAACACGCATGGAGCCGCACAGCGCGTCGCTCCGGTGGGAGGCAAGCGGCCCCGGCTGGGAACGAACCCGCTCTGTGTCGGCATGCCCGGCGGCAAGGACGGCCCGTTCATTCTGGACTTCGGCACCAGCGCGACGGCGGAAGGCAAGGTGCGGGTCAAGAAGATCGCCGGTCAGCCCGTACCGCTCGGCTGGGTACTCGATCCCGAAGGCAAACCGACGACGGATCCGAATCAACTGTACGGCGATCCGCCCGGCACGATCCTGCCGATGGGCGGCGATCAGGCTTACAAAGGCTTCGGTCTGGCCTTCATGATCGAGATGCTCTGCGGCGCTCTGTCGGGCGGGCAGTGTTCTTATCCGAATCCGCCACCGCCAGTCGGCAACTGCGCGTTCTTCATCGTGATCAGCCCGCAGCATTACGCCGGGTTCGAGCATCTGAAGCACGAGATCGTGCAACTGGAGGAATACACGCGCACGGTTCCGCGAATTGATGGCTGCGATGAGATCTTCCTGCCCGGCGATCCGGAACGTCGCACACTGACAAAGCGCCGTGCCGAAGGCATTCCGATCGACGACGGCAACTGGAACGCTCTGCTGAAGCTAGCCGATGAATTGAAGCTGACACCGCCTGCTGTGTGACGATCTGCCGCGTTCAGGTTTCAGCGGCTCCATAATACGTCTCACGGTCATGAGTGAGACGTTGACAAACTTGAAACGCCAGCGAGTGAATTCCGTGTTTTGATCTTCGTGCGGTTCGCAGTGAGATGTTCGCGATCTCTGATGACTTCGTTTGACCCGCAGCCGAAGGCGCAGGTGTTTTCGGCGTTCGACAGCCATTCAAACAATCGAAAGTCTCATTCCTGACCGCGTGAAGAATAAGCACGCTTGCTGACGCTGCGTGCTTGTTGAAATGTCTCACTGATGTCTGTGCATGGTACAAGAGAGAAGCCCGATATCGTGGATACCGGGCTTCTTCTTTCACTCCACACGCAGGCATCAGTTCGTCCTGCGGCTACAGGACTGACTCGTTCGGGCGACGGTCGTTCAACTCGTTGAGAGCGGCGAGGAAGAAGTCGCGTTCTGCGCCGCCGAAGATCAGATCCACCGATTCATCCTCGAAGGCAGTGGACGGTGTGAGCAGCACGGAACCGTTGAAGCGAGTCGCCGAGCCACCGGCGGTGCCGGTCAGATTGGCCACGCGCGTCGGATAGTTCCGGCCGGAGGTCCATTCGTCCTGAATGAGTCGCAGATCGGCGGGCCGCGCGTCGAAGCTGGTCCGGCCGGCGATGATCAAATCCTGTTCGCCGGCACCACGCAGGCGGTCCACTCCGTCACCTCCGATGAGGACATCGCGACCTTCCTGACCGTAGAGCCAGTCGTTGCCGTCGCCGCCGATGAGGATGTCGCTGCCGGAACCACCGGTGAGCGTATCGTTCCCGGCTTCTCCGTAGAGTTCCGCCGGCATCGACAACCGCGTGTCGAGCGTGATGCGGTCATGTCCGGCCTGTCCGTAAACGATGACTCGGTCCGGGTTGGCGAAGCGCTGCGCGGCCGTGCGATTGATCCGCACATCAACCATCCGCGCATTGCGGGGACTGATCGTGACGTTGTCGGTGCCCGTGGTGGCTCCAACGACCAGCACGGACTGGCCGTTGATCGTCTGCAGTTCGGCTGCCGCCACCCACACGTTCCATTCGACGGGATCGGATGGCATTTCATTCCGATCCCAGGCGGTGACCAGAACGCGCTGTGCTCCGTAGACCTCGAAGGTGTGTTCGACCTGCAGGCCGCTGGGACCGGTTACGGTCTCATCAATCGCGCCATCGCCGTTCCAGTCGATGTCGAATGTGAAGTCCGCGTTCTGATCGGTAGCCGAGAGATCGCTGGCCAGCAGAGTGAACTGACGGGGCTGACCGCGTACGGACGTGGCCGGTCCCTCCATCGCCGCGACCGGAGCGGCATTCAACACCGTGACATCCACGAAGACTTCGGTGCTCAGGGATGGCGAACCGTTGTCGGACACGATCACGGTGAAGCCGTAGAAGTCGGCATCGGAAGCATCGGGGGTCAGCCACGTGATGACTCCGGTCACGGCATCAATCGCAACGCCTTCGGGGGCGTCTTCACTCAGTTGATACTGCAGCTGCTGTCCGGCATCCGGATCGGAGGCCACAATCGCCAGCGTCAACAGGCTGCCTTCCAGGATTTCTACGAGCGCCGGTTCCTCGACCATCGGAGCGTGATTCACGACGGGCGGTGGTGTTTCCTCTTCAACCTGCAGGCCGAAGTTGATGCCGTCCATGCTGCCACCGGCGGCGACATTCACGTTGTGTGAACCGGACTGCGGATGAGTCGGCACTCGATCATCGGGCCGCAGGATTGAAACCAGGTAGCTGCCGGCCGGCAGCTCGGTGAAGGAGTAACGTCCTTCCTCATCGGTCTGATCGTGCGGTTCGTTCTCATCCAGTTGACCGTTGGTATTGAGATCCAGGAAGACGGTCACTCCGGCCAGTCCCGGTTCGGTCGGCGTCGTGCTGGAATCGTTCTCAGAATTCCCGGAACCATCCGGCAGCGTCAGACCGTTAGCCGTGACGAAGGCGGCCAGCTCATCGGCCTGCTGCGATGTCAGCGAGGCCGTGTCGAGGTTCGCGTACAGCAGTGCGAAGTCCGCTGCGGTGACGGCGTTGTCGCGGTTGAAATCACCCTGTTCCCACCAGCGCAGACCGGGATCGGCCGGCGACCGGAGGTCCGTGACGGACAGCGGAGTGGCCGGTCCCTGGCCGAAGTTGTCTCGCAGGATCGCGAAGTCTTCGAAGGTCACCGCGCGGTCCAGAGTGGCGTCACCGGCCGGCAGCAGGATGCTCATGACCGCGTCCCATTCAACACTGCCTGGATCGCGGAGATCCTCCAGCAGGCCCCAGTTTTCACCGAGGAACGTGTACTGCATGAAGAGGCCGTTACCGCCGTGATCGCGCCAGGCATCCTGCGCCGCGAGGTAGGCTTCGCCCATTCGGACGTCGTTATTCGCGTCGTACATCGCCGCGAGATCTGCTGCCCACGGCAGCGCGAAGTGAGATCCGCCTTCATACGCGTTGAGTTCCAGACCGTAATGCTCGGCGATGCGGCGATGCTGCCGGATCATGTACTGCTGCTCGTCCATCGTGAGCAGTTCGGACATGATCTGTTCGTGATCCGAGTACGGGCCGGGAGTATCGACGTTGAAGTACGGCGCGATGCTCAGCGAGTCGATGTAGTCACTGGCCGTCAGCCCCTGGTCGTCGAACCACCGCAGCGCGTTGGCGGCATGCAGATCCCAGCCGGCCTGCACGGCCAGCACGATGTCGAGGTCTTCCCGCCGGTCGGCGAAGGCTTCGCTGAAGATTTCGCTGATGCGGTGCAGACGCGGAGCGACTTCGTTGTAGAAGTCCGCGTTGATGAAGTGCGTCGCCGCGTAGTCCCAGTTCCAGACTTCGTTCGACCATTCGACGTGCAGAGTCCGGCCGGGTTCGAGCGTGTCGCTCATGAGTTGAGCCAGTTCGCTCCAGTAGTCTTCGTCAGCCAGATGCGGGATGTTGATCCACACATCCTTGTCGGATTCGTTGGCGAGGATCGCGGCGTATTCCCAGGCGATGCTGCCGCGCGGATCGCTCCACGCGGTTTGAATGGTCTCATCCGGCTGCCGACGGATGCTCCAGTCGGCTTCGGTGCCCTGGATCGTGGTTCGCCACTGCATCGTGCGGATGGTGCTGAAGGGTTGCAGGCGATGCAGAAACTCATCGCGGAAGACCTGGGTCGTGTCGAGGTCATAGCCCGGAGCCACCATGCGGATGTTGCGCACCGGATCGGCGGGATCGACGTTGCGGAATGCCATCAGGACGCTGGGGGTATTCACAAGGTCCGGATACGCGTCGCGGTCCGGACGAGTCACCTGCACGTCCAGCGTGGTGACGCCGTTCTCAATCCGGACGGAACCGGGAACGACGATTCCCGCGCCGGTCGCTTCAAAGTCTGCCGTGCCTTCATAACGCAGTTGATAGATGCCGCCCGGATAGCCGCGCAAAGCCATCAGTGTGCCGAAGTCTTCGGTTGGTACGCCCTGACTGGTGCGCGGCAGAGTCCATTCCGGATGGACCCACGGTTGATCGGGCAGGCCCCACTCCCGCCAGGTCTTCGAGACGTCCACGAATGCGGCGTCAAAGCCCCAGTCCTGATGGAAGACGAGGTTCACGCCCCAGTCGGGAGCTGTTGTGACCGGTTGATCGAAGGCACTGCCCGCATTGGGATGCGCGTCGATCTGTTGAGTCTGCGCGTGATCGGCTGAGTTACCCGCTCCGACCAGTGCGATGGAATCGACGTGAACCGTACCGGTCTGATCGGAAGCCACCAGCAGCAGGATGCCCGTGATGCCGTTGGGATCAACATCGCGCAACTGGCTGGTCGGAATCCGGACCTCAGTCCATGCATCCGGCTGTGCCTCGACAGTGGTGCCGGGGATGAACCAGACGGGATTGCCATCCGGTCCGGTAATGCCGGTCGCGTTGAAGCCGATCATCAATGGAATGGCGTCGCTGCCGGCAGCCCGGACCTGCAGCGTGACATGGTCGTAGTCCTGCAGCGTTCGCGGGAACACTCCGTTCCAGCGCAGGAACGCGCCGCCCTGCCAGTTGTCGAGGTTGATTGCGATGGAGCGTTCGCCGGAGTGCGCCAGCGCGGTGCTGACGTAGTCTGTTCCCGGACCACCGGCATCGAACTCGCCGCGCCAGTCGCCGGTCAGGCGGTCGTCATAAATGACGAAGTGGAAGTCTTCGGCCGGAGCGGGATCGACTGGTGAAACCGGGCTGGCATCGCGCTGGCCGTCACCATCCAGATCGTCAAACACGACTCCGCTGATGGTCCCGGTCTCAATCGGAACGGGCGGATCCTCCTCTGAATTCTGCGCGGCCGCGAAGTCCAGCAGCGAACGCAGTTGATGTGCTTCAGACAGTGGCGTCGTCATGTCGTGCAGCAGGCCGTAGGTGCCGAAGAAGTTCGCGCCGTCGTGGCTGGTGAAATTGAATTCGTTGTAGAGATCCACTCCGGCCGCATGCACGCTGCTCAGCAGCGATTGATAGACGTCGTACATCCGCGGGCTGTGCATGGCTTCGAGTGCGGCATTGAGGGCCGGGGACTGCAGGAACGGATTCGGAGCGGCAAAGACATGCGAGCCGCTTTCATAAGTGACGAACCGCAGGTCGCGTCCCAGCAACTCTTCATACTCCTGGACCAGAGCCTGATGTTCCTGCAGCCGCGCGGAAGCCCACGGGATCGAGACGTTGAGCAGATCGTCGATGATGTCGTCGGCGGTGGTGTTCGCGTCATAGGCCAGAGCCATCTCGTAGCCGATGCCGGCGTAGGCCGTGGCCGAGACCGCGTCCACGCGGCCATCGACGTTGATCAGAAGCTGCTCGGTGAGCCACGGGTTGGCCTGCTGGCCGGCCACGACACGCACGAGCCGGTGCTCCTGACCTTCAAAGACTTCGCTCCAGATATCGAAGTCACGCTGGATCTCGCGGCCCGCGATCTGGAAGAAATCCAGCCCCGCGTTTTCCGGCAGAGTCATCTGCTGCTGCAGCCACTGGTTAACCGCGAACTGAGCGTTCCAGAGTTCGTTGGACCATTCGACATGGATCGTCAGGTCGGGATCGAGCGTGTCGCGGACCAGCGTGGCGAAGTTGCGGACGAAGTCATCATCGGCCTGATGCGGCATGTTGAACCACGGATTGGCATCGACGGTATTGGCCAGCTCGATGAGGTACTCCGCTGCCACACCATTCGTATGCAGGTACTCGACCAGATCGCCGTCCGACTGCGTGGCATGCGTCACCAGCCGGCGGTCCTCCCAGGTGACGATGTCCGAGTTGTTGGTATTCATCCAGTCCATGAACCGCAGCGTGTCGAAGTCATCGACTCGTTCGAGGAACAGCGGATGGAAGGGCGATCCGGAATCGCCCGGCTGCCAGTGGTCGCCGACGAAGCTCTG
>Ga0172376_10008269_pt1 | contig 10904 bp, 8 predicted proteins | sample Lak35m_FD_121114 | JGI IMG/M metagenome (GOLD analysis project Ga0172376, IMG submission 121114) | Freshwater microbial communities from Kabuno Bay, South-Kivu, Congo - kab_092012_35m | ecosystem: Environmental > Aquatic > Freshwater > Lake | place: Democratic Republic of the Congo: South-Kivu... | reverse complement strand
TTTCAGCACTCGACATTTCCTTCTCACGCTTCGAGATAACTTGCGATGTTCCAGTTTTGCCAGCCATTTCATAGCCTTTGGCTTCAATTCTTTTGCCATATGCTGTTCCTCCAGCTTCATTAACAACCCTTCTCATGCCTTCTTGCACTAATTTTAAATATGATTGATTAACTAATGGCTCAGATTTTAGTTCGTCATATTGCTTAAACATATTTTGATTTTTAACCAAATATGGCTTGATTGGAACTCCGCCATTGGCTATTCTTGAGGTTATAACCGCCATTTGCAAAGGTGTAGCCAAAACATTGCCTTGACCGATTGCGGTGTTAAGAGTATCGCCTTTTACCCATGGTTGATTAAATATTTTTTGCTTCCACTCCTCTGATGGAATTAGACCTGATTTTGCACCGTGAATGCTGATATCAGGCTTATCGCCATAACCAAATCTTTTTGCCATTTCTAAAATTTTTTCATGCCCTAATTGATTAGCGATCGTGTAAAAATATGTGTTACATGAATGCATAATTGCCGATACTAAATCTAGCGAACCATGACCTTCTTCTTTCCAGCAGTGGAATGTTCTTTTGCCCAACTGATATGATCCTGAGCAGTAAATTCTTGTTGCTGGATTAAATTTATTTTCTAATGCTGCAAGGGCAACCATAAGTTTGAATGTTGATCCGGGTGGATATAATGCTGAAATTGGTTTATTGCTAAGGGGTTTTTTTGGATCGTCATTGAGTTGCTTCCAGTAATCTTTTGAAACTCCTTCGACAAAATTATTAGGATCAAATGATGGTGATGAAGCATAAACTAGAATTTCGCCAGTTTTAACATCCATAACCACTACCGATGCAACATCATTTTTGATTCTTTCGGTTGTAAATTTTTGCAACGGAAAATCTATTGATAAATTGATCCGCGAACCTTCGCTATATTGTTTAGTTGAAAGAGTTCTCAAGGGAATTTCTTTAACATTTACCTCAACATATTTTACGCCATATTTTCCGCGCAAAACCTCATCAAAACTTTTTTCAATTCCAAATTTGCCAATTCGAAAATCTGGATGCATAAATAAAGCCTGCTCATTATCATCAATTTCTTTTTCCGATGGTAATGAAACATAGCCCAAGAAATGAGCAGTTTCAGCGGGATATGGGTATCTACGAATTATTCCACTCTCAATTGAAATACCCGGTAGAAGATGCGAGTTGGTTTCGATTCGTGCTAAATCGTCCCAGCCTAGATTATCAATTAAGGAAATAATATTTTTGCGACGAGCATTTTTAATTTTTGATAAAAATAAATTTTTTCCCTCTTCAGATAAATCAAGGATTTGTGAGAGTTTTTCAATTATTTCCGTAAAATTTCTTTTTTTATCGAGATAAAGTAGCAACCGAAAATTGCTGTCATTCTTTGTTAACGAAATGCCATTACGATCAAAAACCATACCCCTCGGTGCAGGATTTATAATTGGCTTGATGCGATTGCTATCTGATTGAATTGAATATTCTTCGTGTTTCCAAATTTGTAAATATCCTAAACGCATTACCAATATTCCTGCCAAAGCAGATTGTCCAGCTCCCAGAATTAAAGTGCGTCGATTAAAAATTTTATTTTTACGAATATCTCTTAACACCTACTCTCCTTGCAATAATTTATCGTTAAGAATATCAAATAATTTATGCATTGGCACATATAAAAAAACTGCTAATAAAAACTGTGAGGATGGCACAATTAAACTATGCATAGTTCCGTCTAACAGTGAAAGTAATGCCCATTTAGTTGCGATAATTACAAAACAAAAAGCGATAAATTGTTGCCAGATTTGAATAAAATTTTCTCTAATTAACATTTTTTGGTTAATAGTTAAGAAAAATTTTACTAACAAAATATAACATAGCGATGTAACCCCTAGAGCATTTCCGGTAAGTGCATCATTCCATATGCCAAGTAAAAAAATAAACCAAATTCCAAAACGCTGACGAAAAATTGCAAAATAAAAAACCATCATGAAATCAAGCATTGGAAAGACTGTGGAGATCGCAGGAATTTTTATTGATGTCAAATTAAAAGCAACAAATATTATTGCAATTAAATATAAAGCAATAATTTTTATTACTGAGTATTGTTTTATCATAAAATAATTATAAAAAGTTAGATTTTAATATTATTTTAACCTTGTGATTAGTTATTTTTAAGTTAAAAATATTCAGTTTTATATTCAGTTTTGTATAAAATTTTTTAAATAAACTCCAGCAAAATTAATACTACAAGGTTATGAATTAATAAGTTTTAATTTAAATTATTTTTTTTAGATAAACAAGTTTTTTATATTACTAATTACATAAATTTGTGATCACAATTTATGTAATTTATCATATTAGCAAAATAATTTTGCGAAATTTCGACGCGATCTTTTTTTCCAGAATCCACGATGATAGGCATCTGATGCAAGTAAAGGAATAACGCTTGATGCTTCAGCAAAAACCATTTGCTCATAGGCCGTGTCAACCTTGCCCCAAGAACACGCTTCTTTCAGTGTTGATGAAGAACAGGCTCCATCTCTTGAATCTGCAACTGTAACTTGCACAGCATATTTATGCATATCGACTTCTTTGCCAAGAATTTCTGCACACACCACTGTATCTTGTACAAAATTTTTTGGAACACCTCCGCCAATCATTAACAATCCTGTAGTTTTAGCTTTAATTTTAATATCCGTTAACTCACGAAAATCAGCAACCGAATCAATCGTTAAATGTTTTTTTGGATTTTTAGCCTGATGCAATACTAGTCCAAAACCCGCTGATGAATCTGTGAAGGCTGGGCAAAAAATTGGTACATTATTTTGATATGCCAACTGAACAAGTGAATCTTTTTTCTTGGCTTTTTTTTCTAAATATTTACCCATTTGCCAAATAAACTCTCGTGATGAATATGAACGAGCCTCTAGACTATTAGCTATTTCAAAAATCGTGTGATCGCATTTTTGAAGATCAGCCTCGTCAATAAATGTATCATAGATTCTATCAATGTAATTATCGCGCAATAATTTGTCATCAATAAACGGTGTTCCATGGTAATGTTTAAAGCCTAATGCTTCAAAAAAATCCATGTCAACAATTGAAGCACCAGTTGCTACAACCGCGTCAATCATATTATATTTAATCATATCAGCGTAAACCTTCATGCAACCTCCTGCTGAGGTTGATCCTGCAAGGGTTAAAACTATTGAACATTTGGAATCGCTCAACATCATATTAAAAATTTTTGTGGCATTAGCTAAATCGCGAGATGTAAATGACATGTGATTCATTTGATTGATTATTTCTCGAGAATCAAAAGATGTAAAATCAATATGTTTTACAATTTTTTTTAGCAAATCTTGCTTTTTAACTTTTTTTTGAGACATTATAATTAGAATTATTTAAAAATATTTTTTTTAAGATCAATGATTTATTAAAATTATTTAATCATTGATTTTATCCTTTGGAACTTCTTGATTGCGATCTAAATACATTGACTCAATAGACTCTTCATCAACTTCAATTTGCATAACTTCACCAAATCCATTAAACTCGGTTCTAATGCTTTTTGAATAAGCTCCTAGTTGACCAATTTCAATGTAATCACCTTCGGCAACGTTATCAGGCAAATAAAACGGACCTTTCATGCAGTCCATCGAATCGCAGGTTGGACCATAAAAACCAAAAGCAACTTTTTCACTTTCTAAAGATTTAGGATTTTTTAAGCGATAGGCTTTGGTTGGATAAATAAAACCGGGGAATCCAGCATCAAATAACCCTCCATATGTTCCATCATTAATGTATAACATATTTTTCTTACGAGCTTCAACTCTAACAACCAATGAGATTGCTTCGGCTACTAAAGCTCTTCCTGGTTCACACCAAATCTCAACATTTTCTGAAAATTTTGCACTTTTAACTGCTTCAAAAATTTCATCAAAATAATTTTGCATATCCAAAGGAACCATCCCGGGATATACTGATGGAAAACCTCCGCCAATGTCTAAGACATCAATTTTAACTCGAGCTTTTTTTATAGTTTCGTTAGCAGTGTTAATGGCATGACGATACTCGACTGGATCCATACATTGCGAACCAACATGAAAACAAATTCCTAAATTTTTAGCAACAGTTCTAACCTTTCTCAATAAACCACTTGCTTCAGAAGGCAATATGCCGAATTTGCCCGATAAATCGATTGCTGAATTTGAATTAGAAATTGCTAAACGAACATGCAGATTAAGGTCTTTAGCGTTTTTAGTGATCTCAAGAATTTTTGCCAATTCGTCAAATGAGTCCAATGAAAAATCACGAATTCCAAAATCAAAATAAGCTGACTTAATAGCTTCTTTGGCTTTTACTGGATGCATGAAATACATTTTAACTTTATTGCCAAATAAACTAGTTATCAATTTAACTTCGGCCAAAGACGCAACGTCAAATTTTCTAACTCCTGAATCAAAAAGATGTTTTAAAATAACTGGATCGGAATTGCTTTTAACCGAGTACAAAACAGCTGTAGAGTGATTTGGGGTAATAAAATTTTTTAAGAAAAAATTTGTTGATCTTTTAAGAGCATGAGGGCGAACACAATACAAAGGTATACTTGGTTTAAAATCAACCACAAAATCTTTGATGGTTTTAAATTTTTTTAAACAAGAATCATCGATTTTTTTAGTCTTGCTAGATTTATTTTTACCGAAGGTTTTTTTGTTAAAATTTAAATAATAAACTTTCGAGTTTCTAGCTCGATCATGTTCTTGCTCTTGTTCCATTTCTTTTATTTAGGTTATGTTTAAGAAAAAAGATCACAATCGCTGATGATCAAAAAAAGTTAAAAGGGATCGCACAATATAATGAAAAAATAATAATTGTAAAGTTTTTTTTTACTTCAATAATTTTCTTATTAATATCAACAAAATTACAATTTTCTTTAGTAAAAAAACTGCTTGGCAATCCAAAATATTTTTTAAACAATTTGATCTAAAATTAATTGCTAAAAAAAGCAAGTAATTTTTTAAATTTTTTTTTGATAATTGAAAAATGTTTTAATTGTTTGCCAAAAATAATAGCAGAGCTTGACGAACTGCAACACCTGAACTAACTTGCTCTAAGATTAAACTAACTTTTTTATCATCGGCAAGCTGTGAAGAAATTTCAACATCACGATTTATTGGTCCTGGATGAAGAACAATTGCCTGTGGAGCATATTTTAATTTATGATGATCTAAACCATAAAGCTTGTAATATTCAACAAGTGATGGAATATAGCAACCGATCATTCTTTCTTGCTGAATTCTTAACATCATTATTACATCAACATTGCTAATACCAGCTATTAAATCTTCATAAATTTCAATATCCCATTTATCTTTTAACCAAATCCGATAATCGTTAGTTATTAATGTTGGTGGAGTAATTAACCTAACTTCGCAACCATATTTTTTTAATAACTTAATATTTGATCTTGCAACTCTAGAATGTAATACATCTCCGCAAATAGCAATTTTTAAATTATTTAACTTTTTTTTATGTTGACGAATTACAAAACTATCAAGCAGAGCTTGCGATGGATGCTCGTTTGTGCCATCTCCAGCATTAATTAGTGATGCGTCGATATATTTGTTAAGAAGACCAACAATTCCGCTGGAATTATGGCGAATCGCTACAAAATCAGGTTTCATAGCATTAATTGTTTTTGCGGTATCAATTATTGACTCACCTTTTTTTAAAGAAGAAAGCGAAATATCAACATTTAAAACTTTTCCTCCCAATCTCTTCATTGCTATCTCAAAAGACATTCTGGTTCTTGTCGAATTTTCAAAGAAAAAATTAATTAATAATTTATTTTCCAAGGCATTGCTTTTAAGATCAGGATTTTTAAATATTAAATCAGCGTTGTCCAAAATTTCATTAATCTGTTTAACGCTTAGTTGATCAATCGATATCAAGTCTTTCATTGTTGTTTTATAAGATGTTTAAATATTTCCTCTAAATCAGGTTGCTTAGTTAAAATATCCTTAATTTGCATTTTAGAATTAACAATGCGATTAATTATTTTTTCAACTGCTAATTTTTCTGGATCATAGGTTATCACAACTTCGTCATCACTATTGAATTTAATTTCTAGATTTTCCAATTCATTAAAAGTTTCTTTAGCAATTGCTGATTGCGAAGAAATGACAAGTTGTTTATTAGAAAGCAATTTCATCAAGTTAATTTTTTTATCGCAAGCTATAACTTTACCTTTGTTTATTACCGCAATTTCATCGCATAATTGCTCTGCTTCTTCAAGATAATGAGTAGTAAGCAAAATAGTGGTTTTGTTTTCAACATTTAATTTTTTAACATATTGCCAAAGCTGATTTCTCAACTCGACATCTACTCCTGCCGTAGGTTCGTCCAACACTAAAATTTCTGGATTATGAACCAATGCCTTTGCTACCAATAGCCTTCTCCGCATTCCTCCAGACAGACTTCTTGGCTTAGCCTTGGCTTTATCTTTTAATCCCAAAGCTTCAATTATTTCATCAGTTTTTCGTAAAGATTTTTTTATGCCAAAATAACCAGCATAAATTTCCAAAGTTTCATAAACATTAAAAAATGGATCGATGATTAATTCTTGGGGAACTATGCCAATTTTAAATTTTGATGCTACTGGATTTTCACTAATATCAATTCCCGAAATTTTTATCTTACCTGCAGTTTTGTTAACCAATCCAGCCATGATGTTGATGATTGTTGACTTGCCAGCACCATTTGGACCTAACAAACCAAAGAATGATCCTTGTTTAATTTTTAAATCAATATTTTGTAAAGCAATTTTAGGGGGATTTTTTGCAGATTTTTGATAGGTTTTGCTGAGACCTTCAATCTCAATAGCATAAGTCATGTCGATTTAAATTATAAATTTGTTTTTTTCTTAAATTCCTCTTCATTAAAATAATAAAATTTACTAGCTAAAGCAGATCTTTCAAGATGAATTAAAATTTCTTGATCACTCTGTAAATTCATGACTTGTTGCCATGTTAAGAATTCAATATTGTTTTTGCGATCTTGAAAATATTGCGAAATTTTATGGGCAGTTTTAGGAGTTGCTCCTCCATAAAAAATCTTATAGGAACAATCATAAATCATTGAGCTAGCAATATCTTCACCATAGATATTTTCTATTCTTTCAAAATCGCTAGAAATTAATATTACCCTTATTTTATATCCCCTGAAATATCCAATAGCTGATTCAAGCATTGATAACTTACCCAACGAATAAAATTCGTCAAGAAATAAACTTACACCTTGGTATTTATTTTCTTGATCATATATGTCATTATTGATCATAAGCTGATCAAGTGCATGATCATAAAAAAATTGCATTACAGGCTTAAGTCTTTCAATATCGCAAGGATTTAGCCCGACATAAAGTGTAATTTTATTTTTCTTAAAATCTCCAATATTGAAGTCTGAAACTGAGGTAGCATAATCAATAAGCGGATTATGCCAAGGTTCTAAACAACTGTTTAGAAAACGAATAATCGAATTTTGCTCACTATCATTTTTATTTAAAAAATTTTGTAAATGATTTAAAGCAAAATGATGAATTTTATTAGAAAATTTTTGTATTGCTTGCGATATCTCCTCGATAAAATTTCCTGAAATTATTCGACAAACTTCACCAATCGATTTGACCTTGTTGTTATTAACTGCTAGATAAAGGATCAACGAAGTTAATAGATGTCGAGCTTGAGTTGCTAATTCATTTTGTTGTCTTATTAACAAAAAAACTATTTTTTCAATATTGTTAAAAATTGTTTCCTCATCAAAACCAAGAAAATCTAGTGGATTATAGCGATGAGTATACCCTTCACCTCCCAATGGATTAAATAAAAAAACTTGCTGACCAATTGACTCCCTGAAACCCGCTGTTAACAAATAATTTTCCATTTTTATGTCATGAACAATAGCCGAATCATTATTAAATAAAAGATTAGGAATTGTAAAGCAAACCCCCTTGCCTGAGCTATGAGGTGCAACTAGAAGCATTGAGCTGTAATCTTTATTTATCGAATAAATTTTATTGCCAAATGAATCAGCCCCTAAAATTAAATTATTATTAACTATAATATTTTGGTTATCCATAACTCTTTTAAAACTTTATTTTTTAATTAATCTAAATAAAAATGTATTAATTATTATGCAAATAATTGCCGAGCAGATTAACGCGTCATAAAGATCTTGTGATAAAATATTCATTTTATTGCCCAGAGCTATTAAAACGAAAGAAAACTCACCAATCTGGGCCAAGCCAACTGATAGCAAAATGCTTTCTTGAATATTCTTTTTAAAACATCTCATGATTACAAATGAGATTAAAAACTTAACGACAACAATCAAGAACAATGCTATTAAAATTAACAAGGGTTGATTATAAATAATTTTTGGATCAAATAAAAGTCCAACCGAGATAAAAAACAAAACGCTGAAGATATCACGCAAAGGTATTGTTTTTTTAACAATTTTTCTACCGATTAAACTTTTGTTCAAAACAAAACCTGCTAAAAATGCTCCTAGAGCAAATGAGGCATTAAAAAAAATATGAGCAATAAATGCAAAGCCAGTTGCAACTGATAAAACAGCTAAAGAGATTAATTCCATTGATCGTTGTTTATAAATTTCCATCATAAAAATTGGCAGAATTTTTTTGGCGATGGTGATCATAGCAATTATAAATAAAACAATTTTCAGCATCACTTCCAAAAGAATTTTGGAAATTTCTTTAAAATCTATTGATAAGTTTCTGTGATTTATTTCCACTAAGACTGGCAAGAGCACAAGAATAAAGATCATCATAATATCTTCAACCACCAGCCAGCCAATGGCAATTTTAGCAGTCTCACTTGATTTAAGATGATATTGATCAAATTGCTTGATCAATAATATTGTACTTGCCACAGCGATGGAGAGTCCAAAAATTATCGCTTCACTTAAAGCAAAACCCAAAAAATTAATAAGCCATAAAGATAAAATTGCCGTCAATCCCATTTGAGATAATGCTCCAATTATAGCTATTTTTTTTACTCTTAGAAGATCATCAATTGTTAAATGCAGTCCAACATCAAAAAGCAATAAAATAATACCAATTTCAGCTAATTGCTTAGTAATCTCAACGTCAGCGATAAGACCTGGGGTGTTTGGTGATAAAAAAATTCCTGCAAAAATATAACCCACAATCGCTGGGAGTTTGGCATAGCTAGCCATAAAGCCAAAAGTAAAAGCAAAAATGATACTGATAACAAGTGTTGAAATTATTGGGTGAATGGCATCCATATTTTTTTATAAACTTACATTTATCAAGAAATAACAAAATCAATTAAATGTTAATATTAAATCAGGATTTATTAATTTTAAAAAAAATCAAGCTATAATTAGATTTTTTAGACCAATATTATTTTTAAAGTTAATTTTTAAATATTAATTTTCATGGATATTTTAATTTCTAATTATCCCTCAATATTTTAATTATCAATTAATTTGCATTTTTTCAATCAAATCCTGAATTGCTTCAATTTCAGTAAAATTAATGGTGATTTTTCCATTTCCCTTAAAGCCGTTATATGAAATTTTAACTGGCAAACCACTTAGTTCGCTGAGTTGATTTTCAAGCTTGGTTAAATGATCAGAGTTAATAAATTTAATTTTAGATTCCGTTCTAAACAACACAGGAACATTTCGTGCTTTGTCAATTTTTTCTTCACGAGCAACTTCCTCAGCTTGACGAACCGTTAACGACTGGGCAACAATTTTTTTTGCCAAAGATTCAGGATCTTCAGCGTTTATTATTGCTCGAGCATGACCCATCGATAACAATCTTTTATCCAAAAAATCTTGAACTTCTTTTGGCAAATTTAAAAGCCTTAAAAGATTGGCAACATGACTTCTACTCTTACCAACTTTTTGAGCAATCATTTCTTGTAGGTAAGAAAACTCATCAATTAATCTTTGATAACCACGAGCTTCCTCGATAACCGATAAATCTTCGCGTTGAATATTCTCAATCAAGGCGATTTCTAAAGCATCGTGATTGTTAATTTTTTTAACAATTGCTGGAATCTCTTTTAAGCCTGCAAGCTTACTTGCTCTAAATCTTCGCTCGCCAGCTATTATTTCAAAAGAATCTTCATCACTTTTTTTACGAAGTAAGATTGGTTGAATTACGCCATTTTCTTTAATCGACTCAGCCAATTCTTCAATTTCTTGCTGGGCAAAGAATTGCCTAGGCTGATAAATCCCTGCAATTATTTTATCGATGGCAATTTTTTCAACAATTTCATTATTTTTTAAATTGGTGTTTGCTGGATTCTTGGCCTTGTTCTCACCTAGAAGTGCTGACAATCCTCGCCCTAGTTTTTTTTCATTTATTTGATGCTCAATCATAACTTAGATGTTAATTTTTAGTGTTGATAATTTTTGTTTCAAAAAATTATCTTATGCTAACCCTTAAAATCAATAAAAATATACATAATTAATTCTAATTGGCTTTAGCTTAGATAATTCGATCTTACAACGCATAATACCATTTCGATATCTTTAAAATTACAAAAAAAATTAAAATTCTAACATTTTTTTTAAAGATATAGAATTGGTATTACAGCGCTAAACATTATCCATAAACTTGAGAAGTTTTCGGGCTGTATCTCTGATGGCTTACACCCCTACATTATTCTCAAACCCAGCCAAGCACTGGGGCTGTAAGCTCCCCTGCTTTCAGGTGGAGCGGATTTCATAGGTTTAACGGTAGTTAAACCTATGAAATCGTGGGGGGTCATTTACTCGATCTAACCCCCTCGCCCCACGCAGTGGGGAGAGGGCTGGGGTGAG
>Ga0172376_10008268_pt1 | contig 10906 bp, 8 predicted proteins | sample Lak35m_FD_121114 | JGI IMG/M metagenome (GOLD analysis project Ga0172376, IMG submission 121114) | Freshwater microbial communities from Kabuno Bay, South-Kivu, Congo - kab_092012_35m | ecosystem: Environmental > Aquatic > Freshwater > Lake | place: Democratic Republic of the Congo: South-Kivu... | reverse complement strand
GGTCGCGGCGGAGGCCAGCCGCGCGCGCTATCAACAAAGTCTCGATGCGGCGCGGCTCGGCGCCATCACCACCGAGATCCGCCCGGCGCCGGAGTTCTTCTACGCCGAGGACTACCACCAGCAGTACCTGTACAAGAACCCGGAGGGCTACTGCGGCCTCGGCGGCACCGGGGTCGTCTGCGTCGCCTGATCGACACGGGCGCGCGATGATCACCGATCCGCTCGCCCAGATACTCCTGCTGTTGGTGGCGGCGGTGGGCGTCGTCGCGCTGGCGCGGCGCGCGGGCCTGCCGGCGATCCTCGGTTATCTCATCGTCGGCGTCGTGCTCGGACCCCACGCGTTGGGCTTGTTCGATGAGACCGAGGGCACGCGGCTGCTCGCCGAGCTCGGCGTGGTGTTCCTGCTCTTCACGCTCGGCCTCGAGTTCTCATGGCCGCGGATGGTCGCGATGCGCCGCGAGGTGTTCGGCGTGGGCAGCGTGCAGGTCGTGACCGTGGCGGGCGTCGTGATGCTGGTGTTCCATGCGCTCGGTGTGGACCTGCTCGCTGCGGTGGCGCTCGGCGGCGCGGTGGCGGTGAGTTCCACGGCGATCATCGTGCAGCAGCTGACCGAGCAGTCGGAGATCAACCGCACGCATGGTCGCGTCGCGTTCAGCGTGACGCTGTTCCAGGACCTGACGTTCGTGCCGTTCTTGGTGCTCGCGGGCGCCTTGGTGGCGGGCAGCCTCGATTTCAGCCCCGCCCGCGTCGGTACGGCGGTCGCACTCGGCACCTTGGCGGTCGGCTTCGTGCTGATCGTCGGGCGCTATGCGCTGCGGCCGTTGTTCCACGAGATCGCGCACAGCCGTCTGCAGGAACTCTTCACGCTCGCCGTGCTGTTGGTGGCGCTCGGGTCGGCCTGGGTGTCGCATGCCGCCGGCGTCTCGATGGCGACCGGCGCGTTCCTCGCCGGCGTGATGCTCGCGGAGACGGAGTACCGTCACCAGGTCGAGGCGGCGATCCGGCCGTTCCGCGACATCCTGCTCGGGCTCTTCTTCATCTCGGTCGGCATGATGCTGGACCTCGGTGTGCTGCAGGGCGACCTGTTGCTGATCCTCGGCATCCTCGCGGCGATGACCGTGTGCAAGGCCTTGCTGACGGCGCTCGTCGGTCGGCTTTGGGGCTTGCCGCCGTTCAAGGCGGTGCGCACCGGTATCGTGCTGTCGGTGGGCGGCGAGTTCGGCATCGCGATCCTCACCATCCTGATTCAAGGCAAGGTGGTCGCCGACGAGGTCACCCAACCGCTGTTGGTCGCCATCGTGCTCAGCATGGTCACGGCGCCGTTGCTGCTCCGCCAGAACCGGCGCATCGCACGCTGGCTGCTGCGCGAGCAGGGGCCGCCCGCATCGGCCGCCGCCTCGACACCCGAGGAGCGCGCGGCGGCGGAGCTTGCGGCCAGCGAACACGTCATCCTCTGCGGCTTCGGTCGGGTCGGCCAGAACCTCGCCCGCGTGCTGGAATCGCAGGGCCACGAATACTTCGCGATGGACCTCGACCCGGCACGGGTTCGGGCGGGGCGCGCAGCCGGCCTGCCGGTGATCTTCGGCGACGCTTCCGATCCGGAGCTGCTGCGCAGAGCAGGTCTCGCGCAGGCGAGCGCGGTGGTCGTGACCTTCTCCGATCCGGCGGTGGCGCTCGGCATCGTGCGGTCGGTGCGCGCCGAGCGCGTCGATGTGCCGTTGCTGGTGCGGACCGCCGACGATACGCGGCTCGAGGAATTGATGTCGGCCGGTGCGACCGAGGTCGTACCGGAGACCTTCGAGGCGAGCCTGATGCTCGCCTCGCACGCGCTGCTGCTGCTCAAGCAGCCGGTATCGCGGGTGGTACGGGCGATCGGCAGCGCGCGCAACGACCGCTACGCGTCGTTGCGGGGCTTACTGCGCGGTACGGAGGGCGTCCCCTCGGCGGAGTCTGGCGCGGCCGAGGAACTGGCCAGCGTGGTGCTGCCGCCCGGCGCGTGGGCGATCGGCCGCAGCCTCCGCGAACTGCGCGCTGCAGGCGTCGAGGCGCGGGTGGACAGCGTGCGTCGGCACGGCATCGTCGGGCGTGACCCGCAGCCCGAGATGACGCTGCAACAGGGCGACGAGGTCGTGCTCGTCGGCACGCCCGCCGAACTCGAGCACGCCGAGCAGCTGCTGCTCGCCGGCTAGACGCTCAGGGGCTCAGGCCGCCGCGGCGCGCAAGGCGTTGCGCAGGGTCTCGACGGCGCCGCGTACCTCGTCCTCGGTCGAGATGAACGGCGGCGCGAGCGCGAGCGTCTCGCCCGTGAAGCGCAGCATGAGCCCGCGTGCGAGCGCCTGCTCGAACACCTGGAACGCGCGCAGCGCGGGCTTGCCCGGAACCGGCGTGACATCGATGGCCGCGGCGAGGCCGAGGTTGCGGATGTCCGTGACCAAGGGCTCGCCCTTCAGCGAGTGGATGGCGTCCTCGAGCACCGGCGCGAGCTTCGCGGCGCGCGCGATGAGGCCGCCCGCGGCGAGCTCGTCGAGCGTGGCGTGCGCCGCGGCGACCGCGAGCGGGTGCGCCGAGTAGGTGTAGCCGTGGAAGAACTCGATCAGGTGCTCGGGGCCCGTCATGAAGGCGTCGTAGATATCGGCGGCGGCGATCACGCCGCCGAGCGGTACGGTGGCGTTGTTGACCGCCTTGGCGAAGGTGGTGAGGTCGGGGCGGACATCGAAGAAATCGGAGGCGAACGGCGTGCCGAGGCGGCCGAAGCCGGTGATCACCTCGTCGAAGATCAGCAGGATGCCGTGCTTGGTGCAGATCTCGCGCAGGCGCTTGAGGTAGCCCTTGGGCGGCACGATGACGCCGGTCGAGCCTTGCATCGGCTCGACGATGACTGCGGCGATGGTGCTCGCGTCGTGCAGCGCGACGAGCCGCTCGAGCTCCTCGACGAGGTGCAGACCCCAGTCGGGTTGGCCGCGCGAGTAGGCCATCTGCGCCGGGTTCCAGGTGTGCGGCAGGTGGTCGACGCCCGGGATCATGAGCGGCGTGAACATCTTGCGGTTGGCGAGGATGCCGCCGACCGAGATGCCGCCCATGCCGACGCCGTGGTAGCCGCGCTCACGGCCGATGATGCGGGTGCGCGATGCGTCGCCGCGTACGCGGTGCCAGGCGACGGCGATCTTGAGGGCGGTATCGACCGCCTCGGAACCGGAGTTCACGAAGAAGACCTTGTCGTCCGGGCGACCGGCGAGCGAGGCGATGCGCTCGGCAAGCGTGAAGGCCGCCGGATGGCCCATCTGGAAGCTCGGCGCGAAGTCGAGCGTCGCGACCTGCTTCTGCACCGCCTCGACCACGCGCGCGGGCGAGTGGCCGAGCGGGCTGCACCAGAGACCCGACAGGCCGTCGAACACGCGACGGCCGTCGGCGAGCGTGTAGTACGCGCCCTGCGCAGCGGTGATCAGCCGCGGGTGCGCCTTGAAATGCCGGTTGTGGGTGAAGGGCATCCACCAGGCGCGCAGCGCCGCTTCGGAAGGGACCGCGTTCATGAGCGCACCGCCGCGATGAGGCCGGCCGCGACGCGATCCACGTTCGCGGGGCTGACGCCCGCGATGTTGATGCGCCCGTCGGGCGGCATGTAGAGATGATGCTGGTCGCGCGCGAACGCGACCTGTTCGGTGGAGAGCGGCAGACGCGAGAACATGCCGCGCTGGGCGCCGATCCAACCGTAGTCGAGGCCGGAGACCGCGCTCAGACGCTCGGCCAACATACCGCGCAGCGAGTTGATGCGGCTCGCCATATGCGAGAGCTCGGTCATCCAGTCCTGGCGCAGCGCCGGCTGTGACAGCACGCGCTCGACGAGTGCGGCGCCATGGTCGGGCGGCATGGACCAGAGCGTGCGAGCGAGACGACCGAGATGACCGGTGGTGATGCCGGCGCGCTCACCGTTGCTGCTGAGGGCGATCAGCAGGCCGGTGCGTTCGCGGTAGATGCCGAAGTTCTTGGAGCAGGAGACGGCCACCAGCATCTCGGGCACGGCGCGCGCCATCAGGCGCACGGACGCGGCATCGCGGTCGAGATCCTCGCCCAAGCCCTGATAGGCCAGGTCCATGAACGGCATCAGCCCACGACGGGCGACGACGGCTGCGACCTCGGTCCACTGCGCGGGGGTGAGGTCCTGTCCGGTCGGGTTGTGGCAACACGCGTGCAGCACCACGATGGTGCCGGCGGGCTGCGCATCGAGCTGCGCGAGCATGCGGTCGAAGAGCACGCTCGGGTCCTGCGCGTCGTAGTAGGGGTAGCGGTCGACCTTGAGTCCGACCGTGCCCAGCAGCGGGATGTGGTTGGCCCAGGTGGGGTCGCTGACGAGGATCGTGCCGCCCGGGCGGGCCGCGTTCAGCAGTTCAGCGCCAAGCCGCAGCGCGCCGCTGCCGCCCGGGGTCTGTGCCAGTGAGAGGTCGGCCTTGCGACCCGCGTGGTCGCTGCCGAGCACCAGTTCCGCCACGAGCGCGTTGTAGGCCGGGAAGCCGATCGGGCTCAGGTAGGTCTTGGTGGTCTGCGCCGCATGGACCTCTTGTTCGGCGATGCGTACCGCACGCGGTACGGGGGTCTTGCCCTGCTCGTCCTTGTAGACGCCGACGCCCAGGTCGACCTTGTCAGGCGAGGGGTCCGCCTGGAAGGCGGCGGAGACGCCGAGGATGGGATCGGGCGGGACGCGGGTGAGGGTCTCGAGCATGGCGGGCCTGCAAGTGCGACGGACCGCCCATTATCGCAGCAGGGCGCGCCGAGCGCACCCGCTGCGCGGACCCGTCAGTACCCCTCGAGGCGCGCGCTGCGGTCGCGGTGCCAGCCGGCGCTGCCGTAGAGCGTCTCCAGCACGCGCGCACGCTTGAGGTACAGGCCCGCATCGAACGCGTCGGTCATGCCGATGCCGCCGTGCAGCTGCACGGCCTCGTTGCTGACGAGATGCAGCGTATCGCCGGCGCGCGCCTTGGCGAGCGAAGCGAGGGCGGGGATCTGCGCTGTCGCTGCAGCCGCCGCCTTGTCGCCACCCTCGGCATCGTCCAGCGCGTCGAGCGCCGCCGTGACGCAACTTCGGGTGAGTTCGAGGTCGACGAACATCCGCGCCGCGCGGTGCTGCAGCGCCTGGAATGCGCCGATCGGTTGACCGAACTGGCGCCGGTCCTTGAGGTAGGCGAGGGTGAGCGTGAACAGCGCATCCGCCGCGCCCAGCATCTCGGCGGCGAGGCCGATGCGCGCGATGTCGAGCACGCGTTCGAGCCCCGCAGCGCCAGCGTCGGTCATGGTGCTGCCGAGATCCGTCCGGCCGCTCAACCGCATGTCGTCGGTGACCCGCACACCCGTGAGTTCGATGTCCGCCATGCCGCGGCTGTCGGCCATGGCGAGCGGTCTGCGTGCGACGCCCGGCGCGGCCGCATCGACCACGAACAGCGCCAGCGTCTCCGCAGCGCCCGGTGCAGGCGCGGCGAGCGCTGTGACCAGGATGTGGCTTGCCGTCGCGCCATCCGGCACGAAGCGCTTGCGGCCGTCGAGGCGCCAACCGTCGCCCTCGCGCACGGCGCGCATCGCGATGCCGGTCGGCGCATGGTGCGCGCCCTCATCGAAGGCGAGCGCGGTGGTGACCGTCCCTGCGGCGAGCAGCGGCAACAGCCGAGCGCGCTGGGCCTCGTTGCCCAGCGCCCTCACCGCGGCGACGCCCACGAGGCCGGTCTGCGTCAGCGGCGAGGCCACGAGCGTACGCCCGGCCGCTTCGAGCACGATGCCGAGCGCGCGCCAGCCCATCCCCGAGCCGCCGTGCTCCTCCGGCACTGCAGCGCCGACGAAGCCGAGCTCTGCGATCTCGCGCCAGAGCTGCGGGTCATGGGGCCGTCCGGCGTCGCGCTCGGCGCGCAGCGCGCTGACGGGTGCGCGCTCGGCGAAGAACTCGCGCGCGCTGTCCTGCAGCAATCTTTGGTCTTCGGTGAGGGGGCGTGTCATGGCGATGCCTGTCAGACGGGGTCGGGGAGACCGAGCACGCGCTTGGCCACCACATTGAGGTTGATCTCGGAGGTGCCGCCCTCGATGGAGTTGCCCTTCGAGCGCAGCCAGTGCCGGGTCGCGCGCAGCGCGTCTGCGTCGAAGCCTTCACCCTCCCAGCCGAGGCCGCCGAGACCGAGCGACTCGACCAGCAGTTCGAGGCGCTGTTGGTTGAGCGAGGCGGCGGCGTACTTGAAGAGCGGGGCGAGGTGGTCGATGTTGCCGCCCACGCGGGCTTCGGCCTGCGCACGGCGCACGGTGAGATGGAACGCCCGCTCCTGCATCCGGCAGGCCGCGATGCGCGAGCGCAGGTCGCTGTCGGCGAGCTGGCCGCAGACCAGCCCGACGCTCTCTTTGGCGGCGGCGGCGAGGTCGAGTCTGGAGCCACCGAACGCGGAGGTCGAGATGCTCTGCCGCTCGTGGGTGAGCAGGCGCTTGGCGATCTCCCAACCACCGTTGAGCCGGCCGACGAGCTGCTCCTTCGGCACGCGCACATCGGTGAGGAAGGTCTCGCAGAAGGGCGAGTCGCCCGAGATGAGCTTGATGGGGCGGGTCTCGACGCCCGGGGTGCGCATGTCGAACACGATGAACGAGATGCCGCCGTGCTTCGCCGTGGTGTCGGTGCGCACGAGGCAGAACATCCAGTCCGCCTTGTCGGCGTAACTGGTCCAGATCTTCTGGCCGTTGACGAGGAAATGGTCGCCGCGGTCCTCGCAGCGCGTGGCGAGACCCGCGAGGTCGGACCCTGCGCCGGGCTCGGAGTAGCCCTGGCACCAGCGGATGCGGCCGCGGACGATGTCCGGCAGCCAGGCGAGCTTCTGCGGCTCGCTGCCGAACTCGAGCAGCACCGGGCCGAACATCCACAGCCCGAACGACCACAGCGGCACCCGCGCGTCGATGCGCTTGAGTTCTTCCTGCAGCACGGCGTTCTCGGCGGGCGAGAGTCCGCCGCCGCCGTAGGCGCGCGGCCAAGAGGGCGCCGTCCAACCGCGCTCGCCCATGCGCTCGAGCCAGAGGCGCGCGTCGTCGTTCGGGAACACGGGGTCGCGCCCGCCCCAGACGACCTCTTTTTCGTTGAGCGGCGTGCGCATGGCGGGCGGGCAGTTCGCCGCCAGCCAGGTGCGGGTCTCGCTGCGGAAGACTTCCAGTGGGGATGCAGACATCGGTCGCTCCGTGGGTTGCGGCGGGCGGGTCTTCAGCGCGCGGCCAGCAGACCACCGTCGCAGGCGATGACTTCGCCGACGACGTACTCGCCGGCGCGTGAGGCGAGGAACAGGGCGAGTCCTGCGATGTCCTCGGGCGTACCGACACGGCCGCTCGGGTTCATCTTGCCGACCTTTTCCCAGTCGACGCCGTCGCCCTCGGTCTTGCCGCCGAAGCCGACGCCGGTGCTCAGCATCCAGGTGGGGAAGGGGCCGGGCGCGATCGCGTTGACGAGGATGCGTTCACGCACGAGGCGTGCGGCCAACATCTTGGTGAGGTGGTGGATCGCGGCTTTCGATGGGCCGTACGAGAAGGTGTCGAACATCGGCGTGCCGCGTCCGTCGACCGAACCGATGTTGATGACGCGGGACGGTGTGCCGGCCGCGGCGGCCGCGCGCAACTGCGGCAGCAGCGCCTGCGTGAGGAAGAACGGCCCTTTGACGTTGGTGTCCATCACCTTGTCCCAACCGGCCTCCGGGAACTCGCCGAGCTTCGCGCCCCAGGAGGCGCCGGCGTTGTTCACGAGGATGTCGAGCCGCGGTTCGCGCGCGGTGAATGCGGCGGCGAGGGCGGCGACGCCCTCGACCTTCGAGAGGTCGGCGGGCAGCGCGATGCACTCGCCACCGTGGGCGGCGACCAGCCGTGCCGCCGCCGCTCCGCAGGCGTCGGCCTTGCGCGAGCTGATGTAGACCTTGGTGCCGCCGGCGAGGAAGCCGGCCGCGATCATCTCGCCGATGCCGCGCGAACCGCCGGTGATGAGCGCGACCTTACCGGCGACGGAGAAGAGGTCCCGTACGGCGAGGCTCATCTGACGGCTCCCACCGGGGTCTTCGGCATGTAGCGGCCGAGCTCGAACTTGGCGATGGCGTTGCGGTGCACCTCGTCGGGGCCGTCGGCGAGACGCAGCGTGCGCTGGCTCGCCCAGGCGTAGGCGAGCACGAAGTCGTCGCTCACACCCGCTGCGCCGTGGGCCTGGATCGCCCAATCGATGATCCGCAGCGCGATGTTCGGCGCCACGACCTTGATCATCGCGATCTCGCCGCGCGCGGTCTTGTTGCCCACGGTGTCCATCATCCAGGCGGCTTTGAGGGTGAGCAGGCGGGCCTGTTCGATCATCATGCGCGATTCGGCGACACGCTCCTGCCAGACGCCCTGGGCGGCGATGGGCTTGCCGAAGGCGACGCGCGATGAGAGGCGCTGGCACATGAGCTCGAGGGCGCGCTCCGCCATGCCGATCGAGCGCATGCAGTGATGGATGCGACCCGGTCCGAGCCGGCCCTGCGCGATCTCGAAGCCGCGGCCCTGTCCCAGCAGCATGTTGGAGACGGGGACGCGCACATCCTCCAGCAGCACCTCCATGTGGCCGTGCGGCGCGTCGTCGTAGCCGAACACGGGCAGAGGGCGCAGCACGGTGACGCCCGGCGTCTTGGCGGGCACCAACACCATGCTCTGCTGCGCGTGGCGCGGCGCATCGGGATCGCTGCGCCCCATCACGATGTAGACCGCGCAGCGCGGGTCGCCGGCGCCGGAACTCCACCACTTGCGGCCGTTGATGACGTAGTGGTCGCCGTCGCGCTCGATGCGGCAGGCGATGTTGGTGGCGTCGGAAGAGGCGACCTCGGGTTCGGTCATCAGGAACGCCGAACGGATCTCGCCGCGCAGCAGCGGCTCGAGCCATTCGTCCTTCAGCGCCTCACTGGCGTAGCGCTCCAGCGTCTCCATGTTGCCGGTGTCGGGCGCCGAACAGTTGAAGACCTCCGGGGCGAAGGGCACACGGCCCATGATCTCGCAGAGCGGCGCGTACTCGAGGTTGGTCAGACCCTCAGGCGCGCGCGGACTGTTGGGCAGGAAGAGGTTCCAAAGACCCTCCGCGCGGGCCTTGGCTTTCAGTTCCTCGATGAGTTGCGTGGGCACCCAAGCGTCGCCCGCGGCGCGGTTGGCGGCGATCTCTTCCAGGAAGCGGCGCTCGTTCGGGTAGATGTGCTGGTCCATGAACGCGAGCAGACGCTGACGGAGGACCTGGACCTTGTCGCTGTACTGGAAGTGCATCTGGCGTTCCCTCATTTACCGCCGTGTGCGCCGCTGCGGGAGCGGCTCGCCGCCTCGATGGCGGCGATGGCGGGTTCATCATAGCCGAGCGAGCGCAGCACCTCGTGGGTGTGTCCGCCCACCGCCGGCAGCGTGAAGCGGGGCGCCCCCGGCTCATCGCCGAACTTCACCGGCGTGCCGATGTGCTCGAGGCCGTCGGCGTCGCGCAGCCGCATGCCGCGCGCCTCGGCCTGCGGGTCATCGAAGGCCTCGCGCAGGTCCTTGACCGGCGCGAAACCGATGTCCTTGCCGCGGAACCACTCCACCCACTCGTCGCGCGTGCGGGTGGCGAAGCGCTCGCGCAGGAAGTCGATCAGCGGCTGCTGATGCGGTCCGGGACCGCGCTCGCATAGCGGCACCAGATCGAGCCGCCCGAACTCGCCGAGCAGGTTGCGCACGAACTTGAGCTCCTGCGCGCCGAGCACGATGTGCCTGCCGTCCTGGGTGCGATAGATGTTGTAGAACGCGCCGCCGCCGAGGCTACGCTCGTGCTTCACCGTGGGTGCGCGGCCGTGCGCGAACACCTGTCCGGTGATGTTGGGCGCACAGGAGAGGGCGGCGTCGTGCATGGAGATGTCGACGAAGTCGCCCTTGCCGGTCTGTACGCGGCGGTAGAGCGCCATCAAGATGCCGCCGAGGGCGAGCAGCGCCGCCGCCATGTCGGCGACCGGTACATGCGGCATGGTCGGCTCGCCGTCCTGCCCGATGTTGAGGCTGACAAGTCCGGCCAGCGCCTCGGTGGCGAGATCGTGCGCGGGGATGTCGCGGTAGGGACCGGTCTGGCCGAACGCCGAGATGGAGCAGTAGACGATGCGCGGGTTGCGCGCCGACACCGCCGCGTAGCCGACACCGAGCCGGTCGACGACGCCCGGCCGGAAGGCCTCGATGAAGACATCCGCCGTCTCGGCGAGACGCAGCAGCGCTTCACGTCCCTCGGCGGTCTTCAGGTCGAGGCAGATGCTCTGCTTGCCGCGATGGGTGTTGCGGAAGAACACGCTGTGACCGCCGATGACGGGGCCGATTTGCCGGTTCGGCTCGCCCTCACCGGGCGGTTCGACCTTGATCACCTCGGCGCCGTGGTCGGTCATCAGCTGCGAGGCGTGCGGCCCCGGCAGGAACAAGGACAGGTCGACGACGCGCAGCCCCTCGAGCTTCATCGCGGGAGGTCTCAGGTGATGCCGGCCGCGCGGAGCGCGGCGATCTCATCGACGCCGTAGCCGAGGTCGGCGAGCACACGGTCGGTGTCGGCGCCGAGCGCCGGCGCGCTCGTCGCGGGCAGGCGCTCGCCGTCGAGCTTGATCGGGTTCGCGAAGCTGCGGAAGTCGGGGCGCAGCGGATGAGGCGTGTTGCGGATCATGCCGGTGGCGATGGGGAAGGGGTTCTCGAGCGCCTGCGCCATGTCGTAGACCGGTGCGGCGGGCAGCACGCCTTGCAGGCGCTCCAGCCAATGGGCGGTGGTTGCGGTCTCGAACACCGCGTCGAGCGCGACGGTGAGCGTGTCGCGATGCTCGCGGCGCAGCGGCATGGTGGCGAAGCGCGGGTCGGCGGCGACGGCGGGTGCATCAATCACCCGCAGCAGCTCCTGCCAGAACTTCTC
>Ga0172376_10008262_pt1 | contig 10910 bp, 10 predicted proteins | sample Lak35m_FD_121114 | JGI IMG/M metagenome (GOLD analysis project Ga0172376, IMG submission 121114) | Freshwater microbial communities from Kabuno Bay, South-Kivu, Congo - kab_092012_35m | ecosystem: Environmental > Aquatic > Freshwater > Lake | place: Democratic Republic of the Congo: South-Kivu... | reverse complement strand
ATTCGCTTGGAATAAAGAGCAGGCACTTGATTTTGTTGCTGACATTCGCCGTCTGATTGCCCGCTACGAGCAAATTAGTGGAGTAGCACCGAATCCTGAGCCGTCGCCTCATCTCTTTGGAACAATTGTTCTTGTTGATACCCAGCGTATTAGTGGCCCGTACATGGTGATTGATGGGCAACAGCGGCTTACTACCGTGACGGTAACTCTCGGCCTAGTCGAAGCAGAAGCAAGACGATTGCTCGCTTCGCTCAAGGACGATGGTTCACCAGATTCAGTGAAGGCGAAGGAAGAGCTTGATGATCTTGCAGGATCTATTCACAGAGCTCTGTGGTTCAAATCGGTGGATTTTGACAAGCCAGATCAACCACGACTCATTTCGCCAAGCATGACTCAAAAAACGTATGAGGAGATACTCAAGGGGACATCGCCAAAGGACATTTCGAAAATCGGAAAAGCTGATCCAATAGTCCGTTTATTAACTGTAGCTGGAATAATTAATCAAGAGTTAATTGCTCAATCTGAAGACAAATCTCCGGATCTCCGAACACAAATTAAGCGCTTGAAATTGCTGAAGCTCTCAGTTCTTGACTTTTTAAAGTTCATAAGTATTTCAACTCCATCGCAAGATGCCGGCTATGAACTTTTTGAGGTTTTGAATTCGCGCGGAGAGCCTCTGAATTCGATGGATCATTTAAAGACTTGGATTTTGGCAAAGACGCACGGACACGAAATACAACCAGAAGTTTATGATGATTTCCAGCCACTGACAGAGCTCGAGAGGGGAATCCAGCAGGCCTATTTGGCGTGTTACTACAAGGCAAAAATTTATCAAAGCTTTGGAAAAGAAGATCCAAAAAACAACGCAAGAACGTTTCGAAGAGACATATTTCAAGATCCATTCGCTGGGTCACCCACTAATCCTTATGATTCAGAAACTATTGAAAGTGAAACAATAAAAAATATTTCTCTGCACTCAAAGTCGATGAATAAATGGCTCGAGTCTTTTATTCGAATTCGCAAGGGACTGTGGCCGTACCTAGAAAATAAGAGCGACGATCTTGAAGGTCAATTTTCTCTATTAAATCTTGTAACAACGCTCAAATGTCAAATCGCTGCTCCTGTATTGCTTCAGTCTGCAAATCGACTTGAGCCTGCTGAGTTTGGAAATCTCGTCAGATGTATTGAAATAAGCTTTTTTCGTTACAAGACAATTTGTGGTCAACATGCTGGATCATTTGAAAAAGTGTTGCTTGAAATTGCCAAAGAAGTTCAAGACGGTGAACTAAAGCCCGTTGAATCAGCCCAAATTAAACTCCAGGCACTTTTGGATGCGCATGCTTCCGACAAAATTTTTGAGTTGAGGCTTGCTGAACAACTTCAATACAAGCCAGGCGACAAGGCGAAGCTAATTAAGTATTTTTTGTGGAAGCTCGAGCGCTCGTTGACCAAAGGTGGGGGAGTTGTTGTCGCTCTCGATAAGTTTGAGATTGAACACGTCAGTCCGCAAACCCCACCAACAGGTAAACCAATCAGCAATGTCCACAGACTCGGGAATCTCTGTATGCTCACGTCCGAGGAACACGCTCAACTCAGCAACAAGTCTTTCCCGGCAAAACAGAAAGTTATTCAAGATCGCGGCAAACTATCGCCTCCTAAGAGACTTCTTGTAACGACGAGTAGAGACGTATTCGAGGACAATTCAGACTGGAATGAGGAAAAAGTTGACCAACGCACCTCGGCTCTTTGTCAGGATGCCATAGAAGTGTTTCGGGTACGAGCGTCTGAAATCAGAGCTACCGAATGATAGTTAGGAACATTTAGATTTGAGACCTGTTCAGAGATAATCTCTACACACCTGCGACACCCTTCGACAATTTCATCCGGGCGATCAAAAATTGGTATTAAGACCTCAAATGTTGTCTTGTAGCTATGGCAATGCGGGCAAAGCCCCATGCCGAACTCTTGTAAAATCTCGCACTCATGGATCGTGATCATTTGTCTCTCCTTTAAGTATTGTGTTGTGAGTTGTTTATATGAATTGAGTGATGGTCGCAGTTAGGCCGCAATCGGAATTCGTCGAACGTTAGACCCTCTACACCGCTTATTCGGCGTGATAGCTCGATAAAGGTTGTTCGCAAGTGCGCCTTTACCGACTAATAGCTCAACCCGCATGCCTCGACTTGTGTACTCCCGGGCGATACTCGCGAAGATTCCATCGCCGCTGCCAATAACGACTCGTTGGAACCTACGCGACACATGGTCGGGATCACCGAGTTCGAGTAAGCATTGGTCAGCGCCGTCTTTACCTCGACCAACAGCGACTCGGTAGTTCGGTCGATAGTCAGCGCAGTGATAGGCGGATATGGCTGTACCCGCGCAGTACACTTGGTCGCTTTGGCAGGGCTTGTAAACGTGCTCAAATTGATCAAGCACGCGGTGGATTTCGTCGGCGGAAGGTTGTCCTGTTCCTGCCAGATTGTCGAGATCTAAGAAATATGCGGTTCTTTGGTACATTTTGGCCTCCTTTTTGGCTGCAAAGACAGCATACCGGAATAGATTATGTTTGTCAAGACATAAAAAAATCTGTCAAAACAAGTTGATTGTTTGCCTCCATCAGGCTAGGGTTGAATTCAGAAAGGCTTAGCACGTGACCACTCTCCCAGCCCAGCAGCTTCAAATGGGCTCCACTCGTTATTTTCTGTCCTCAATGCCAGCGCGAGAGCTGGTGATGGTGGTACGTCCGGCCTCCGAAGCTCTTCCCGAGTGGAATGAGATGTCAATTGAGGACCGTATCCAACGCGAAATCAATCTGAAACGTCTTCACGACGAAGTCATTCCCTATCTCGCTAGCCATCCTGACAGGTTTTTTGGTGCAGTAATTGTTCTTGTTACCGGGAGGATTGATTTTGAAAGGCTCACGGAGTTAGGGGTTCAAGCGCCCAAGGCCTACGAGGGTTCGCTCGAAAAGTTTGGATTCCTGACAATAACAGGAGGAGAGTGGATTGCTTTAGACGGCCAACACCGGCTAGTTGCACTGCGGGAGATTTTCCTAGGGAGGTTTGATGGAGAGATTCAGAACGGACTTCCAAACGACGACGTGAGCGTGATTTTTATAGAAAATGAAAGTATTCAGAAGACCCGTCGTATTTTCAACAAGGTAAACAGATACGCGCGCGCTACCTCACGTGCAGACAATTTGATTCTCAGTGAAGATGACGGTTATGCAATTATTTCTCGCAAGCTATTTACCGAAAAGTCAAGCGTATTAAGTTCGCGCGATCCGCGGGTTGAGCAGATTGTGAATTGGAAGAACAACACTCTCTCAAATCGCAGTCTGCAACTGACAACGATCAGCGCATTATCTCTGATTGTCCGAGATATTTGTGAAGCTCATGATATCTATCTTGATGAGAAGTCAAGCGGTGGTGTGGTTCCGAGTCCGAAGCTAATTTCCAAAGGGAAAGAGATTTGTGAGCTTTGGATTGAAACTGCTTTCGAAAAATTTGAGATTTTGAATTTGGCACGAAAAAATGCTGGAATACTTTCGGCGAATCGAGAATTTGACAAGCCATTCTCTCTGCTCCTAAAGCCAGCGGGACAGATATCACTATTTCGAGCCGCCCGTAAAGCGAAGGAGACATTTCAACAACAATTCAATCTTTCAGAATACTTTCTGCGTGCGAGCCACTGTGATTGGCGAGTGGTGAGTACGAATTGGGACAATCTTCTCGTAATGGGCGGCTATCGCATTATGGCAAAAAATACTGGCTATGAAGATGCCGCATTAATGCTTTTATGGCAGATTTACGGCAGCCTTTCGGTCCTTCCGCCAGATTTGCAAGAATTAATTGAAAAGCGATGGGCGAATGCTCATGCAAATGAGCCAAGAGATTTGCCTGATCCGCTCCCGCGTGATGTTATAGCAGTAAAGCGTTAGTACGGATTTAGATTAACTACTACCAAAAGCCAAAAGGAGAATTTATGTCCACAACAGTTCCCGCTATCACCGCCACTATGGGATCTCGCACCTACTACATTGCAAAAATGCGTGCGTCAGAATTAGCGATGCAAGTTGCTGTTGCATCAGAGCTTTCTGAGTGGAAAGAGTTGACCCTTAACGAGATGTACCAACGAAAACTGAATGAGAGGCGAGTGCAACAAGAGATTGCACCCTATTTGGCAAATTCTCCAGATCGATTCTTTGGTTCGATCATTGTCTGGATTACTGGAGAGGATTCGGTGGAGTTTGAACCGGTAAGTGATCAGATTTCAGTTCATGCTCCTTACCGAGAAGCGGCAAAGTCAATCGGATTCCTGGTGCTTAGCGACTCGTCGAGCCGGGAATCTGGATTGGTTGCGCTTGACGGTCAACATCGACTTGCCGCCTTCAGAGAGGTCGTGCAAGGGAAAGTTGAAGGTCGGTTCAATAAGCAGGTTCGTGAGGACGAGGTTGGAGTTATTTTCGTGCAGGATAGGAACGTAAGGAATGCGCGAGAGTTATTTACCGTCTTGAATCGTTCTGCAAGGCGTGTATCAAAGTCTGATGTATTAATCATGAGTGAAAGTGATGGCGCAGCAATCATTGCCCGCGAGCTGACCTCTTCTAAATTACTTGCCCCACATGGGCTTGCCGAAGATCAAGGTCCTCTTATCAAGTGGGAAGTGAACACGATGGCCATGAAAGATCAATTTCTGACCACTCTCAATGCCATTTATGAAGTTGTTCAGATAGTCGCACGACACCTCGGAAAGGACATAGTTGTGGAAGAGGAAGACTCCGAAGGTCTCGAAGGCAGCTCTCTCGCTTCCGTAAGAGAAGAGACTCGTCTTTGGTTGAGCACACTTTTCGACAAGTCTGAGTTTTTCCGCAAGCTTCGAGAAGATACCAGCCTTATTCCTGATGCTCGTAAGGAGTCTCAGTACTCTTTAATTCTTCGCCCAGTTGGTCTTATTGCGTTCTTTCTTGCGGTGCAATCAGCTCTCGACAAGCATCGCGGTCAGAGACAGGATTTGTCCGAAGTACTGGTGGATTTGTTGAAGCTTGATTGGAGTCACTCCTCGACATTTTGGAAGGGAATTATGGTGAGCAACAAAGGTAATATCACCAATAAACAAGTGGATCTTCAACTCGCAGGAGATCTAGCCGCGTGGATGATTTGTGGTGAGGACTCAACAACCCAGTTCCAGCAGGATCTTGTTGAGCGTTACAGAAAGCAACTAGGGCGAGAGGATGCGTCGCTACCAGAAATTCAAGGTTAATTTTTCTGGCTGAATATACCGTACCGGCCATTCGCGGGCGAATGGGCTCAACGACCTACTACCAGGCCGTGATGCGAGCTGACGAACTTGCTGCGACCGTTCGACCTGCGATGGACTTTGAGGAGTTTAAGGATTTACTCGTCGGCGAACGCATGCAAAGAGATCTCAGCGAAGAGCGGGTCGAAAGACAGATTGTTCCTTACCTGACCAATTCAGCAGATCGATTCTTTGGCTCGATTATTGTCCTCGTATTTGAGCCAGACGTGTTCCAATTTGAATCTCTTGGTGATCTCGGGGTGGCGCGACTCTCCGGCGCATATCGAGAAGTTGGAAAGAATACTGGTGCATTGACCATTTCTGGAGGCATGCTCTTTGCGCTCGATGGTCAACACCGCCTCCATGCGCTTCGAACGGTGATTAATGAGTACAAAACTCCACGACTCGGAATCAAGATTGAAGGACCTTATCGAAACGAGATCAAAAATGACATGCTGTCTGTTATTTTTCTTGAGTATGAGTCCGTTCAAAAGGCACGTCGCATTTTCAATAAGGTAAATCGGTATGCAAAGCCAACCACTAAGGCTGTAAATATTCTCACCAGCGAAGATGATGGCCTTGCAATCGTAGCACGTGCACTTGCGGGGTTTGATGAGCCGAGCGAGTTTGGCTCATCAATTGAACCACCGATTCCTCGACAGCTCGCTAGTGGTGACCTCACCGTGAATTGCGAGATCAGTTCTCTTGCGAGTGCTAGCCCTGCGTTATTCACTATCGAGGTACTTCACAAGAGTGTTGGAATTATTTCCAGCGCCACGGGGAATTGGAAGCTTGATGAAGCATTAACTATCGTTCGTCCGTCAGACAGCGACTTAAAAGCGGCCTATGAGGAATGCTGTGAGTGGTGGGATCTATTAATAAAACAATTTAAACCCTTCCACGCAGCAATTATGCGACCAAAGGAGATTATCGAGTTCCGAAAATATTCAAGTAGATACTCGGTGGCATTTCGCTCAGTTGGGCAAGAGGCGATATTCGAGGGTCTTCTAAACGCTCACCGACTAAGCCGGACGGGAGCAGATGTCCTTATCCAGCGACTCAACGAGATCCCCATGTCGCTAACCTCTGAAATTTGGCAGGGAATCCTTTTAGGGGGGGGAGAGCAACGCGCACGAATCATTACAAAAAAAAGGCAACTTGCTGGGGAGTTGATCGCGTATCAGCTAGTGGGGCCAGATCGATTTGGTGCTCGCCGTACCGAGGCGCTAAAGGAGAGGTTCAATGCTGAGCGGGAGGATTACCAGTTGAGGTCTCGCGAGTTACCCCGTCCAGTTCTTTAGATCCCCGACGAAAGAGGTCGGTCACGGGATTTTGGTTGGGACATTCAGATCGAAACATCCGGTCGTGATATGACCTGAGTCCAGGACAAAGATGGATAAATTTGAAATTTCAAAAAATTTTTAAATAGATCAAAACTGGTTGACGGACAAGTTGCAGCAACTGAGGCTGGATAACTGAACATTTGAGGGCTCAATGAAGCGCATAAGTTGCAGGATATTGACATAGATTTTCTGATTAGAAATTAGTCTTGACTGGCAATTTCAAAAAGTTCACGAGTTCTTTCTAAACCAAGTTCAATTGCGACGAGAAAGCAAATCAATGAGGCAGCTTTTACACCATCTAACGAAATGACTTGCTTTACCTGATCTTTGAATTCTTCTGACCGAAAAATTCCATTTTTTATCTGATATGAGTGGCGGAGATAAAGACTTATAACTATCGGTGAGAGTTCCCTATTGAAACTTGAGCTATGGCGGCGGCGAATCTGGGACAAAAGTTTGTATGTATCTTTCGAAATCAAATCTGAGTTGTTCCACATTAACTTTGTCGATCTGACCAAACTTTCGGCTATTTTCGAGGAAAATTTTGTTTCAACCTTGGACTCAAAATCTTTTTCTCTGGACTTAATCCATTCAATTGAGGACGATATAAAGTGTGCTTCGGTTTTGCGGAACTCTTGCGTAAAGTCGATCAGTTTTGTCTTTGAGCGCAAAAAAGAAATTAATAGCGAGTCATCTTGACTGAAGTTCGATGCTGGTCTTAATACACAAGTTGCAATATCTTCCCAGGAATGTTGATCAATTCGGCGTTTCATTTTTGTATTAAGGCCGATTTTGGCTTGGATTATCCGACTTGCAGCAATTCGCTGTCTCACACCCTCTTGAAGAATCCAGTAGTCCCAGTTCACATCAAGGCACTCAGACTCTAAGGAGATGCCAAAATCTTTTACACACTCAGAGATGTGTTGGCGATCCTTAAGTTGGACGACCTGAAAGGTTTGAAAGCAATTAAGAGGGATGATCAAAAGCTCAGTTGTCGTTGCCTGAGGATGTCGTAGTTGGGGGAATTTATCCCCAATTTTTAATGTAGCTACAATCATCTGCTCCGAGTCTTCGAGCATTCCGTTAGCGGAAATGCTGAAAAGCCGAAAGAAATCTTTATCGGATGGGATTTCAATTATTTTGAGTAGTCGCGCACGCAATATCCGAATTTCACCTGTCGCAAAAAGATTAGACCACTCTTTATCTCGTAAACCGACGGTATAAGTTTGAGCTTCCATGGGCAATCAAAAGGAGACTTCGTCCAGAAGGTATTCAATCTCCTCGAGAAATTCATGCATTTCTCCGAAATAGGAGAAATATTGTTGGTATCTGCTCCGTGTTGCTGCGACGAAAAACAATCGTCTCGCGTCTTCGACCGTGTCCCAATTTTGTTTTATTTTTGCTTTGGTATTCAATGAGGGAAGGAACGTGTGTGCAAAATCGAGACCTTTTGAACTGTGATAAGTCATTAAATAAATGATTTCTCGCTTGTCGCTCTCAAAGAACGATCCATTATCGCTACCTAGGAACATAAGTGGTGAGCCTTTGATATTAAAAAATGTGTTGAATTGACTGTAATCCCACTTGTTCAAAACTTTTTTTGGTTTAGGTGGAGCGCCCCATTTTTGTTCTTTTGCTACTGATGACACGAAATCATAAATTGCACTGTGAGTTGGAAAGAGTATTGCGCTAGGAAGCTCTTCCTCGCTCACTCTTAGGGCTTCTAAGTAAACAGAAAGTGCCTCTTCGTGAGCACTATCAAAGCGGCAAAGTTTAGCATTGGTGCCAGAATCATCACGAAGAGTTGCTCCTCGTTTGAGTTTTGCTGAGGGATTGATTGTCATAGCGATGTCAAATGAATTTTGACTGAGTCGATAGACGTTAGAGAGCAAATACTTGTTTGGTCGATTCAAGAGAATATTTATCTGATCCTGATTCACGCGCCGTTTATAGATCGACTGGTCGGGATCGCCTGCGACTACGACATGCGGTGAGTGATCTAATATTTGCGCGATTTCATCTTCTTCAATGTCTTGAATCTCGTCAACAAATAGGTGATCAAAGTTTTCGGGTGTCGATCGAAAAGACTTGATTGTTCGAATCGTAATTTGTCTTCGGGCACTTTCCTTTAGTCCTGACTCAACCATGTCTTTGAGGGCATGTGTGTAGGTAAGAAAACCAATTGAATCGGCACGCTTCGCTGAGACCATTCGTGACATTGCATGGGTAAGCACAATTGTTTTGCCAGTGCCTGCATAGCCGGCGATCCAATGAGTCTCGTTTAGTCCTCTGACTACGGCGTCAATTGTTTCAGATTGTTGACTATCTAATTGGTTGATTGGGATCATCCAACGCATATAGAAACCTAAGTTAACGCTTTATAGAGTCTTTATTGGGGGGTTTGTGGAAGACGACGGGAATTTGTTTCTTAAAGCCAGCAATGGAGACCTAGAAGCAATGTTTCGTTATGGCCAACATCTAAGGGCTTTAAACCTGTTGGAAGGACCTGGAGGAGCAATCTTTTGGTTGCGAAAAGCCTGCAATTCTGGTCATTCAGATGCATGTGTGGAATTAGGAAACGTCCTTCAATCAAGCCGAACATCGAAAGGGTCAGCTGCCAAGAAGAAAAACAGTTATAAGCCGAGTCGGGCAAGCGGAACCACGAATATCCCGCGTCAAACTTCTGTCAGTTTTTCTTATAAGGAAAAACTCGATCGCTTGTGTTCCTTGAAAGGTTTGCGAGGAGATGAAACTTTCAAAGCGTTTCAGATAAACCCGACTATAACTCTCCGACAAGCAATTGCATATGCGTATCGTTATGGCTTGAATCATAATCAAGAACTTGCGCGAGCAATTAAATGTCTTAATCTGCCTTCGCTTTATGCCCTCGGTACTGTAGATGTTTTAGACATTGGTTGTGGACCAGCTATGACTTTGGATGTGTTACGGCAGTTGGGTTTGCATTCCAAGTCAAATAATGGCTTTGATCATGCTGAATCATTCGTATGGCTTGCGAGGGAACTTAACTCGCAATTTACTGGTCAGTATGAAACACATTTGGAACGTATTCAAATTTCACCGCGGACTGGATTTGTCGTTATGAATCACGTTCTAAATCAAAGTAGTGTCGATGTTGCGACTCTTGAATTGTGGGCCGGGGAATTAAAACGCATCTATTTTAAAGGTTTTTATCTGCTCAGTATTGAGCCAACTAAAGGTGAGTATCTTGCTCAGACGGAAAAATTACAGTCAATTCTGTTGAAGGTGGGATTTAGGCAAAAATTGAAAAAGTCTGGTAGGTGTGCGAGTAATTCAAAAAAGAAAATTGAGAAAACAGTGAATTTTTTGCTTTATGAATTGGACTCGGAGTGAGTCTTTTAGCAGCACCTTTACCACCAGGACTCATCTACCTTGATGACTGGCTTAGCGCTGATGAGCATGATTCAGTTGTCGCAGAAATTGACAGCAAGATTTTTGAAACGTCGCTTATTCGGAGAGTACAGCACTATGGTGCTCGATATGAGTACGGCTCAGCAGAGATCGCAGAGCGCGGTAGTGCACCATCAATTCCTCCTGTCATGGCATTTATCGGTGAGCGACTTGTAACTCAAGGATTTTTTGATAAACCACCTGAGCAAGTAATTGTCAATGAATATTTATCAGGTCAAGGTATCGCACCGCATGTCGACAGAGATTCGTTTGGGCCGGCCGTGGCGATAATTTCCTTGATTGAAAGTTGGCCAATGACGTTTAAATATCTTGAAAGTGGAGATGAATTTGAATTGTTTCTTGAAGTCAAATCTTTAGCTGTAATGACAAAGCAATCGCGGTTTGATTGGTCCCATGAAATTAAAAAGCGGAAGTTTGATGATCGAGGTGGATTGAAGATTAGACGAGGTCGAAGATTGAGTCTCACATATCGAACAATCAATGAAGTATTGGATCCTTTGATCTGCAGCAAAGTTCTGTAAACGGACTCACCGCAGAGATTTTTCAGTGGATGACGGCTGAAGAGTCGGCAAGCGTAATGAAAGATCAGAAATCTGCCGACGCTGTCAAAGACGAACTCGCAGATATTGCACTTTATTTGATGCGTTTGTCGTCGATTCTCAAAGTTGATTTGTTAGCTGAGGCCAACGCCAAGATTGATCGAAACGAAAAGCGGTTTCCGCCGACGAAGTGATTGCCCGAACCAGGGCGCGGGGGTTTGGGTTGGTGCGCAGGTTGATCCACTAGTGGTATTTGTGATTGTCGTTAGTGAATTAGGTT
>Ga0172376_10008261_pt1 | contig 10910 bp, 17 predicted proteins | sample Lak35m_FD_121114 | JGI IMG/M metagenome (GOLD analysis project Ga0172376, IMG submission 121114) | Freshwater microbial communities from Kabuno Bay, South-Kivu, Congo - kab_092012_35m | ecosystem: Environmental > Aquatic > Freshwater > Lake | place: Democratic Republic of the Congo: South-Kivu... | reverse complement strand
GGTTTAAAAATATATGGTAAGGAACTTGCCATTACAAAGGTGGAGAGGAAATCAGACTTTGGAAACAAAGCATACTCTATGAAGCCTGAAACACATTAGTCTTTAGCTAATGTGTAGTTCATTGTGGGAATTTTGACTCCATAACACCAGTCTTTAATAAAAAAACAACTAATCATGATAACGTGGAAATAACTATCGAATATTTCTACTCAATTCAAAAAAATATGAAAAAAATAATAGTCGAATAGTCGAAAACTCAATAAAATCAAAGGTTTTGGAATAATTATATATATTTTGATAATATATAAAAGAAAAAACAAAGCCATGTTCCTGTCTAAAAGACATATCGATTTATTATATGAGTTAGGCGATATACATTACGAATGTTTCCAAAAGTTTTATAGCGAATACGGCATAAAATACGCCGATGTACTACAATTAAATCATAAAAAAATGATCGACATCCTAAAAGTTTGCGATTTAAATAAAGCAGATGATATATTTAATGATATTCTAAAAGAATATAAGAGCATGTTAGAAAGAAAAAAGAAATAAACTAAGAATTTAAATAATCCCTTATATAACTCTCAAAAAAACTTTTTAACGTAGTATCCCCAAGCTTTTCACGCAATCTTGAAACTAATTCCCTATCCATCTGAACATTAATGTTTGATTTATTGTACTTTTTGGTATAAATTTTTGTTGATTCGTAATCAGTCTTCTTTTTTTTAATTTCCATTATAAGGGAAGGATTATTTTTTTATATATACTTTATATGAAAAAAATAATTATAAGTTTATGGAAAATAATAATAGAATAACTTACATATATGGATTATATGAGGTTGGAAAAGAAGATGATATTAGATATGTTGGCAAAACTTTAAATCCAAAAGAAAGATTAAGATGTCATATCGATAGAAGTAAATCTAATAAAGATAAAATTGAATGGATAAAATCTATTAAAGAAAATGGTGGTCAAGTGAAAATGAAAATTTTAGAAGAATGTTCAGTTAATTGGTCCGAAAGAGAATCATATTGGGTGGATAAGTATAATTTAGATAAACTAACAAATGTTTTAAGTGGTGGTCAATCAGGAAAATATTATCAAATTACATTTGAAGAATTTAAAAATTGGGTTAAAGATAATTTACCAAATGTGAAAACTTTACGAGAATGGAAAGATTGTATTAAATCTAAATTAATACCGGATTATATACCAAAATATCCATATAGAGTATATCCAGAAATGAGAAATTGGGGTGAAGTGTTTGGTACTGGAAAATTACATAACATTGAACTAACTAAAGATTATTTATCATATAATGATGCTAAAAAATATATAGAAAAATTTAAATTTAAGAGTGGTGTAGATTGGTTTAAAAGATATTATGAGGTAGATACTAGCTTATTACCAAAAAAGCCACATAGATATTATAAAAAAAGAGGTTGGTTAGGATGGGGAGACTTTTTAGGAACCGGTAATTTGAGAAATTCAGAAAAGAGGAAAATATATGTATCTTATGAAGAATGTAAATTATTTGCAAAGCAAAATAATATTAATTCTCAAAAAAAATGGTATTCATTTAAAAATAAACCATTTAATATACCAAAATCCCCAAATACAATTTATACTGATTGTTGGAAAAGTTGGAATGAATTCTTCGATAGAATTGATAAAAATATAAAATTTAATTATTTATCATATAATGATGCTAAAGAATTTCTAAAGAAATTTAATATTGAAAATTATAAAAATTATAAAAGTTTTATAAAGGGGAAAACAAAAGAATATAGGTTACATTCTCGTCCTAATGAATATTATAAAGAATGGATTAGTTGGGATGATTATTTATATAAAAAGTGTGAGTAAAAACTCACACTTTTTTAAAAAATTATTTCTTTCTATTTAAAACATATTTATCATAGTAATCATCAAATCCATCCATCAGTGTTGTGATGCTAGGTGATTTATCTAATCCAATAATCTCATCAATTAATCCATAATCAAGAGCTTCTTGTGAATTTAACCAAAGATCTTGCATACAATCATCATGTACTTGTTCAAAAGTTTTTCCACAATTTTGTGATAAAATCTTAAATAAAATGAAATTATATTTTTCAGACTCCATTAAACTAACACGTTGGCTATCAATTGTTCCCTGAGTTCCAGAACTGACATGATGAAGCATAACTCTTGATGAAATCAATCCAGATCTTTTACCTTTGGTTGATGATGATAATATCACACTCGCCATTGAAGCTGCCATTCCTAAATTAATACAAGCAACATCTGGCTTAATATAATTCATAGTATCAACAATAGAAAGACCAGAAAGTACACTACCACCGGGGCTTGATAATAGAAAGGTAATATCTCTATTAGGATCTAAAGATTCTAAGAATAATAACTGAGCTTGGGTGATATCAGCCATATTTTGATCAACACCCCCTGAAATAAACAGCTGTCGATCCATAAGCAATCTATCAAATACACTGAGTTGGGTGACTCGTAACTCCCTCTCTTCCAATATGTAAGGTGTCCTTGACGCTTGCACATCAATATATTTAGAAACATCATCAACTGTTGTTCCTGATAATCCAAGATGTTTTACTGAAAAATCTCGGAATTCTTTTCCTATTTTTTTTTCGTTCATATATTTGTTTTTATTTATTTAAAAAATTACCTGCTAGGTCTGAATAGATTGGTGATCTTTTAAGTATTTCATTTATAAGATCAAAACCAATATCTTGTAGCAAAAACTTATAATTATTAATTTCTCCCCAGTTTTCAATATTTTTTTCTAAAATTTCTCCTTTACAGATTTTAGCAATTTCAGTTGAGGTGAATGTTAATTGGTTATTACCATCTTTGATATAACCCATTTTACATAGGTTTGTAAACATTGCTTCGTTTAATGATATTCTATTTTCCATATCATTTTTATTACTTTTTAGAGTAAAGTTTAGAACCTCTACAAACATTTTTATCATTTACGTCGGAAGAATATCCCCAAACATCATTTGAGACCATATGGCATTTATGATTTTCAATTTTACCTATAGCCTTCATTTTTTCAGAATACTCTCTGAACTTAATACTATGTGGATTATTTTTTACCCACGGACATTCTTTACAAGGTTTGGGGCAATTCATTTCCATATTTTATTAATTTTAATATTTCTTTTTTGTGATCTTTCTTTGTTAATATTGTGATAGTTCATCACTTTCTGTTGTGACGCCTTCTAAACAATCATTTTATAATATAAAATGTTTTCATATCTAAACTATCGACTTTAACAATTCCATGTTGTGGGAAATCTCTCCATTTGACGGCGTCTAAAAATCTTTCTTCTTTAACAGCGATTAATTCTTGTTCTTTAACCCATGACATTAAATTATCTAATTTATTGGAAAGTCTAATCACGTCAATATTGAGTGAGATATTTGTATCATCTTGGAAAACTGTATCAGTATAAATATTAGTCATAAGAATAAATTTTCAACAAATATACTAATAAATTATAAACTTTTGTAACAAATTCACTATAAATTTCATACTTCTGTAAAGATGTACTAAAAACTTAAAATACACAATGAATAAATCTGAATTAGTAGAAGCAATTTCAAATGAAACTGGCTTAACAAAAACTAAATCAAATGAAGTAGTAAATACTCTAGTTAAAACTATTTCTGAATCACTTGCTAAAGGTGATAAAGTTTCATTAACTGGTTTCGGTACTTGGTCAACAAATGATAGACCGGAGAGAAAAGGAAGAAATCCTAAAACTGGTGAAGAAATTACAATCCCAAGTAAAAGAGTTGCTAAATTTAAAGCAGGTAACGAATTAACTAAAACTGTAAACTAATAAAAAGTCCCATTTTAAATGGGACTTTTTTATTTTTTGAATGGGCAGTGGCGACATCCAGAATTGCAACACGCCGGTCTAATCATTCTCAAGTATTCTTCAGTAAATACACGCATTTTAATACCATCCTTTTCCTCCCAATAGAAATCAACTCCTTCTATGAGTTCATCTATTCTTAATCTTTTCCAATCGCACATAACTTTTTATATATTTTTTCACTAAAAATGATTTTTAGAGATTTTATTTTAATATATATAATAAAATTTAAAATAAAATACATAAATATGAAATGGATTAAAAATCGCAAAACCTTCTTACAAGAAGCTAAAATTGGAGATGTTATTCTCCCACCACAAAAGAAAGAAGTTATTAAGACTTGGGGTGAGAAATGGTTGGATATGGAAGAAATAATTCCAACAGAACACATCAAACAAGGAGATTGGGAATTAGAAAAAGAAGATAAATTTAAAGTATTAAACGCTCTTTTTGGTTGTGATGTTGAGAAAGCTCAAGAACAATATGCTGATTTACCTGAGAAGTTTATTAATATGGTTCAACTTTCATTAGAACATTTAAAAGAAACAACATCAACAGATAGTGCTATTTTAAGAGCTAAAGAAGTTCTTGAAGAGTTAGATCTTAATAACATTGGGATTGATGAAATGGTTGCACTTAACGGACCTGTTTTAAGAAAACTTTCTAATGAAACAGGAAAATCAGAAATGATTCAAAAAGATGAAAATGGTAGACCTGTTATGGGTGAAGATGGTAGACCAGTTAAAATTGCTAAAGAAGTTGGTGAGCCTGTATTTGAGAAAAACCTTATTAATTTAGAGTCTTTTAGACAAGAATATAATAAATACTTTGATAAAGTAGAAAGAAATTTTAATGATAATAACTTACAAAGAATTTTGAATGTTATTAGAGAAGATGTTAATGGTGATTTCAAAACATCATATAAGTTGTTTAATCAATCTGTTCACCTTAAAATATCTCATAATCCAAAAGATATTTTGAATATGTCTATTTCTAAATTCTATACATCATGTCAACACCTTTATACTGGTGGATATAGAACTCAGTTATTGGCTAACGTGTTTGATCCACATTCAATTCCAGCTTTTTTAATTATAAAAACTCCTGTTTATAATAACACAGAAATGATTTCAGAACAATTACCAATTTCAAGAAGTATGGTTAGATATTTAGATGGGTATGATGGTGATACTGAACCACAATTCTTCTTTGATAGAGTTTATCCAGAGAGATTAAGAGATGTTATGTATGAAATAATTACTAAATATACTGGAATGCAATCAAAAGGAACTCATGGTAATAGAGGTAATGTTGGTAGTTATACATATGCTATTGACTTACCAGCACAAGCACAAAGTGAACTATCACCAGCTTATCAAGATTCTTTAAACACTACTAAGAAAAGATTTATTGGGGTTAATACCAAAAGATTATCAACATCAATGAGTATGTTTAAAGATGCTATCATTTCTAAAAATGCAAAAATTGAAGAATTAATCGTTGATAGTCCAGATGTGTCTGAAGATTTATTTAAATTACCACTTAACTTAAACTGGATCAAGTTCAAGTTTATTGATATTAAGAGAATGCCTGATATGAGTAAATTTAATTGTAAATCTTTTGCGTTTGATAAATGTAAATTTACAAATGAAGAATTATTAAAAGTTATTAAAGATAACCCAGAAATTAATAAATTACAATTAAGTTCTTGTGAAGTTGCTGATTTAAATTTAAATAGTGTGGATGTTGAAGAACTTCAATTAGTATATACCACAGAAGGATCTTTATCTCAAATTTTGGGAGATGCTAAATTTAAAAAATTAGTTATTTCAGGAGATTTACTATCAGATAAAGATAATAAAGAATATATTAATAACCTTAAAAGAAAAGGTATAAAAGTAGAAACCGTTGGTTTAGTAATGTAATATGAAAAATTTAAAATATATAAAATTATTTAAAGCATTCGAAAGTCTCTTAACTGAGGCTTTTGGTGCTAATCACTTAAATAAAGTTTTTAATTACCTTAAAGATGAGGATTCTAAAAAGAGATTTAAGGATAATATACACTCTATTTCTTCTCATGTTGATGCACCAGCTACATTGATAACAGATGAATACTTTCAATATTTACCTTATAAAAAAGCAATTAAATCTAATGTTAGTTTAGAAAAAATAGATTGTCCTTCTTGTGGAGGTGACGGTACTATTAAAAGAGCTTGGGGTAGAGGATTTAGAACTCTTAAATGTGAGAAGTGTGAAGGTGAAGGTAAAGTTAGTCCAGCTGGTAAATTAAAATACTTAAAGTTTTGGCTTAATTCTAGTGGTAAATATATTGGAACAACTGCAGTTGATGGTAATTATCACCCAAATAAAAATGATGTTGCTCAATTTAAAAAAATTGATATAACAGATGATTTTATAGAATTTGCTAGAACAATAGAGGGTAGATGTTATCATGAAACAATGGATATGGATCTATTAAAAACTATAATGGATAAACATAAGATTGAAAATGGTACAAAACTATTTTTCGAAAATTGGAAATTATATAGTTATAATAGTAATAACAATATAATTGGTTCTTTCTTTAAGGGTAAGAATAGAAATGATGGAGATCGTGAAAGAATTTATCTTGTTAATAACTTCCGTAACGTGTATGATTATAGACCATCTAGTCCTAAATGGAGAAATTTTGGAACAAAGACCATTCAATTAACTGGTGTTTGGGAAGGATTGAAAACTTTATTAGGTTATAATTCAGGTGCTAGACTTTATATTCTAACTGATATCGAGGAAAGAGAAGATATTCTTTACAATGTTGGTGTTAGATTTTCTAAATCAGGATTTGGATTAGAAGATAATTTCAATAAAAGTTTCTTAGATGATGCTGAGTTTGCTGTTGTTTTCGACTTTGAGAAATGGGAAAAAGACTTAATTGAAAGTGGATTCAAACCACTTAGTCAACAAAGAGAAGAAAGAAAAGATGCTAAAAGTGGTATTATCGGTGGTAAATTAGGAGCTTCTGATGAAGATATCAAAAAAGCTAATATAGAAAGATATCTTAAAACTCTTTCAGATGTTGATTTAACTGCTGGACTTGGTAGATTATTTACAAAGAATTATAAATTCTTTGGTGATAAATGGTCTCTTCATTATATTAGATGTGAAAGTAACTTTGCATCATTTATAAATAACATTTCAAATTTGAAATCATTTATGAAGGCTACTGATGATGAAGTTAGAAAATACTATTCAGATAAAATTTCAGAGAGAATTAGAGAAACTTTAATATCAAATCAAAAAGAAAATAAAACACTTGACGATAATATTGATTTTACTATTAAAAACATTATGGCCAATGAAGATATCCAAAATGAAGATGATGTATTAGAGATATTTAATCTAGTTTTTAATAAAATTAAAGAAGTTTCAACTAAAATAAGTAATAAAATTAAAACATTTAACGATGAATGTATTGAGGATTATGAAGTTGCTTATTCTAAAATAAATTCAATTTATTCCTTATTAAATAATAGATTAGAACTATCAAGTTCATTCTCAAGTCTTCTATATTATATGGATAGAAGGAACTTAAATGGTTATTTATTTAGTCTCGTTTGGGGAACAAGTTATCCACGTAGTTATGAGATAACTGATGATATAAGGAGGAGAGTAAATGAAGATCTTGATAAATTGGATTATCTTGCAAGATTTGTAGAAAGATTATAATAAAAAAAACCACTCATTTGAGTGGTTTTTTTTATTTAATATAACCCAATTCTTTCATAGAATAATAAAAGAATACTAAAAAGATAATACACATTATAAATTCATGAAGTATTAATATACTGAAAAGTGCACCAGCTAAAGCAGTTACCGAACTAATTATCATAGATAATCTAAATGCCCATCTTCTATCTCTCATATTTAACATTAGTGTGTCTTTTAAGAGGTGACCACCATCCATCGGATAAACTGGTAAGATATTGAAAATGAAAAGAAAGAAGTTAACATATGTAAAATTATCAAAACCGAAGTTAAGAGTTAATATACCGAGTGCTAAGTTTACAAGTGGACCAGCAGCCACAACTTTTATATTATCACGAGGGTGCATGTTAAAATCAACTTGAGCAGAACCAGCGAATAATCCAATGTTGATACCATATGAACCATAACCTAACTTTTGTGCGGTTAAGGCGTGACCTAATTCGTGACCTAACACTGCAATAAAGATTGCAATCACAAATGGGAGATTAAAGCCTGTTAGTGGTAAGAGTAATAAGAACCATAAACTAATTGATACTGGAATACCAGATATCTTAAATAATTCGTAATCTGTTTTCATATAAATTTAATTTTTTATAAAAATAAGTATTTTTCTAAAACGGAAGATTTAAATCATCAAAAAGATCATTTAAATTTTGATTAGAACCACCATAAACGCCTTTCGGTAACTCAGAAACATAATCAATTTCTGGTTTATCACTTAAAATATTTTCAATACGTTGTTCTCTCATAATAGATATATTATCAGAGTCTATCTTAGTCCAACCTCTATCAGTTAGTTTCCATTCTCTGTGAGACGCTCTCCTTTGTGAATACATCTTAGCTCTTCTGTTTACATAGAAACTAAGATTATGACAATGTGAAATTGCATTTGGATAATTCTCGTATAAGTTTACGCCATCCCAACTAACACCACAAGAACTGATATCGACATTTTGAATAAGGTCTATAAACATTTCTTCATATTCTCTTGTGTTATTTTGTAATTTCATAGAATTGATAAATCTTAATCGAGGTCTAATCAACTGCACTATTTTAGTACCTTTCATCCATGTTTTTGGTTCACTAATAACTTGAATATCACTATAAACAGATGCTAAATCTTTAGGTACTAAACTCTCAATATAAGTATATCCATTTTCTTTTAAGGTAATCTCAACTAAGTTACATGATTGAGAACCAACTAAAATATCAACATCATTAATTTTTTGACCTGCTATAATATCTCTTATAGCACCTCCAAAAACACGAACTAATCTTTTTAACTTCATAGAATATTCCGGAATTGGAGTTCTATTGAAGAGTAGATTAGAGTCGAATTCTAAATACTCGTCTAATTTTTCTTTTATCATTAAAATATATTTTTAGCAAAATTAAATAATTATTTAATTTTATTTATTTGTTTTACATTCTTATTATCTTTGTTAAGAACATTCCATTGTAGTCTTATAAACTCTAAATTTGTATAAAATGGTAAATCATCATTATTCAAATCCAACCACTTTATTAATGAATCTTTTTCTCCTTTAAATCCACTCCAATTATATTTACCATTTGATGTCTCATAGATATAAAGTTCTTTATTTTGTTTCCATTCGTCAACTGATGGAATAAACACCGAAAATTGCCAATCACCTCCTTTTATTTTATCAGAAAAATGAAAATGTGGATCACCATGTTCATTTCGACCAGATCCATATGAATCACCACCATATACAAAAACATCATAAGGGAATTCCTTAATGTTGTTTATTCTCGCCATTTCCAATATTGGATGATGTGTTATCATTTTTCTAAGATATTTCATATAAAATTTTTCTAATTTACCTTTTTCTATAAGTGGAAATTATTTCATTTATTCTATCTTTATCAAAGAGACCTAATGCATATTCGAGTATATCATATAAATCTTTTTCTGTATATAATTTTTGAATAGGTGAAATAACTACATTACCATTATTGATTTTAATTCCACCATTTGAATTGAAATGACCTCTAACTGATTCAACAGGATTCTTAGTAAACTCCCATAAGAAATCTATACCTATATTTGGTAAACCATCATTAACATCAGATGTAGCAATAACTTTATCAAGTAGATTTATTGATATTATTACAGATTGACCACCAATATTTCCAATCCAATTAAAAGATCCATCTTCATATTTTCTTATATTGGTTGGAACATCTGTTGGATTTACACAGATTGAACATTCTAATATTTTATCACTTGATGATATCATGATATCGTAATTTTTAATTCTAACAAAAAGTTTTTTAAATAAGTGTCAAAATTATGTTGAGATTTATACCTCTTTGGAACTCTCTCTTTAGACCTCATTCTACATTTATTCATAATAATATCTATTTTGTTTTAACAAATATAATAAAAAATTCATAACTTTGTATTATAAAATTAATAAAATATTTATGAAGATATCATTTGACTTTGATGGAACTATCGCTCGAAAGGACATACAAAAATTTGCAAAAGAATTAATCACTAAGGGTCACGATGTTTGGATTGTGACTTCTCGTTGTGCCACTGAACCTGCATTAGAAAAGGGTTGGTATTGGGTAGAAAGACAAAACCAAGAACTTTATGATGTTGCTGAAGATGTTGGTATACCCAGAGAGAAAATTGTATTTACAGAACACGTTGATAAGATTGAATATTTACAGGGTAAAGGTTTTCTTTTTCATATAGATGATGATGCAGATGAATTGTGGGAGATTGTTAAGTCAGGAGATCCTTGTAAAGTTGTTAATGCTGAACATTCGGATTGGTTATTTCATTGTAAAGAAATATTAGGCAAGAGTTAATTTTTATTTATATTTGTTAAAATATAGGAATATGAAAGTTATTTGTATAGATAATGTATCTAAAATTTCTGGTACTAAAACAGATTTGGTTATTGGTCAGATATATGAAGTTATTGGCGAAAATAAAACTCAAATGATGTTTGGTACAGATATGTACCAAATTGAAAGGGGTGGTAAAAAAGCTTTTTATAGTGTTGACTTATTTAGAAAATTGGATGACTGGAGAGAAGATAAATTAAAAGAATTGGGAATATGAAAGTTATTTGTATAGGTAATGAACTACACATTAGCTAAAGACTAACGTGTTTCCGGAGACGTAAGCTCCTTCTTTTTAAACACTTCAACGCTTGTGCCAGTTTTAACTGGTCTTATTTGAGCTCCATGTCTGTAATCGTC
>Ga0172376_10008260_pt1 | contig 10911 bp, 8 predicted proteins | sample Lak35m_FD_121114 | JGI IMG/M metagenome (GOLD analysis project Ga0172376, IMG submission 121114) | Freshwater microbial communities from Kabuno Bay, South-Kivu, Congo - kab_092012_35m | ecosystem: Environmental > Aquatic > Freshwater > Lake | place: Democratic Republic of the Congo: South-Kivu... | reverse complement strand
TTCAGGTTAATCAGTTAATCAAGTTGAATCAAGAATTGATTTATAAGCTTGAGTCTGAATACTTAAGAAGCAGCGATGTTGTTGGTTCTTCAGCACCAGCTTTTGGTATTAATAACTCTCTTGATATGCAAGGCAACAAGATCTTAAATCTTGGTCTTGCTGCATCTGGTACTGATGCTGTTAGTGTGAATTACGGTAATGCAAATTATCTCCAAATTGGTGGTTCGGTTGCCCAAAGTGTAACCGGAGCTAAAACCTTTAGTGGTGCTGCTGTCTTCCAGAATACAGTTACTGCTAATTCTTCACTATTAGTGACTGGCGCAACCACACTTAATGGCGGTCTTACTATGGATGGTGGTGTGTTTTCTGTAGCTGATACTACAGGCAATACTGGTATTGGTGGTACGCTGAATGTTACTGGAGCAACAGTTCTCTCCAGCACTTTGAGTGCAGGAGCAACCACGCTTGCTTCAGCGGGAGTAACAGGTGCATTGACAGCAGGATCTCTAGCAGTCGATACAACTACTCTTTTTGTTAATGCTGCTAATAACCGAGTTGGTATTGGTACGAATTCTCCTAATGCTGATTTGCATGTAAAAAAAACTTCTGGTGCGGCGGAAATACTAAGTGCATCTTTAGATACAACATCATCTGCTGGTGTTTATGCTATGGGAAGTACAGCAAGTATTGATATTGCATCTTATGGTTCAGCTGCGACTAACTTTCTTTTTGGAAGATCTAGAGCAAGTCTAACTAGAGTCTATTCTGTTAATAGTAGTGGTCTTGTTGTTGGAACAGCAGATGCTCAGCCTCTTATTTTAGGAACTGATAATACCACTAGATTAACAATTCCAAGTAATGCTGCTGGTATTCAGTTTCCAGACCCTGCTGTATTATCAGGTAATGCCTTTACATTAGATGCGTATGAAGAAGGAACACATACAATACTAAATACACACATTAGCGGTTCTGGTGGAGCTTATACTTCAGTAACACTAGATAATACTACTGCTGCATTAAATAAGGTAAAATACACACGCATTGGTAACTTTATTCTATTTAATTGTGTTATAAAAATAAGTGCTATTACTGTTGGTAGTGGTAGTGGTCCACTTACCATATCAAGCTTACCTTGGACAGGTGCTGAAGCAATAGGTATAGCTGCTAATGTTTTTCCAGTTTACTTTGATAATTTAACACCAGCAACATTTACAAATGTACTTGCTTATGCTGGTGGAAGTTCATTTAGATTTGCATATAGAACTACTGGAGCAGCTGGACTTTCAAATCTTGAAGGAGTACACTTACAAGCAGGATCATATCTTAGTTTTAGTGGAACAGTAAGACTTTAATAAGGAATACCACATGGAGAATAACCTTGCAATTTATGTTTCTGTTATGCAGTTGGCTATTCTCACCATTGGTGTAGTCACTGTCATTGTCAAGTTAGGCAAGCGAGAAGCCTTAATCGAATCCAATGCCGAAGAGTTAAAGCAACTCAAGGAGATAACAAAGGATCTAGTAAAGGCTGACATTGAAAACAGCAAGAGCATCATTACAGTCATTGGTGATCTTAAAGCACTAAAATATCGTGTCGAAATGCTGGAGTCAAAATGATTCGCTATTCCCTTTGTTTGCTGATGCTGGTTGGTTGCTCTTCAACCGAAGAGATATCTACCAGTAATCACTATATTCAAAAAGAAGCAATGTCCATTTTAAATACCACTGATATCAAGGTAGCTCACAAGCATGCCCACAATATCATTGGTGAATCAGCAGACATTGCGGGAGCGGTTGGCAATGTAAAAGATACTACCCCTTGGTGGGGAGACATGATTACTTATGGAGCGATTGCTCTGGCGGTAATCGGTGTATGTTTCCTTCTCTGGTATACCGGAGTAGGTACTCTAATTAAAAAGGTGGTCTATTCATTAGGACTGTTCATCCCTGATAAGAAACTTCAGCAAGCTAAGGTGCTAGCTGAGGCCAAGGATGATACAGATCCAACCACCATTCGTGAAGCAATAGCAGTGATGCGGGCATCAGATCCCGCTTTTGACGCTGCGTACAAGAAAGTGAGTAAGTAATATGGAGTCATTCCTAGGTTCAGTTTGGTTCGCTCTTATGCTCTTTGTAGTCGGCTATGTTGCTGGTTCTGTCGTACCAGTAAGCAAGCTTCCTGAGCTATTCAAGAAGAAGTGAACAAAGAATTAATCAACGAATTAAACAAAAGGCTTTTGGATTGTCTTATGGAAGATCTATATGATGATACAAAACGCACACCCGGTTTGTACACCATTATTCGTGGTGTCATAAACGACAACCGAGAAGCTTTAGATGGAATACCTTCTTCATCTTTAGATACTTTAGAAGAAGCTATGAAGTCTAAAATGCCTTTTAAGTTTAAGTCAATTTAACCTATTGGGAGAGAAATCTCCCTTTAGGTTTTACTTACTGAAAGGAGCCAGAAATGGTTTGTAAGTATGAAAAATTAAGTGGAATTACAGGATATGGAAAAGGCTGTAGATGTAATCGCTGCATTAATGCAAAGAAAAAACAAAGTAAAAAAGATTATAATCCCGATTATCATAAACAATATACTAAAGCAAATGCAAATAAAAAGAAACAGTATATTGAACAAAGACGAAATGAAAAAAGAGAGTATATCAGAGAAATAAGAAAAGAATGTTTTGATTGTGGTTGGAACATAGAACCTAATATTTTAGAGTTTCACCATACAGCAATAAGCAAAGACAATGTAAAACTTGGTAGTTTACTTTCTTATAATTCTATTGAAAGACTTAAAGAAGAAATAAACAAAGGTGTTTTTCTTTGTCCTAACTGCCATAAACTAAGACACTACGATAAATTAACAGGTATTGTAGACACAACAAAACACGATTTAAGATAGCCTTTCAGTAATGGCCCTAGAATGCCCTAGGAACGATTCTTCGTTCTTTATGGGTGTATACCCGTTTTTAACCAAGAAAGCAATCCTAGGGCATCCTAGCGGCTTTAGAAAGGATGCAAACCAATGAAGCCACCCCCAGAGGTCATAGACGACTTCCGTAATCACCTGTATTTCTGTTTTAAGTATTTGGGTCTAGGTGAACCCACCCCACTCCAGTATGCCATAGCCAACCGTCTACAGGAAGGCCCAAGCGACCATATTCTACAGGCAGGGCGTGGTGCTGGCAAGAGTGTAATTACGGCTTGCTATGTTTCTTGGGTTCTTCTACGGAATCCCAATACTACAATACTTGTACTTTCTGCCACAGCGGACAAAGCAATCAAGTTCGTATCCCAGACCAGAAACATTCTGACTCTGGTTCCATACATGGCAAACCTAGAGCCAAAGGAGTCCGATAAGGATAGTGCTTTTGGTTTTAATGTAAACAGTAGAACTAAGTTCACTCAGGATCTATCCGTCACAGCCAGAGGTATTACCTCCCAGATCACAGGTCTACACGCAGACAAAATTATTGGTGACGATGTAGAGATCCCTGAGAACTCCGATAGCCCACAGGCTAGAGAGAAACTATGGGAGCGTTGCCTTGAACTTGAAAATGTCAAGAACAAAAGCGAAGATTGCTCCATCAGATTCCTTGGTACACCACAATCCAAAGACTCTGTATACAACAAACTAGGTGGTATCTACAAGATTATCAAGTTCCCCGCAGTAATGCCAGACTTGGATAATCCAGAGGATGTTGAAGATGTTGATTCCTATGTGCTGCAATTGGGCATGGAGCCGGGTTGTTCGACACAGCCAGAGCGATTCTCGGATGAGAAACTTGCTGAACTTGAAGCAAAGATTGGTCCTACAAATTTTGAACTCCACTATAAACTCAAAACGACAACAGCTGATAGCAAAAAATATCCCCTCAGATTGGAAGACCTCATCGTTATTGATGTCGATCCAGAAGTCTTTCCGGTAAAGATTGTCCATGCCAAAAGCGTGGTAAATAGACGAGTATCATCTTTCGGCATGAAGGGAGATCTTGTATATGAACCGATGCACATTGAGCCTAAGTTTGTCCCGTATACACAGACTATTATGTTTATCGACCCCTCCGGTAGAGGCGCGGATGAGACTGCGATTTGCGTTGCATCGTTCGCTCATGGTTATGTTGTCATCCATGAACTACTAGGTATTCAGGGTGGATACGATACACCAACTCTAAAGCAAATCTGTAAGTTGATTAATCAGTACCACATCAATCTCGTAAGATATGAATCTAACTATGGCGATGGTATGTTTGGAAAAATCCTTTCACCTGTCGTATCACAGCATTGTGGTCAAGTTGCTATTGAAGAGTATCGTGTATCTGGTCAAAAAGAAAAGAGAATTATTTCCATTCTTGAGCCTATCATGTCTCAGCACCGTCTTGTGGTAGACACACAAGTAGTCATGGATAAAGATAATCAAATTCAGATAACCCGTATGCAGGAAAAGCGTGGAGCTTTAAAGCATGATGACCGTGCCGATGTACTCAGTGCTGCGGTGTCCCATTGGACAGACGCACTTGCAGTAGATCCAGAGCGTGAGATGGTTGTTCGACAAGAAGAAGACTACAAGAATAAAATCAAAGATTGGATGAGTAACAAGAGATCCCTAGGTATCCTAGGTAATAGAATCTCTGGAGCCATCCTATTAAATGGTAAAGAACCTAAACAATCTAAGTTTGGTAAATCCATTCTAAGGAGAAAAACATAAATGGTTCCATTAATTATGGGTGGAATGGCTTTAGCACAAGGCATCTTTGGTGCTTTTGCTGGAGCCAATAAAGCCAAAGCAGAAGCAATGGCTGCTGAAATCCAACAGCGCAATGAAAACTTTAGAGCGCAATGGCAAAATGAAGCCAACAATAGAAATGTAATGAGACAATTTCAAGCTGCTCTTGAGCGTAACCGAGCCATTGAGCTAGGTGCAACAAGAGAGCGAGCTATGGCTGAACTCTATTTGGATAGATCATTTACAAATCAAAAGAGCACACTAAGCAAACAAACAGCTCAATCGACCGCCGCTTTCAATAGCACAATGGCTGGTCGTGGCATGGGTACACAAAGTGGTACAGCCCGAGCACTGATGCGACAGAACATGGAAGCATTAGGTGCTAACATGCTTGCCCTCAAGACAAACTACAAGAATGCTTATCGTGATATTGAATCACAACAAGCAGCTAGACTAGGGCAAAGAGCAGACACCTCTTGGCCCCAACAGACAACCTTTATTCCAAACAAACAACCAATCATTGACTCTAGCTCTTCAGCCCTAACTACTGGACTGATCTCAGCTGCAATGGGTGGTGCTGCTGCTGGCTTTAGCGCACAGCTTCAGTATGGTTGGGGTGGCGGTGGTAATGGTGGTTTAGCTATTGCTGGTGTAACTCCCGGTGTAATGGGACCGCCATCTCCTTAAAGGAAATCACATGGCTAAAAAAGACTTATACTCATCATTACAACAGATAGCCACAGAATCTATTGTTGGTCCCGTAGCTGCCAAAGCTCCAGATGCAAATAAACTAATTGCTATGGAAGAGACAGCAAAGATCGACAGCATTACAAAGCGCGCTTCTACTATGTATCCTAATTCCCCAGAGGATAGGTTTGCATATTGGAAGAAGAATACCGATATCACTGGTCTATCTAATGAAGCCAAACAGTATTACTGGAAGGCTTATCAGCAAATGAATCCCCGTGGCTTTGAAGGAACAAAGGAAGACTTTGTTAATGTCACAGCCCGTGAATTGAATGAAATTAGTGGAGTTACTGCCAAGGAGTTTTTCCTAAGAGATCGTATTGCAAACTCTCCAGATTGGGTAAAGCCAATGCTTGAGCCAGAGCTTGCCAAGATTTCAACTGTCGTAGCCAATGCGAACTACAATAAGTCTGCACAGGTCTATGCCAATGATGTTCGTGGTCGATCCAAAGTATTCCTATCGAATGTACAACTAGATCCAGATACATCTATTGATGACCATACTAATGACTTAGTGCGACTAGAGCAACTTAATCTTCTTGATGTTGCTGATGTCGTAAATGGTCGTGCTGGTGTGTACCGAGATGATGGAACTTTTGTTCCTAGTTTTGCTATTAAAGATCGAAGCAACATATTTAAAAACGATATCTTTGGTACTCCTTCTGCTGCTGAACAACTCAAAGTAAAAGAAACAGCTACTTCTTATTTCAAAGAAGCAGTTGAAGAATCTATCTATATGAACAGAAGCCAAATCAAAAATCAAGAAACAGCCTCCGAAATGGAGACTATTCGTATGCTTGAAGAAGGTAAGTTCACTATTGATAGATGGGGTGAAGCCTTCTCAATGGTTCCTGAATCAGATAAGCAACAGCAAATCATTCGTGGTATCAAAGGAGAAATCGCTTCAAAGCGAGTAACATCATACAAAGATCTAGCACAAACAGTCTATACTGCAATGAGTCAGTATGGCAATATGTTAGGAGACATGCAGAATGGCTAAAGGTGAACTAGACTCACTGAGAGGACTGCTAAATAGAAATCTAGCAGATCCTCTTCAGCAAACTATATTTGAAAAAGGCCCAGAGATTGGGTTTACTACACAAGCTATGCCTATTCTTACACCGCAAGAAGGACAGACAATTCTTCCCGGTGTCATTGCTTCAGTAGATCCCGGCATTGCTTGGGATGTTCTTGGAGCAGAGGCATTCAAGATTGGTGGTAATTTATTTGAACAGACTCTGGATTACTTAATTGAATCTAAAGGCAATGCTGTTAGAGATCTAGGCGATATGTATCAGTCTAAACTTGACACTGCTTATCTTGACTTAAACAGTCAACAGAAAAAAGCAAAAGCAATGAAGACAAATGTTGATACTGATATTGTTGATGGTCTTCTTGATAAGATTGACGAAATTAAAACAGAGTGGAGACAAAAGGCTGATATAGCACTTGAGACAAATCAAGGAAACTGGTATACACCAGCTATTAACTATTGGGATGAAAACTTAGACATGAAAAGTATGGGTACTAAGTACCAACAGTTAGCTGTTGCTGCCCGTGCTGCTGACCGTAATATTATGGATCAGGCCCAAAAGCTTGTGTTTGAAGCGCAACTAAATAAGAATCTCCAAAAGAAAGAAAGAGATAGTACAGCATTTGCCAAGCATGAAGGAACTCCTTTTAGTAAAGATATTGCAAATGCAAAAGTAGTTGCTGGTATGCTTCCTTTGGCTGCTCAAAGTCAACTAGCAAGGCGTAAAGATGGTTCACAAATGTTTACTAACAGAAATGTGCAAACCGGACAAGAAGAAGCAATTACTGTACAAGGTCTTCCTTTGACTATTGTAGATGATATGGGTTTTCAGCGATTCAATCCTGAATTAGCAGCTATATCTCCACAGGTTGTTTTCAATGCTATTGACAATCCCGAAGATTGGGATTACTATATGCAAGTTGAGCAAGATACAACAGACTCAAGTGCGTTGTATTCAATGGGTGGAACATTAGTTCCAGAGTATGAAGAGATAGTAAAAGATTATTTCAATCGGAATCCGGCAACCCGGAGTCCTATGGATATGTACAAGATATCTTCTCTGCTTGCAAAACTTCCTCCAGAAGGCGTAGCAACAATTGCTAAAAACAACAATATGTCTCAAACCGAAAAAGACATGATGTTACTTGGTGTTGATGCTGTACAGCGTGGACTTAAGATAGACGAAATGAGTAAACTCCGCTTGATGAATCCAGAGGATATTACCGAATCTCGTAAGGTATTGGGTGTTGCTATGGATTCACAGTTGGCTACCGAAGGTGGTGTAATGTCTTCTGGAGCAACTACTGGTGAAACACAAAAACTATTAAATCTTGTAACTATTCCTCTTGTTGGTTCGATGCTTGGTCTTACACCAGAACAACAAAAAGACCTTGAAGTAGGAAGAACACAAGATGGTAGGATTTATGATCCAACTCCCGGCTACAATCTTTACTCAATCTTGTCACGAAATCCGGCATTACAAACAACAGTTCTAAAAGCACTGGCTTACTATAAAGCAAATCCTTTGTTGTTAATTGATGAAAAAGGAAAGCCAAGATCAGCTGAAGAAATTAATACTAGTGTTGCAAGATACATTGCAACAGAAGCTAATACATCTGGTATAGCAACTATTGTAGATAAGAAAACACAAATACCACATTCTTATAACAACAAGAACATGATGTGGTGGACAAGTAAATACGGTAAAAACACAGAAGAAATGGCTCCAGCACTGCTGGCACTCCCTCAGTCTTCTTTGTATCCACAAAGTGCAAATGCTGTTGGAGACAATCTTGTTGAGATTGATTACAAATATGGTGCTGCTGTTTTCAATAACGCTACCAATAAGGTAGATAGAGAAGTCTTTGCACCAATCTATCAAAACATGACTTCTATTACTGAAGGCGGTACTGGTGTTCAGACCAGTTATAAAGGTCTTCCACAAGCAGAAGTTCTTCGTCTATCTGTGGCATGTCTTCCAGATACATGGGTTGGTCTAAAGTTATGGGATGGTAAATCAGCATTAACAGCAGATCAAAAGCTTGACTTTGCACTTAAGGCACTTGAAGAAATACTTCCTGCAAGTGAATGGGGTGTTACTGCTGATCTTTCTGATCGCTTCAGTGCATTCCTCCAAACAGACAGAGGTGGAATTCCTTTGGCATTCCAAGCAATTCCAACAAAGTCAAATATAAATCTATTGCCTTTTGTTATTAACTCTAGTCGTTTAAGCCCGGATGGTACTCAGTTTACACCAGAAAAAAATGGTGTTCCTGTAATGTTCATTCCAGCTATGCAACCACAAGGAGAAGGCAGAGATTCAATCTATGAGAAACTATCACGACTAAAACAAAAGCGTGATACTCAGCAACCAATGTATACTGTTGGTGTTATGGGTTCAGCTCCTAACTCAATTGTTCAGCCACTTGCTGAGATTCTTACACAAGTTCCAGAATCAGTTACTATTCCAGAACTAGCCAAGGCTTTTACTTATGTAAAAGACGAGTATCTCCAGAATAGTACTCAGGCATATGACTTCTTGAATATCAACCAAACAACGATTGCTAGTCTTGTTAAGAATAACGAACAGTTTGCTGCTGGTGTAAGCCTAATGGTATCTGACTTTGATAAAATGGATATGAGAGATCGCGTTTTCTTTACTCCATCCAATATGAATTTATTGGTTGAAGAAGCAAAAAAGCGTGGTCTTACTTCATCTGTTGATTTTGTTTCTTTTGCTTTGACTGCTGCTCAAGCACAAGCAGAAAACAAAAAACCAGAGTATGCAAAGAATCCACAGCTTGTAAAAAATATTACAACTTCTTTTGAAAGCATGGGCATTCCAGTTAACTTTGATGAGTCAAGTTTCTTTGTCCCCAATCCCGGCATAGATACTGGAGTAAATGGTAGAGTTCTATACAACTACGGAACCAAAGAGTTCTTCGATGGCATTCGTAAATATAGTGCAGAAGGTTACAATGTACTTGTGGATAAAAAAGAACCTACTAGTTATTATCTTCTGAAACTAGATGAACCAATTGATGATTCTCTTGCTTTAGTATTACCCGGTAAAACACCAGAAGAACCAATACAAGAATATACCAATAAGTATAATCAGGTCTTTGGTCAACGAGAAGCTGATAGAGCTAGAACTATTAACATAAGAGATAGAGTCAAAAAAGCAACGACACCTGAAGTAAGACAATCACTGCTACAGGCTCAGGTCGAAAAACCAATGGTTCTTCCTTCTAAAATGATTAGTGATTTCCGAACTGCTTTAAGTAGATTCAATCAAAAAAACAGAATTGGTTTCTCAGATAATAAAGAAGAGATGAATAAGGCATATGATACTATGCTATTTTATGATCTTACTCGTCTTTATTATGATACTGGATCTTTGGATTATACTTTGGATACACTGCCACCACAGTATCGACTACCCGGACACTCAATGCACCCAGAAACACGCGCATATGTTGCTCCATCACCTAAGGGTACTGGAACAGGATTGCAGACTTTTGGTGAGATTGGGCGTGGTCTAAGAGATGCTGGAATTGCTGTATTAAATCTAGAAGGAGATCTAAAAGAATCTGCTGGCATAAAGCCAATGTTTACTGAAAGAGAATTTAGAATTAAGAAAGCAATTGAATCCAGAGATCTCAATGTTATCTTTAGTGAAATGTTTGATGAACCTGTATCTAAACTGAGAATGCAAGATCAGGAAATGACAGAGCGTTTGAATCAAAACTCTTTGAACTTTCTTGGTTTGGCTTTTCCACTATCTACAAGTCCAGCTAAAGATTATCCTGAAAACACTAAGACAACTTATGGTATTACCAAAGAAGCTTACAATCAGGCCAAAGCATTTGCTGATCGTGGGTGGAGTCAGGTTGCGTTTGAACATCAGATCAGAGCAGCAACAGCAAAGTTACCTCAAAAGACCGGAGCTGTTAGTGTAGATCTTGTTGTACAGCAATTAGATCCTAAGCAGTTTATCATGGATGAAAAACTAAAAGCACAGTTTAGAAAAGATCTATTTGCTGCAATGCCTAAAGAGCCATTCCCCGGTAGATCTAAGGCTGAATCAGACAGACAGCGGATTGCAGAAGTCAATGCTGTTTTGGATGATCCAACAATGTTAGTTGGACTTAAGCGTGACTATTTAGAAATGCTTCTTAATCCTCCAATACGAACTCCAACTGCTTCAATGAATGCAGTTAAACAAAAAGCTTTGCTTAGTAATTTCTGGCAAGGCACATTACAAAAATAAACTAAGGTTAATCTAACCTATTCATGGCGCAAAGCTCCCAGAAAGGAACACATGTTTGACTATACCAATAACTTCCCCCTCCCAGAACTAAAGCCAGAGGCGGGATTACTCCGTCTACAGGCTTAT
>Ga0172376_10008254_pt1 | contig 10918 bp, 6 predicted proteins | sample Lak35m_FD_121114 | JGI IMG/M metagenome (GOLD analysis project Ga0172376, IMG submission 121114) | Freshwater microbial communities from Kabuno Bay, South-Kivu, Congo - kab_092012_35m | ecosystem: Environmental > Aquatic > Freshwater > Lake | place: Democratic Republic of the Congo: South-Kivu... | reverse complement strand
GGAGCAGTTCACGTCGCGGCACGCCTCGACAACGCATCTCACGGCTCCCAAAACCCAAAGTGTAGAGTGTTTTTCAGTGGAACGGAGAGCGCTGTCCTGGGGACCTAGCGAGGTGAGGCGAGGAAGGGTCGGCGAACGCTTCCCGAAGCGGAGGCCGCCGCGGCCACAGCGAGGAGACTTTTGCCGCCCCCGAGCCGGTGCTCCACGTACGCCACATGCGCTTCGAGCATCGCAGCCGCCTCAGCCGTCTGCAGGAGTTTCGCCAGCCTCCTCGGCAAGTGCCAGCCACTGGGCCTCGGCGGCTTCAAGCGCGGCTGTGGCCTTCACGAGTGCCTCGTGCACCTCGAGTGCGACGGCCGGGTCGGTCGTCGCGAGCAGCGCCTCGTGGTGGCGTCGCTTCTCCGCATCGAGCCGGGCGATCGTCCGTTCGAGTGCCGTGAGTTCGCGTCGGCGGTCGCGGTCCGAGCGCTCGCGCGGAGCCGCACGGCCACCGCCGGCGGGCCGATCGCTTCCGCGCCGACCGTTCCCGCCGGAGCCCGCCTCGACGGGGAGCGACGTGTCGATCGCCCGGTCCATCGCCTCGAGATACTCGGCGTAGGAACCGGGATAGGGAACCACGCGGCCGGCCTTCACCTCGAGCACGCAGGTGGCCACGGCCGACACGAACGTGCGATCGTGACTCGTAAAGAGGACGGTGCCGCTGTAGTCGACGAGCGCCCGTGCGAGGGCCTCGAGCGTCTCGACGTCGAGATGGTTGCCCGGCTCGTCGAGCACGAGCACGTTCGACGAGCCGAGCAGCAGCCCGGCGAGACACAGGCGGGCCCGCTCGCCACCCGACAGGACGGCGACCCGCTTCTCGACCGCTGATCCCCGAAACAGCATCGCGCCGGCCAGGTCGAGGATGCGCTGCTGCTTGGTGCCTGTCGCCGCGACCCGCTCGAGGTGCTCGAGCACCGTGCGCTCCTCCGGGAGGCCGGTGTAGACGTGCTGGGCGTAGATGCCGAGCGCGGAGCCATGTCCCCAGCGCACGGTGCCGGCGAGCGGCTCCAGCGACGCGACGAGCGACCGCAGGAGCGTCGTCTTGCCCTGGCCGTTGTCACCGACGATCGCGACACGGGCGCCATGATCGATGTCGAGATCGACGCCCGACGCCACCGTCCGGCCCGGGTAGCCGATGGCGAGGTCGCGGCAGCGGACGACCGGACCGCGGCGCCGCTCGACGACAGGGCAGCGGATCGCGGCCGTGGGCTCGGCCACATCGATGTCCTCGAACTCGAGTCGCTCGAGCTCCTTGGCCTTCGACTTCGCCCGGGAAGCGGTCGAGGCTCGGGCGCGATTGCGGGCGACGAATTCCTCGAGCTCCCGCTTGCGCGACAGGGTCGCCGCATTGACCCGCTCGGCATGCCGGCGGCGTTCCTCGCGGTGATCGAGAAACGCATCGACCTTCCCCGGGAAGAAGGCGAGCTTGCCACGAGCGAGCTCGAGCGTGCGATCGCAGGTGGATCCGAGGAAGGCCCGGTCGTGCGAAACGACGAGGCAGGCCTCGCCGAAGCCTCGCAGAAACCGCTCGAGCAGGAGCTGTGTGCGAAGGTCGAGAAAGTTCGTCGGCTCGTCGAGCAGAAGAAGGTTGGGCTCGTGCAGGAGGAGCGCCGCGAGCTTGACGCGGGTCTGCCAGCCGCCGGAGAGCGCGTGCACGGGTCCGGCGAGTGCCGGGCCCTTGATCTCGAAGCGGCCGGCGACTTCGCCACACTTCCACTCGGCCTGGCCGCTGTCCCGCTTCAAGAACTCGATGACGGCCTCGTCGGGCAGGAACGGGTCGTGCTGCCGCAGGTAGCCGAGCCGCAACCGCGGATGGCGGACGATCTCCCCGGCGTCGAGTTCTTCGTCGCCGAGGATCACGCGGAGCAGGGTGCTCTTACCGGCGCCGTTTCGGCCGATGAACCCGATGCGGCCGTCGTCCGTGATCGTCGCCGAGGCGTCGTCGAGGAGCACCTGCTCGCCGTACCGCTTGCAGGCCCGCTTGATGTCGAGAAGGACCGCCATGAGGGACGGGGACGCACCGATCCGGGCCTGCCAACTCAGCCTGCGAGTGCCACGCTGGCATCGCAGGCGCTCCCAACCGTCCGGCACGATGCCGGACCTTCACACTCAGCCTGCAATGGCCAGGATGGCATCGCAGGCGCTTCCAACCGTCCGGCACGATGCCGGACCTGCACACTCAGCCTGCGATGGCCAGGATGGCATCGCAGGCGTACAACGGAGGGCATGGGACTCGAACCCACAACCGGTTTCCCGGCACGACATTTCCAGTGTCGCCGCTAGCCATTCGCTTACCCTCCTCACGCGACCTCTAGTTTACCCATCGGCTGCTGGGCCGGAAGTGAGATCGGCCGGCCTGCGGACGACGGCACCCGACGCATCGGCGGGTTGCTCTCGCTGCCCCGCACCTCGCGTGCTCGTGCCCCTTCATGAGCGGAGATGATTCATGTCCCGTCTTTCGATTCATACGCTGTGTCCCGCTCCGATCCGACTGGCCGGAGTCATCGCGCTCGCGGCAGGCCTGACGGTCCCGACCAGTCCCCCGGAGTCCATGGCGGAGCAGCCGACCGACGCCGCCGGACAAGTGGCCGCCGCGAAAGAGGTGGATCTCGCCGAGCACGTGCGGGAGTGGACGGCCACCGAGATGCCGGGGCTCGTCACGCTCTACCGGCACCTTCACGCCCATCCCGAGCTGTCGCTCCAGGAGAAGGAGACGGCGACGCGGATCGCGGCCGAACTGCGGGCGGCGGGCTGCACCGTCACCACGGGCGTTGGCGGCCACGGGGTCGTGGCGGTCTTGCACAACGGCGACGGGCCGACGCTCATGCTGCGGGCCGACATGGACGCGTTGCCCGTCGTCGAGCAGACCGGGCTCGACTATTCGTCCTTCGTCAAGGCCCGGGATCCGGCGGGCAAGGAGGTGGGTGTCATGCACGCCTGTGGACACGACGTCCACATGACGGTCCTGATCGGGGCCGTCCGCTACCTCGCCGGCCACCGCGATTGCTGGCGGGGGACCCTCATGGCGATCGGCCAGCCCGCTGAGGAACGCACGATGGGCGCCCACGCGATGCTCGAAGACGGTCTTTTTGATCGCTTCCCTCGACCGACCTACGCCGTGGCGCTGCACGTCGATGCGGCACTCGCCGCGGGCCGGGTGGGCGTCCGCCCCGGCTACACGCTCGCCAACTCCGACAGCATCGACATCACGATCAAGGGCGTCGGTGGTCACGGCGCCTATCCACACACGACGGTCGACCCGATCGTGCAGGCGGCCGAACTCGTGATCGCACTCCAGACGATCGTCAGCCGCGAGGTGAAGCCGACCGAGCCTGCGGTGATCACCGTCGGCTCGATTCACGGCGGAACCAAGCACAACATCATCGGCGACTCCTGCCACCTTCAGCTCACCGTCCGCAGCTACTCCGACGAGGTGCGCACGCTGCTGCTCGCGGCGATCGAGCGAAAGGCACGGAGCGTGGCGGCGGCCCACCGCGCTCCCGAGCCGGAGATCGTCGTCGCCGAGGGCACTCCCGCGGTGTTCAACGACCGGCAGCTCGCCACGCGAATTGAGAAGGCGTTTCGCCGGGCGCTCGGGGAGGAACGGGTGACCGAGGCGGAGCAGTCGATGGGGGGCGAAGACTTCAGCCTCTTCGGCAAGGCGGGCGTACCGATCCTCATGTACCGCTTGGGCGCCGTCGATGAGCCACGGCTCGCCCGGTACGAATCACTCGGGCGGCCGCCTCCCTCCCTGCACTCCGCGACGTTCCACCCTGATGCCGAGCCGACGCTCGGGACGGGCATCCTCACGATGGTGACGGCGGCCGTGGAACTGCTCCAGCCGTAGCGGACGGCCGCCGGGAGCATCCCGTCGTCGGGGCGCTTGCCTGGCGTGCGTACGCACGAGGAAGTCGAAGCGTTCACGTGGGACGGCGGGGCTTGTCCCGCGGAGATGATGGCACGGCTACGCCAGCCGCGCGACCTCGGCGGCCGCGCGGCGGCCGGAAAGCCAGGCACCGTGCACGGTGCCCGGGTACTGACGCGACGTCGCCTCACCCGCAAAGAACACGCGATTCGCCACGCTCGCCGCCAACGCGTCGTAATCGCCGCCACTCGCGCCAGGGGGTATGTGCGAATATGACCCACGGCTGAAGGGGTCGCTCTTCCAGCGGGTCACTCGCGCGCCGGTCGGACTCGGCACGGATCCGCCGTAGATCGTCCGCAGCACGGTCATCGCCGATGACACGACTTCCTCGTCGGACTGCGACTCCAGTTGCTCGCCGAAACTCCCGGCATTGAACCCGAGCAGCACCGGCTGCCGCGTGAAGCGGTGCATGTTGCACCACTCCGCCCACTGCCCCCGTGCGGCGCCGACGTACCCCAACAACTGGGGCCTCGGATCCCAGAACACCCTCGGAAACTTCAGATAGCACTTGTTCAACACACCCATGCCCAGCCTGTCGATGGCGGCACGCTTGGCCTCCGGCAGGAGCGGCGTGAAGCCCACGTCGCCATGCTTGAGGACGCCCAGTGGCAGCGTGACCACGAGACGATCGGCTGCGAACGTGCCGCGCTCCATCGCGACTTCGCGTGGTGCCGACAACGGCAGGCCGTCCGCGTCATAGCGGAGCATGGCATCGTAATTCGTCAGCGATACCTTGAGTCGGTACTTCGTCCGCAGGGCGTTGATGGGATTGCCGCGAATGCCGTGGATCCACGTCGCGCCCATGTCCAGCGGCACGCCGTCGAGTGATCGATCGGTGGAGATCCGGCCCCCGACACGGTCACGCCCCTCGATGACCACGACCGTGAAGCCTGCCGCCTTGAGGTCGATCGCCGCGGCAAGCCCCGCCATCCCTGCGCCGACGACGAGCACAGTTCCGCCCGCCCGTGGAGCGGCGACCGCTCGACTGCCGGCGAGGGACAGTCCCGCGAGTGCCGCCAGCTGCGAAAAGCGACGACGCGAGATCGCGTACTGACTCGCCGGACGACGCTTGTGCATATGGCGTCCTGACATGACGTCCCACTCCCAAAGGCACGACAGCCTACCCTCAATCCTCCGAACATCCCGCGTCGTGGTCGGTCGTCAGGGAGAGCCCCCTGCGCCAGGGAGTCGCCACGTACCGCCCGATCCCATCGCAAGGGCGGTTTCGCCGGCGTCAGACTCGTATCCCGCCGCACGAGGGCCCGCTGCACTCGGCCTTGCACACGGCACCTCGCTCCTCTACCTCTCCCCCTCCGGCGGCTGACCGTCGGACGGCCGTCTCGCTGGATCCATGCACGACCTCACCCTGCCGCTTTCGATCTTCGTCGCCGAGATGTGCGTCGTCACGATCTCGACGATGCGCATCATCTTCATCGGCCGCGGCATCAAGCCCCTGGCCGCCGGACTCGGCTTCTTCGAGGTCACGATCTGGCTCTTCGCGATCGGGCAGGTGATGAGCAATCTCACCAATCCCGCCTGCTACGCCGCCTTCGCGGGCGGGTTCGTGGTCGGCAACTACCTCGGCATGCACCTCGAGCAGCGCATGGCGATCGGATCGGTGCTCGTGCGGGTCATCACGGGCCAGGATGCCCGTCGGCTGGTCGATCTGCTGCGGGACGCCGGCTGCGGCGTGACGCGGGTGGGCGGCCACGGCCTCATGGGCCCCGTGGAGATCGTCTGCACTGTCATCCGTCGTCGTCGCCTCGGGGACGTGCTGTCGCTGGTGAAGAGGTTCGATCCCGACGCCTTCTATTCGGTCGACGACCTCCAGACGACGGCGCACCGCCGGCCCTGCCAGGGTGACGGCGTGGCGACGCAGCCGTCCCTCCCATTCCCGCGCGGCAGGCGTGCCGCCTGAGGTCGTCCGGCCGGCGCCCGAACGGCCCCGCCTGCAGGCCTGCCAGGAGGCGACCGACCGGACTGGCAGCCGCGGTCCTGCCGAACCCCTCCGTCGCCGACCGGTTCGGACTACACTTTGCGAGGGGAGATCTAGGGTCACCGCCGTGCCCATGCCCATGAACGAGCCGAGAGGCCAGTCCGCAGTCGCACCCGGCCGCACCCGGAGGCCGGCGGTCGGACCACGGCTGCGCGTGGTACTGGCCGGCCTGTTCGTGCTGCTTGCGCTCCTCGGGGTGAATTCCGGCTACCTCGCCACGATCACCTGCGCCGAGTGGATCACCGGCACGACCTGGCAGGGCTGGCTGTACCAATGGATGTTCCTGGGCCACCTCGCGCTGGGGCTGGCCTTCACGGCACCCTTCGTGATCTTCGCCATCGGCCACGTCGCCGCGACGCGCTCTCGCAAAAACCGCCGCGCCGTCCGCGTGGGCTACGCCCTCCTGGCGGCGTCGATCGTGGTGCTCGTGTCCGGCGGCCTGCTCGTCGGCCTGCGCACGACGAACACCGCGGCACGCCTCCCGGCCCTCACGCAGGCGATCTACTGGGCACACGTCGCCGTGCCACTCATCGCCTGTTGGCTCTACTGGCTGCATCGCCTCGCCGGCCCGCCCATCCGCTGGCGGGTCGGTCTCGGCTACGTCGGCGTCGCGGCCGCCGCCATCTCGGCCCTCGTCGTGCTCCATGCCCAGGACCCGCGGCGCTGGCACGAACGCGGCCCCGAGGAGGGTGCCCGCTACTTCGAGCCCTCCCTCGCCCGCACGACGACCGGCAACTACATCCCCGCCGCCACGCTCATGATGGACGACTACTGCAAGCGGTGCCACGCCGACGCCCACGCCCGGTGGGAGGGAAGTTCGCACCACTTCAGCTCGTTCAACAACGCGTTCTATCTCGCGAGCGTCCGCGAGACCCGCGCCGTGTCGCTTACGCGTGACGGCGACGTCCAGGCAGCCCGGTGGTGTGCCGGCTGCCACGACCCGGTGCCCTTCTTCAGCGGCGCATTCGACCGCCACGACTTCGACGACATCCGCGACCCGACGGCCCACGCAGGGATCACCTGCACCACCTGCCACGCCATCACCCACGTCGACAGCACCCGCGGCAACGCCGACTACACGATCGAGGAGCCGCTGCACTATCCCTTCGCGGCGAGCGACAACGAGTGGCTGCAGTGGATCAACTCGCAGCTCGTGAAGGCCAAGCCCGCGATGCACAAGCAGACCTTCCTCAAGGACTTCCACCGCGGGGCCGAGTTCTGCTCGACCTGCCACAAGGTGAGCATTCCCGGCGAACTCAACCACTACAAGGAGTTCCTCCGCGGCCAGAACCACTACGACTCGTTCCTGCTCTCGGGCGTCTCGGGTCACGGTGCCCGGAGCTTCTACTACCCGCCGATGGCGAAGGAGAACTGCAACGCCTGCCACATGCCGCTGCGCGAGGCGGACGACTTCGGTGCCCGCGTGCGGGACGACTCGGGCCGGCTCACGATCCACGACCACTTCTTCCCGGCCGCGAACACGGCGCTCCCGGCCCTACGGGGGCGGGACGACCTGATCGAGGCGCACCGCGAGTTCCTCCGCGACGTCGTACGGGTCGACATCTTCGGCCTGCGGGACGGCCCCGCGATCGACGCGCCGCTCATCGCCCCGCTGCGACCACAAGTCCCGGCGGTCAGGCCCGGTGGACGGTACGTTCTCGAGTCGGTGATCCGCACGCTGGCCCTGGGCCACCTGTTCACGCAGGGCACCGTCGACTCCAACGAGGTGTGGCTCGACGTCGAGGTGGAAAGCGGCGGCACCGTCATCGGCCGTAGCGGCGGCCTCGACGCCTCCGCCGGCAACGCCGTCGATCCGCACGCCCACTTCGTGAACGTCTTCATGCTCGACCGCGAGGGCCGGCGGATCGACCGCCGCAATGTCCAGGACATCTTCACGCCGCTCTACGACCACCAGATTCCGCCGGGGTCGGCCTGGACGGTGCACTACGCGCTCGACCTGCCGGAGGACCTCGACGCGGCCGTCACGATCCGGGTGCGGCTGCAGTACCGGAAGTTCGACGCCGGCTTCGTGGATTTTGTCGCACGGCAAAGGCGGCCGGATGACGTCGTGACGCTCGGCGGCGAAATGAGCACGTCGGCCGTCAACACGCTGCCGATCACCACGCTCGCGGAGGACACCGTCACGCTGCCGCTGGCGACCGAGTCGGCAGCCGACCCGATCGCCGCCGGCGACGCACCGGCACGTGACATCCCCGAGTGGCAGCGGTGGAACGACTACGGGATCGGCATGCTCGTGAAGGGCAAGGCCGAGCTGCGGCTCGCCGAGGAGGCGTTCCGTCAGGTCGAGTCGCTCGGGCGTTTCGACGGACCGCTCAATCTGGCCCGCGTGCTGCTCGCCGAGGGCCGCATCGACGAGGCGGCCGACGCGGTCACGCGCGCCGCCGCCCACGACTCTCCGGCCCCGCCACCATGGACGCTCGCCTGGCTGGCAGGGCAGGTGAGCCGGCAGCAGGGCAACCTCGAGGAGGCGGAGGCGAACTTCCGCAAGGTGCTCGAGGACCGGACGCCCGAGATGCACGATCGCGGCTTCGACTTCAGCAGTGATTACGAGGTGCGAAACCTGCTCGGCCTCACGCTCTACGACCGCGCCAGTCGTCTCCGCAGCCCAGCCGACGCGGAGGCACGGCGGCAGGTGCTCGGTGCGGCCGCCGCCGAGTTCGAGAAGACGCTCGCCCTCGACTCCGAAAACGTCGTCGCCCACCACAACCTCGCGCTCATCCGGGGTGAGCTCGACGACGACGAGGCGGCCGCCGAGCATCGCCGGCTGCACGCACGCTACAAGCGCGACGACAACGCGGCCGACCGCGCCGTCCGCCTCGCACGCGAGCGGTATCCGGCGGCCGACCATGCGGCCGAGGCGCTCGTGATCTATCCTCTGAGGCGTGCGGGAGCGCCCGGCCTCGGCGCGCCCGTGGCGGACCGCGCCGAGACGCCGGCGGATGACGGTGGCACGCAGACCGAACCGCGAGGCGCGAGCGTGAGCCTCGTCACGCCGTGAACGCCGACAGCGGCGGGACGCGGTCCGGCTCATCATCCCCCGCGAACCGACGCAGCATGGAACCGTCTCGACAGGCCCGCCACGTCGCCGACGTCGCCGGTGACGGCGAACCCGACGACCGCGTGATCGCGGTCGCGCTGCGCCGGTCGTTGCTCGTCGCGGCCGGCCTCGCGCTCGTCGGCGGCGGCATCTGGTGGCTCATGCGCCCGGTTGCTCCCCAGCCGACTCTCAGTGAATCGCCTCTCGCCCTGCCGGCGGGCCGCGCGCCGCCGACCTCGATCGTGCCACGCATGCCGTTCACCGACATCACGACATCCGCCGGCATCGCCTTCGTCCACGAAAACGGTGCCGCCGGGGAAAAACTCCTGCCGGAGACGATGGGCGGCGGCTGCGCGTTCGTCGATTTCGACGGGGATGGCGACGAGGACATCGTGCTCGTCAACGGACGGCGTTGGGACTGGGACGACCGACCCGCCGCCGGTCCTTCCACGATGGCGCTGTACCGCAACGTCGGCCAGGGCCGCTTCGACGACGTGACGGCCGGCAGCGGGCTCGATGTGCCGCTCTATGGCACGGGCGTGGCCTGCGGCGACGTCGACGGCGACGGCCGCACCGATCTCTTCATCGCGTGCGTGGGCCCGGACAGGCTCTTCCGCAACCGCGGCGACGGGCGGTTCGAGGACGTGACGGAACGGGCGGGCGTGGCCGGGCCCGCCGCCGCGTGGAGCACGAGCTGCGGCTTCTTCGACTCGGACGGGGATCTCGATCTCGATCTCTTCGTCTGCACCTACGTCGAGTGGTCGCGCGACACCGATCGATCGCAGGATTTCCGGCTCGTGGGGGGTGGGCGGGCGTATGGTCGGCCGCAGAACTTCGGAGGGGCCTTCCCGCGGCTCTACCGCAACGACGGGGACGGCCGCTTCACCGACGTGTCGGCGGCCGCCGGCATCCAGGTCACGAATCCGGCCACAGGTGCACCGATGGCGAAGTCGCTCGGCGTCGCCTTCGAGGACCTCGACGCCGACGGGATGCTGGACGTCGTCGTCGCCAACGACACCGTGCAGAACTTCCTCTTTCGCAACCGCCGTGACGGCTCGTTCGAGGAGGTCGGGGCGCTGGCGGGCATGGCGTTCGACATCGAGGGCAACGCCCGCGGCGCGATGGGGATCGACGTCGCCCGGTTCCGCAACGACGCCGACGTGGGTGTCGTGATCGGCAACTTCGCCAACGAGATGACGGCCCTCTACGTGTCGCGCGGTGACCAGATGCAGTTCAGGGACGATGCGGTCTCCAATGGCTTGGGGCCGCCGACGCGCCTGGAACTCACGTTCGGCGTCGTCTTCGCCGACATCGACCTCGACGGACGGCTCGACGTGCTGGCGGCCAACGGCCACCTCGAGGAGGACATCAACCGGGTGCAGAAGACGCAGTTCTACGAGCAGCCGCCGCGGCTCTACTGGAACTGCGGGGCCGAGCAGGCCACCGAGTTCGTGCCGGTGGCCGCGGAGAACGTCGGCGCCGACTTCTCGAGACCGCTCGTGGGCCGCAGCCTTGCCGTCGCCGACATCGATGGCGATGGCGACCTCGACTGCCTCATCACGGCCAGCGGCGGCCGGCCGCGCCTCCTCAGGAACGACCAGTCGCTCGGCCATCACTGGCTGCGCGTGAAACTCGTCGGTGACGGGGCGAATCCGGAGGCGATCGGAGCCGTCGTCGGCCTGCGACGAGCCGCACCGAACGACACCACCGGCACCCAGGTGCGCCGCGTGAGCCCGACCCGCGGGTACCAATCGCAGAACGAACTGCCCGTCACGTTCGGTCTGGGTGAGGACCCCGACACGGGCACGGTGACAGTCCGCTGGCCGGATGGAACCGTGAGCGAGCACGTCGATCTCGCGCCCGACCGGCTGCACGTCATCCGCAGGTAGACCGCAGGCAT
>Ga0172376_10008245_pt1 | contig 10925 bp, 12 predicted proteins | sample Lak35m_FD_121114 | JGI IMG/M metagenome (GOLD analysis project Ga0172376, IMG submission 121114) | Freshwater microbial communities from Kabuno Bay, South-Kivu, Congo - kab_092012_35m | ecosystem: Environmental > Aquatic > Freshwater > Lake | place: Democratic Republic of the Congo: South-Kivu... | reverse complement strand
CGTCTGGTGGAGGCGGATGTCGCGGGCGTGGGTGCCATCGCTGGCGACCACCAGCACCTCCTGCCAGCTGCGTGCATAGCTGGCGCGCCGAGCCTGCAGGTGGCGGCCATGGCGCGCCACCAGAGCGTTTCCTTCGAGGAGCTTGCCGGTGCTGTCGGCCAGGCCCGGGCAGCGGTCCAGCCAGCTGTCCTTGCCGAGGGCGTAATCGCGCAGGGCCGGCAGACCGGCGAACGGGGTGGCGACGGCGCTGCCCCCCAGCTCCAGGCCCAGCATCGCAAGGGCCTGTTCGAGTGCACGGGCGAGGCAGGGATCGCTGAGATCATTCGTGCTCACGAATCCGTCGCGCTCGCCACGGAAGACCCGGATGCCGGCGCCCATGCCGAGGGCAGGGCTGACGCTGGTGATCAGCTCCTGCTCGGCCAGCACACCGAGGGAATCGGTGCGCTCCAGGAAAAACTCCACAAGATCGGCGCCGCTGGCGCGCCCGCGGGCCAGGAGAGGTTCGAGCCTGGTGGCCCAGCCGGGGTCGTGGAAGGGCGCGGAACTGCTGAGAGGTGCTGTCACCGGATGATTCAGCGCACAGCGGGCTGAAAGCGCTCACTGCGGATCGGCGCCATCAGAAACAGCTTCGCCATCTCCAGGGCGTTCGCTCCCCAGAAGGGCAATTTGCGCAGGGCCTTGAGGGGGGCCGGCCCATCGGCCTGATCGGCGGCGCTGAGGGCGGCGTTGTTGCGCACCAGCCGCTCGAGGCGCACCCAGAAGCGGGGGTTCTGCACATCGAGCACCACGGGGAAGACGCGGGCTGAGGTTTCGTTGGTCTTCTCGATCACGTACCTGTCGTAGCTGCGGGCGTCGAGACCGAGGGCCTCATAGAACTCCTTGCGGGCCACGTCGCGCACATACATGGTGGCGAACACGGCCAGCAGGAAGAAGCGGCACCAGAGGCGGGCGGTGAGGCCGCGCACGGTGTCGGGCTGGGCCTTCATCAGCGCATCGAAGAAGTCGCCATGCCGGTTTTCATCCTGGCACCAGTTCTCGAAAAAGTTGAAGATAGGAAAAATCTTGCTTTCCGGGTGCTGTTCAAGATGGCGGTAGATGGCGATGTAGCGCCAGTAGCCGATCTTCTCGGAAAGATAGGTGGCGTAGAAGATGAACTTCGGCTTGAAATAGGTATAGGCCTTATTAGCTGTCAGGAAGCCCAGGTCGAGCTGCAGGCCGAAATCGGTCATCGCCTTGTTGAGGAAGCCGGCATGGCGGGCCTCATCGCGTGCCATGTGGGCGAAGCATTCCGCCAGAAGCGGATTCTTCTGCTTGATGCGGCGACTGAGCTCCTTGTAAAGCAGAAAGCCGGAAAACTCGGAGGTGCAGCTCTGCTCAAGGAATTCCACAAACACTTTGCGGGTCTCCGGATCGAGCTTGTCGGCCGCACCCTCGAATTCCTCGTTGCGAACGAAGTGATGACGGTTGTAATCCTTGCGGAACTCCTCGCAGATCGCCTCCAGCTCGGCTTCGTTGGGCCGCAGATCCATCGCGGCCATCGCTTCAAAGTCGGTGGTGTAGAAGCGCGGGGTCAGGATCGTGTCCTTCACCGGATCCTTGGTCAGCGGGGCCTCAGGGGTAGCCAGCGGCAGCGAGGGAGCGACGGCGTTGGGAGCGGGGGCTGAGGCGGCAGGCGGCACCATCGCGCAAGGCTGCAGAACGGATCTCGTCATCGTAGGGGGCGCGGGGCCGGCGGCGGCCGGAACTGTGAAGCGCCCGCCTGGCGGCCGTCAGGCGAGGGGGTCAGTTGGGGCCGAGCCACTTCTGGCCGTTGAGCCGCTGCACCAGGCGCGAGACGAGAAGCGGAAGGGTCATCTTGCGCTCATCGATCAGGAAGGATTCCAGCAGGCTGGGCTCCGCACCCGCTTCGGCCAGGGCCACGGTCTTCGCCGACTGGATGTCGGCCTCGGTGAAGCACAGCCAGAAGCGGCGCTCTCCGGGCAGGGTTCCCCTGAGCATCCAGCAGGGAACTCCCACCACGGGCATCGCCCCCTGCTCGAAGCTCATCGCGGGGGCCGGGCCTCCGTAGCTGCGGCACTCGGCAGCCACCGCCGGCAGCAGCAGATCGGGCACGAAGCTGGTGAAGGGCTGGTCTTCGGGAGCGGGCGGCTTCGCTTTCGCGGCGCCGGGCTCTCCCCCGGCCGGTGCCGCGGCGGCTCGGGCGGCAGGCTTCTCCTTGCCGGCGGCGGAGCGGGGAGCAGGGGCGGAACTCTCGGTCACCGGATCGCGAAGCGGCGGGCGCGCATGGACTTTAGGGAGTCCGGGCCCGGACGGGCTGCTCACCAGTCGTCGAGGCTGTCGCGGTTCCAGTCGTCGTCCCACGCCGGCACCGGTACCGCCTCCTCCCGGGGGCGCCGCTGCCGGTCGCGGCCTGCCTCCCCTTCGCCGCCGGAGCGGCCCGCCGGCTCGCGGAGGACCCGGAACGGAACCGATACCGTGGGTGCCGGCTGGCCCGGCTCCCGGCTGGGGCCTGCGGCTGCCCTGGCCGGCCGGCCGGTGAATTCCGGCGCCGCCACGGGTCGTGGCGCCCTGTCGTCGCGTTCACGCCAGCGTCGCGCCGGTGCTGCCCTCTCCTCCTCCTCCCACAGGGGCTCCGCATCCCGGTGGGTCCTGCGGCGCAGGGTGTCGGCCCCACCACCGCGCAGGGCGAGGGCCGTGGCCCCGGCACTGAGGGCCGCACCGCCGGCGGCCATGCCGGCGATCCAGGCGCCGATCGGCAGGGCGGGACTGGTCCAGGTGAGCAGGCGCAGGGCCAGCGTGGGCCGTGGATTGAGAGCAGCGGTGAGCAGCACCGCCAGCAGGGGAGCCAGCAGGGGGAGCAGCAGCAGGCGGCGCAGCAGGTCCAGGGGGATCAGGGGTGGGGGAGGTGGTCGGAGGGCGGAGGACCCTGCCAGCGGTTGAGCTGGCCAAGATCGAGGCCGAGCACATCGAAGATGCGGATCACCAGGAAATCCACCATCTCCTCGATGCTGGTCGGCCGGTGATACCAGGCCGGCACCGGTGGCGCGATGCGGGCACCGGCCTCGGCCAGGCGGGTGAGGTTGCGCAGGTGCACCAGGTTCCAGGGCAACTCCCGCGGCGCGATCACCAGCGGCCGGGCCTCCTTGAGATGCACGTCGGCGGCGCGCTCGATCAGGTCGAGGGCCACACCGCTGGCGATCCTGCCCACCGTGCCCATGCTCGCCGGCAGGATCACCATGCCACGGGTGGCGAAGCTGCCGCTCGCGATGCCCGCTGCCTGATCGTTCCAGCGATGGCAGCGCAGGCTCCCCCCCTCGCAGCCGGTGCGCGTGCGCCAGAATCTCTCCTGCGCGGCGGGCTCGGAGGGCACCCGCAGGCCCATTTCGGCCTGCCACACCCCGATCGCGCCCCGGCTGGTGATCAGCTCCACCGCATGGCCGGCTTCGAGCAGAAGCTGCAGCGCTCTCTGGGCCAGGGGCTGGGCCGAGGCCCCGGAGACACCGAGAACAACCGGCGGCTGTGGGGAGAGGGGGGCGGGCATCAGCGCGGTGGGCGGCTCAGAGATCGGCGAGGGCCAGGTCTGCCCCCTCCGCTTCATCGTGGGCCGGGCCGGATTCGGCCCCAGCGCTCCGGATGCCGCCGGGCTCCTCGCCCTCGGGCTGAATCACCGCCAGGTCGATCTGATGGCGCAGGGCATCCACCTTCTGGATCTCCACCGCCACCGTGTCCCCCACCATGTAGGTGCGCCGGTTCTTGCGCCCCACCAGCCGGTTCTGGCGCGAGCGGTATTCATACCAGTCGTCCTTAAGGGAGCTCACGTGCACGAGCCCCTCCACCTGGGAAGGCGGCACCTCCACGAAGAAGCCGTAGCTCTGCACGCCGCTGATCACCCCGGGCAGCACCTGCCCCACCAGCGGCTCGGCGTGGCGGGCCTGGGCCATCGCCAGCACATCGCTCTGAAAATCGCCGAGGAAGCGGCGGCGGCCGTTGAGTCGTTTGGCAAGGCCATGGCCGAGATCGTGGCGGAAGGGCTCCAGCTGGGCGTCGCTGAGCAGGGGCCAGTCGGTGCTGCCGTGGCAGGCATCGGAGGCGAGATCCACCCCGCTCTTGTGGCGCACGCTCGGACGATCCCTGCCCTCGCTGAGCAGAAGCGCCAGCAGGCGCTGGTTCCAGAGGTCGGCGTAGTGCAGGCTGGGGCAGCACCAGGGGGCGCAGGCCTGCTCCTCACCGGCCAGGGCATGGGGCTCGGGGCGGTCGCTCAGCTCCACCGGCCGCAGGCAGTCGCAGAGCTGCTGCTGCAGCGGCCGGCAGCGATCGGTGGCGGCGAAGGCCACCGCCAGCTCGGCCGCATCGGCATTGCCCTCCGGGCTCAGCTCCAGGGGGATCTCCAGGCTCAGCGCCGCCTTGGCCACGTCGTTGAGCGCCTCGGGATCGGGGCCGGCCTGGCCGGCGAACAGACCGGGCAGCTGCAGGGCCTCCAGATGGCGACCCAGTGCCCGCTCCGCCACCAGCACCGCTTCCCGCAGCAGGCGCAGGGGCTGGGTGGGATCGAGCCGCACAAGCCAGCCGGCCCGCGGCGCATCGGGGGAGGGCACGCGCAGATCGGCGAGGTTCGGGAGTTCCGGCAGCGCCAGCTCCAGATCGAGGGAACCGGCCTCCAGCCGCCGGCGTTCCAGCAGGGCGGTCACCGTCTGCAGCTGCTCGATCAGGGGAAGGTGGTCCTTGAGCGGCCGCAGGGCTGCCGGCACGGTGCGCGCCCTGGGTTTCCGCTCCGCCAGGGCCGTCAGGGCCGCCGTGTCGAGATGGGCGGTGGGCAGGATGAGGCTGAGGCAGAAGCGGAAGTGCTCGAGGCGGCCCTCGGCGCTCAGCTCCAGCGCCACCGAGATCGCTTCCCGCCGCTCTCCGGGGCTGAATGCCGCCGCCTTGGCGAGCGCCGGCGGGAGCAGCGGCAGCCAGCTGCGGCCCGCGCAGATCGCCTCACCCTGCTGGGCCAGCCAGCTGTCGAGGGCACTGCCGGCCGCCACCCGCTCGCCCAGCGACGGGGCATGCAGCCACAGCCGCCAGCCTCCCTCCTCACGGGTCTCCAGCGAGAGGCCCGGCAGAGCAGGAGCTTCGGCGGCCTGCCAGCCCACCGGAAGCAGCACCGTTAGCGCGCTGAGATCGGTGCGGTTCTTCTCCTCGGGGCTGCGCAGGCTGGCTCGCGGTGCTGCCGGCCGCTCATGCAGGTGGTGCTTGGTGAGCAGCAGATCGAGATCGGCGGCCTCTCCGCCGCGCACCGGAAGGCTGCGTGCCACATGGCCGAGGGCACCGAACTGCGCCACCGGGAAGCGGTCGATCGCCACCTCCACCACGGCCTCCTCGGCACGGTCGGCGTGGACTTCGTCCCCGGAGGGGAGGGTGATGCTGGTGAGCAGGCGTTCGTCGAGCGGCACGGCCTGCAGCTCTCCCTCCTCGCGGCGTTCCACCAGGGCCAGGAGGCTGGTGGTCTCGCGGGCGAGGATGCACTGCACGGCACCCTCGGGGGAGCGGCGGCGGCCACCCTCGCGGGTGACCTTCACCAGCACCCGGTCGCCGTTCCAGGCGTGATTGAGCTGGTGATCCCGGATGTAGATGTCCTCGCCGCCATCCTCGCGGAGCGCGAAACAGAAGCCCTTGCTGGAGCAGCGCAGGCGGGCAGGGATCAGCTCGGGGTTGTCGAGGCGGCGCAGACCCTCCTCCCCCGATTCCAGCAGGCCGAGCCGCGCCAGCGGATCAAGGCTCAGCGCCAGCAGGCTGCGATCCTCCGCTGAGTCGAGGCCCAGCGCCTTCTCCAGCCTGGCCAGCGGCAGGGAGGCGTCGCTGGAGAGCTGATCGAGCAGGTCGGCGACCGTGAACGTCATGGCGGATCGGCGGAGGAGGCGTGGAGGGTGCCGGTCGGGACCGGGCGTGGTGGACCGCGGCCTGGAGACGGCTGAAGCGTGGGGCGCGGCCCGCGGATCGGGTCGGGAAGCCTGCGATGTCGCATCGGCAGGGCCCTTGGGCCGCTCCGGAGGGAGCGCTCCGGGGAAACGCCCTGCCGGGTGGGTGCCGGCGGAGGGAGCGGGTGGTGGTGATGCCCGGGTGGACCCTCAACGGCGCCTGCAGGGACGCCGGGTCTTGCCCTTGCCCTCAGACTTTAGGGATCGATGGTCGTCTCGCCAGCCTCGCCGTCTGCCGCGGCAGCGGCGGCTGTGCGGGAGCGCAGGATGAGGCGCGTGCCGAGGATCAGGAAGCCCACCGAGGCGGCGAGCTGGAGGGCGTCGGTGGGAATCAGGCTGGAGAGCGAGCCCCCGGCGGCCGCCCCCACCAGGCTGGCGAGCACCAGGGCCAGGGCGCTCCCGGCGAACACGGCCCCTGGCCTCTGGCTGGTGCCGCTGATGCTCACGATCGCCAGCTGGGTCTTGTCGCCGAGCTCGGCGAGAAACACCGTGACGAACGTGGAGGCGAGCAGGGAGAGCATCAGAGCGGCGGTGGGAGGGAATGGCGGCCGGATGGAAGCGTGAGCGGAGGCTTCAGCCGCCGAGGGCGGTGGCCGTGGCCGCCTGCAGCGGCGCGAGATGCAGCACGGCCTGACGGCCGAGCCAGAGGCCGAGGGCCACCATCAGCACTCCCGCGGCACGCTCGAGCTGCTCCGCCGCCATCACGGTCGAGAGCCAGCGCCCCAGCACCACCCCCACCAGGCTGGAGCAGATCAGCGCCAGCGAGGCACCCACGAACACCACGGCGGGCCGGCCTGATTCGGCGGAGAGCAGCAGAGCGGCCAGCTGGGTCTTGTCGCCCAGCTCGGCCAGAAACACGGTGGTGGCGGTGCTCAGGAACACCCCGAGCCAGGTGGAGGCCGCTCCGGCTCTGGAGTCGGGTTGCGGATCGGGTTGCGGATCGGGTTGCGGATCGGGCTGCGGATCGGGCTGCGGATCGCCTTGCGGCTCGAGTTGCTGCTCGGGTGGCGGATCGACTGGGCTGCTCATCGGGATCCTCGGATCGCCCGCAGAAAGCGTCGCATCACCTTGCCACGGCCACCCTTCTCGCTGCGGATCTGCTGCCGGCAGCAGGCGATCGCCAGGGCATCGCCATCCTCTCCCGCCTTGCCGAAGAGGCTGATCAGGGCGCTGACGCGGCAGAAATCCGGGCGATCGTCGTAGATGCGGCAGCGCTGGCCACCGGTGTCGTAGTGCACACACCAGCCATCGGGGCCCACCATGGCCAGATAGCGCTGCCGCTGCTGGCTGGAGAGGGCCTCCAGCGCCTCGGGCCGGCGGGCCGGATCCAGCCGGCAGCAGCTGCCGCACCCGCTGATGCAGGTCCAGCGTTCCGACCGATCCGAACCCCTGCCGCCACCCACCGCCGGCCCCCCGTGACAAGCCGTCACACTGCCACCCCGGCGGAGGCGCTGGCTGGAATGGCACCCTTACAGTGCGACCGAAGCGTCATCGCACCGGTCTCCATGGGCATCGATTTCCACCTGATCTCCAATTTCGCCGCCCTGGCCCTGATCACGCTGGCCGGTCCGGCGGTGATCTTCATCCTCTTCTACCGCCGCGGCGCCCTCTGATCCCTTCGGCGCCTCCCGCAGCGGATCCGGGGCCAGGTCGTTCACCCCTCTCCCCTCAGGGCGTCATGCCCAGGGCCAGGGCCGCCTCCTCCAGAAGCCGGCGCAGCCCGGGAGCCTGGCTTCCATCCCCTGGCCGTCCGCACAGCTCCTCCCCGGCTGCGTTGCGGATCAGCACATCGTCGCCACGGCGGCAGCAGCGATAGGGCCGTCCGCGGCGCAGCAGCACCACCTCACCGCAGCCCCCTGCCCGCACCGCAGCCAGCTCCAGCTGGATCCTCTCCTCCCCCTGCCAGCGGTCGCGCCGCAGGCGGAAGGCCACATCCACCTGCTCCGGCACCGGCTCGGTCTCAGGCCAGCGCCAGCCGATCGCACGGCGGCGCTCGCCGTCCTGCTCGAGTTCGAGCTGGAGGTGCCCTCCCCTTAAGCGGCGCTGCTGCAGCACCCGGCAGCCGCCGCTCCAGAACAGCGGGGACGGATGGGCGATGCCGAAGGGTTCAAGCCTGCGCAGCTGCTCCCAGAACTCCCGGTCGATCCTGCCGAGCCTCAGCTGCGCTTCGGGTTCCACCGCAAGCACGCCGCCGCTGCTGAGCAGCCAGTGCTCCGCGTGCGCCTCCAGCCTCGCCTGCAGCATCGCGAGATTCGCGGCACGCACGGTGAAGCCGCCGGCGGCGGGATGGCCGCCATGGCGCTCCAGCAGATCGGCACAGTGCTGCAGCGCTGCGTCGACGGCGAATCCCCGCGGCGCCCGCACGGAGGCCCGCAGGCGGCCATCGCCCTCATCGGCCAGCAGCGCCACGGGACGATCGAAGCGCTCCATCAGACGGGCCGCCACGATGCCGATCACGCCGTGATGCCAGTGGTTCTGAGCCAGCAGCAGGAACGGGGCGCGGCCGCTTCCATCGGCCTCAAGCAGGGCCAGCGCCTCGGCCTCGATCGCGTCGCAGAGGTCTCGGCGCTGACGGTTGAGGGCATCGCAGCGGCGAGCCAGCTCCAGGGCCCGGGCCGGATCCTGCGTGGTGAGGAGCTCCACCACCAGCAGTGGATCACCGAGCCGGCCCACGGCGTTGATGCGTGGGGCGAGCTGGAAGCCCACCGTGCCGGCATCCACCCCGTCCTCCTCCGACACCCCGGCGATCCGGAGCAGCGCCCGCAGCCCCTCCAGCCGCGTGGAGGCCAGCTGGGGCAGCCCATCGAGAAGCCAGCGGCGGTTCACTCCCTGCAGCGGGGCCATGTCGGCGATCGTGCCGATGCAGAACAGATCGCGCGCCATCGCCTCGCCATCAGCGCTGCTGAGGGCACGGCTGAGGGCACGGGCCAGCACGAAGGCCAGGCCCACGCCGGCCAGGCCGCGGTAGGGGGAGCCGGGCGGTGTGACCGCCGGATGGAGCAGGGCGAGGTGGGGCGGCAGCGCCGGCGGCAGCGAGTGGTGGTCGGTGAGGATCACCTCCACCCCGAGCGCTGCGGCACAGTCGAGCGCTTCGCGGGCGGCAACGCCGTTGTCGACCGTGATCAGCAGGGCGATGCCCTCCGCGGCCAGTCGCTCGACCATGGCGGCGTTGAGTCCGTAGCCGTCGTCGCGACGGCTGGGAATCGCGGCCCTGGGATCCGCCCCGAGACGCCCCAGCACACCCACCAGCAACGCGGTGCTGGTCATGCCGTCGGCGTCGTAGTCGCCGCACACGGCCACGGCCTCGCCATTCCTGCAGGCCGCCACGAGCCGGGCCACGGCCTTGCGGAGATCGGGGAAGTGCTGGTCTGCAGCCGGTGCCGCCGGCGGGTCGAGCAGCGCCTCCACGGCCGCTGCATCACGGTGCCCGCGTCGCTGCAGCACCGCCAGCAGCTCCCTCGGCAGGGTCCGGCGGGTGCTCCCGGCCTGGATCCCGCCCGCGGCAGCGGCGGCGCTCAGCGCCGTATCGCCAGGCTCTTCTGCCACGGCCTCCGGCGGCCCGGCCGGAAGAGGGGCGGGCAGCCGCCAGACCCGCTCGGGGGGGGGCGGGAGGGTGTGGGATGCAGCCATCCCCGCATTGTGAGGGGAGTCCGCCATCGCCGGCACCCCTAGCCTTGCCGGAGCCGGGGCTGGTTGAAGCAATGCATGGGGCCTTGCAGGCGATCCTCTGGGATGTGGATGGCACCCTCGCCGAGACCGAGCTGGCGGGCCACCGGCGCGCCTTCAATGCCGCCTTCGCGGAACTGGGGCTGCCCTGGTGCTGGGATCAGGCCACCTACCTGCCGCTGCTGCGGGTGGGGGGCGGCCGTGAGCGCCTGGCTGCCTGGCTGGAGCAGGTGCAGGGTGCGCCGCCATCCACCTCCCTGCTCGATGGGCTGGTGGCCAGCAAGAAGCGGCACTATGGAGAGTTGCTTCGCGACGGGGCCCTGCCCCTGCGCCCGGGGGTGGAAGCCCTGATCGCGGCGGCGGCTGCCGCCGGCCTGCAGCAGATGATCGTCACCACCAGTTCCCGCGCGGCGGTGACGGCCCTGGCGGCCGGCAGCCTGTCCGCCCAGGCGTCTGCCTTCCGCGGCTGGGTCTGCGGCGACGACGTGCAGCGCAAGAAACCGGATCCCGAGGGCTACCGGCGGGCGCTGGAGCAGCTCGCGCTGGCGCCGGGGCGGGTGCTGGTGGTGGAAGACTCGCTCCCGGGCCTCAGTGCAGCGGTGTCGGCAGGGCTGACGACGCTCGTCACCCTTTCGGAGGTGTCGCGGCATGAACCGCTGGGAGCCTTCGCTGCCGCTGCCGCCGTGGTCGACCGCCTCGGCAGCCCGTCGGAGCCGCTCACCCTGCTGCAGGGCCCCGCTTGCCCCGGGGGCGTCGCCACGCTGTCGTGGCTGGAGCGCCTGCTGCGTTCCTGATGATGCCTCCGCCTCCGCAGCAGACCCGCTACGCGGCCCTGGAGCGGCGCCTCGCTTCAGGGCTGATCGAGCAGCTCCGGCGCAGCTGGCGGGGCGGCAGCCTGGCGCTGCTGGCCCTGCTGCTGGGCTACTACGCCGGCCAGAACCTGCTCACCATCCTGGTGATGCGCTTCCCCGGCGGCCGCCCGATGGTGGTGCTTCTCATGGTGGTGGCCACCGAACTGCTGGTGAGGGTGCGCTCACGCATGCCAGCCGAGCCGGAGCGCCCACTCGGCTGGGTGATGCTCGACAACCTCCGCATCGGCATCACCTTCGCCTGTGTGCTCGAAGCGTTCAAGCTCGGCACCTGACTGCCGCAATTGGGTCACTCCTCGCCGTCTTCGCCCTCCTCGGCGATCGGATAGACGAAGCCCTGCGCCCGCCCGCTCAGCACGGCCTTGCCGATCGAGAGTGCTTTGGCGGCGGCAACGCCGGCCTTGGCTTTCCAGTGGGCGTGGCGCTGATTGCG
>Ga0172376_10008242_pt1 | contig 10927 bp, 9 predicted proteins | sample Lak35m_FD_121114 | JGI IMG/M metagenome (GOLD analysis project Ga0172376, IMG submission 121114) | Freshwater microbial communities from Kabuno Bay, South-Kivu, Congo - kab_092012_35m | ecosystem: Environmental > Aquatic > Freshwater > Lake | place: Democratic Republic of the Congo: South-Kivu... | reverse complement strand
CGATCTGGTTTCTGGCGCCGGGCGGCTTCTGCCAGTAGCTTCCGTTGACTGCTTTTTGCGACATTTGCCTGCGTCCGTGATTTCGAGGCTTCCGCTGTGGATGATTTTCCGGAGTGTAGCGAACTACGTGTGACACTGATATACTTACTTAAGCAAAATGTTGACTAAACCGACAACCTGCCTGCCAGGGGAGAGGGGCCTGGGGTGAGGGGTAAACCACCCTCCAAAAACCAACCCCAAGCCGCCCCCGCCCGATGGCGTTGAAGTTCTCTGGAATCCTCTGAGCAGATGGGTGAAGCCCCTGGGAAGGCGAGGCTGGAATGGTGAAACGGTGTTAAAACAGACAAACAGAGATGTTTCAGTCCCCCACGCTATCGTCAGGCCCCACTGCCCGAACGAATGCAAAAAACGTCCTGTGGCGTGCGGTCGATGTCAATCGGCCGGTCAGGCTTTGGTGCCTTCCTGATGCGGTTCTGGCCGCGCGGGCACGCACCGTTACCGGGGGATCGACGTCCATTTTTTGACGGCACCTGCCGTCAAAAAATAGAGCAGGAGCATGGAGAAAGGAGAGAGGAGAGTCTCGACTTTCTTCATGCTCCTGCGGTCTCCTCTCTACTTTCTACTCTCTCATCCTGCTGCCCTTCTCACTTCCGACCTCCCATTCGCGATTCGCCACCTCCAACTTCAGAACGTCCTCTGTTTCGTCCGGGTATCCCGCTTCCTCACGGGCGCGGCTCGGTGATGGGGTTTTGCGCGGTTGTGTGATGGGACACATGGGACGTATGAGACTTACGAGACAGTTGGCGAGCGCAACGGAGCAAGGGGGAGCCGCTGGTTGCTTGCTGGGGCCGTTTCCTTTGGCCCAGAGTCCCGCAAATGCCTTTGCAGTGCTGTTGCCCGCGGACTGCCGTCCGGCGGCTCAATAGCTCTTTGCCGGGGGATTGACATCCACTGCACGCCTTCGCCACTGAACACTGAACACTGAAAACTGAACACTCCCGCCCTGACCATTTTCATCCCCATGATCACTACAGACTGCAAATTGAGTCTTTCTTTCCACGTGTGGGGACGGGAGTTGCGGCACGGTTTGAGTTTCCGCCGACTTTATTGGGGATCTGAGGTAGCGTTCTGACGATTGACGGCAGCGTTGATTGCTGATTTCTGATTTCAGGGAAAGAAGATCTATGAAGGCTGTTCTGCTCTGCGGCGGTCAGGGGACTCGTCTGCGGGAAGAGACCGAATTCCGACCAAAGCCAATGGTTGAAGTGGGTGGCAAGCCGATCTTGTGGCACATCATGAAGATTTTCTCGCACCACGGTGTGCGGGATTTTGTGATGTGTCTGGGCTATCGGGGTAATTTGATTAAGGAGTATTTCCTGAGTTATGAGGCCATGAACAGTGATTTTTCGATGACTCTGGGACGCGAGCAGCGGTTTGAGTTTCACGATTACCACCCGGAGCAGGATCTGCGAGTGACTCTGGCGGACACAGGTCTGAATTCGATGACCGGCGGCCGGGTGCGTCGGATCGAGCGTTACGTCGCTGACGAAGAACGCTTTATCGTGACGTATGGTGACGGACTGGCGAATATTGACGTGTCGGCACTGCTGGAATTTCACAAGAGTCATGGTAGGATCGCAACCATTTCCACCGTGCGGCAAACGTCCCGCTTCGGCGTGCTGGATGTGACGACGGAGGGAGCGGTGAGTCGATTTGAAGAGAAGCCGCGTCTGGATGGCTGGATCAATATCGGATTTATCGTCTTTGAACGCCGGGTGTTTGACTACCTGCGGGAGGGTTCAGATGCCACGATCCTCGAACAGGAAACGCTGAGACGACTCACCGCAGACGGCGAACTGCGCGCTTACCAGCATCACGGATTTTTCTTCGCGATGGATACCTATCGCGAATATCTGCATTTGAACGAGCTCTGGACCAGCGGCAAAGCGCCGTGGAAGGTTTGGGAAGGGAGCAGATCGTGAGGTCTCCTGCGAGTTCATTCTGGCATGATCGTCGCGTGTTCGTGACAGGGCACACGGGCTTCAAGGGCAGCTGGCTGTGTCTGTGGCTGCATGCCCTTGGAGCAAAGGTTTTCGGTTACAGCGACTGCATACCGACCTCACCATCCCACTACGAATCCGCCCGCATTGCTGAACTGCTGGTCCAGGACACTCGCGGCGACATCTGCTGCCGAACCTCCCTGCAGGCAACGCTTGCTGCCGCTGAGGCTGAGGTGTTTTTTCACCTCGCTGCTCAGCCGCTCGTGTCTCTTGGTTATCAGGACCCGGTGCGGACATTCGAGGTGAATGTCAACGGCACGCTGAATCTGCTGGAATGTGTCCGGCAGAGGAAAAAACCGGCGACGGTGATTGTGGTGACTTCTGACAAGTGTTACGCCCCGGCCGACCCGTCGATTGCGTTGCGTGAGTCGGACCCGATGGGGGGACTGGATCCGTACAGTTCCAGCAAGGGCGTGGCGGAACTGATTGCCGCCAGCTACAGGTATTCGTTCTTTCAGGATCCATCCAGTGGCCCCATTCGGCTGGCGACGGTCCGTGCCGGCAACGTAATTGGTGGCGGGGACTGGGCCGATAACCGTCTGATTCCCGACGCCGCTCGACAGCTGTCTCAGAAACAATCGCTGGTGCTGAGGAATCCCGGTGCCGTGCGTCCCTGGCAGCACGTGCTTGAGCCGCTCGCCGGATATCTTCTGCTTGCCGAGCATCTGTGCGGCACGCATGGAGAAAAATTTGCTGAAGGCTGGAATTTCGGGCCCTTTGCATCGGACGCGATTCCTGTGAGTCAGGTGGCCGGCTGGTTCTCTGAGGCGTGGGGGGCGGGCGAGGTGATTGTTGACCAATCCCGATCGATCGGGCGTGAGACGGGGGTGTTGCGGCTGGCGATTGATAAAGCCATGTCCGGGCTGGGCTGGCGGCCTGTCTGGACGGTCCGCGATGCCGTGACGCGTGCGGCTGCCTGGTATCGGGACTTTTATCAGATCCCCGGGCTGGACGTGCGCTCACGGTCGCTGGGGGAAATTCAAGAGTTTTCTGCACTGGCTGACAGTTGCACGCCTGTGGCCGTTCTTCGCTGAGCCCTTACCTGGAAAAACCCCGATGACGAATGGCTGTTCAACTTCCAGCGAGTCTGCAGACCGAGCGGTGCAGCTGCGCAGGCAGATCCTTGAACTTGTTGCGGACTATCATGCGGCTGCATTTCCGGAAAAGAGCTTCCAGCCGGGAACATCGCCGGTGCCGGTGTCCGGGCGGGTGTTTAATGAGAAGGAGCTGGTGCATCTTGTTGATGCATCGCTGGATTTCTGGCTGACCACCGGGCGATATGCAGCGCAGTTTGAACGAGAGTTCGCGCGGTTTTTTGGTTGCCGCTACAGCCTGCTGGTCAATTCCGGGTCCTCGGCAAATCTCGTGGCGGTCTCGGCACTCACATCACCGAAGCTTGGCGATCGCCAGCTGAAACCCGGTGACGAGGTGATCACGGTGGCGGCCGGATTTCCGACGACCGTGAATCCGATCCTGCAGAATCAGCTGATCCCGGTGTTTGTGGACGTGGACATCCCCACTTACAACGTGAATGTGGCTCAACTGCAGGCTGCCCTGTCCGACAGGAGTCGGGCCGTCGTGCTGGCTCATGCGCTTGGCAATCCCTTCGCGCTGCGGGAGGTGAAGGATTTCTGTACGGCGAACAATCTGTGGCTGGTCGAGGACTGCTGCGATGCGGCTGGCGCCAGCTACGCGGGGAAGTCGGTGGGCACATGGGGAGACATTGCGACATGCAGCTTTTACCCGGCCCATCACATTACGATGGGAGAGGGGGGAGCGGTGCTTACGAACGATCCGAAGCTGAAGGTGATTCTGGAATCATTCCGGGACTGGGGCCGGGACTGCTGGTGCAATCCTGGTCAGGACAACACCTGCGGCAAGCGTTATGGCTGGCAGCTGGGAACATTGCCGGATGGGTACGACCACAAATACATTTATTCCCATATTGGCTACAACCTGAAGGTCACCGACATGCAGGCGGCGGTCGGTGTTGCTCAGCTGGCGCGGTTGCCGGAATTCATCGCGGCGCGGCGGCACAATTTCAATCTGCTCAGAACCCGAATTCAGCATCTTGAGCGGTGGTATGTGCTGCCGGAGCCGACACGAGGTTCGGATCCCAGCTGGTTCGGTTTTCCGCTTGCCGTCCGCCCGGAATCGGGCTTGAGTCGCAGGCGGGTGATTGAGCAGTTGAACGCAGCGGGAATTGGCACGCGTCTGCTGTTCGGTGGAAATCTGCTGAGGCAGCCTGCGTATCAGGGGATTCAGCATCGAGTTGCGGGGACGCTGACCAACACGGACTATGTGACGGACCACGTCTTCTGGGTGGGTGTGTATCCGGGGTTAAGCGAAGAAATGCTGGGGTATGTTGCGAGGCAGCTGGAGTTGTGTGCGAATCCCTGAGTATGTCCGTTGGTTTGCACCGTGCATTTCGTGACAAATAAAATTAACTCAAAGAAATTGCAGAATTTAAGAGGGGGGACAGGTATGAGTCGCCAGGATTTGTTTGAGGATCTGTTCGTTCTGGAGATGGCGAATAACCATTGGGGACGTGTGGAACGAGGTCTTGAAATTATCCGACAGCATTCGCGAATCGTAAGATTTAACAATGTTCGAGCGGCAATCAAGCTGCAGTTCCGGGATGTGGAGAACTTCATTCACAAGGACTTTCGTCATCGGGAGGACGTGCGTTACATCAAGAAGACGCTGGACACCCGGCTGGCACAAGAGCATTACGCGACACTGATCGCCGCGATCAAGAAGGCTTCGTGCATCCCGATGGCCACGCCCTTTGACGAATCGTCGGTTGATCTGTGTGTGGAGCTGGGTATTCCGATCATCAAGATAGCCAGCTCGGACATGAACGACTGGGTTTTGCTGGAAAGAATCGCTGCCACGAAGCGACCGGTGATTGTGTCAACCGGGGGCACGTCCCAGAAGGACGTGGACGACCTGGTGGCGTTTTTCGAACGTCGCAACATTCCTCTGGCGATCAATCATTGTGTTTCGCTGTATCCCACAAACGAGGATGAACTTGAGCTGAATCAGATCGACTATCTTCGGAATCGATATCCCGGTCACGTAATCGGGCTTTCGACGCATGAGCATGCGGACTGGCAGGCGTCGATGCTGATTGCCTACGCCAAGGGGGCGCGGACGTTTGAACGTCATGTGGACATCGATGCGGACGGGATTGCTGTTTCGCAGTACTGTTCGCTGCCTGAACAGACGGACACGTGGTTCAAGGCCTTCCACCGGGCACAGAAGATGTGTGGTGGCGGCCCGGATCAGAAGCGGCGGCCGCCGGAGAGAGAGATCCAGTACCTTGATGCGCTGGTGCGAGGGGTGTACGCAAGACGCGACCTGCCGGAGGGCTATGTACTTAGTCACGAGAGTGTCTCGCAGGACCTGTATCTGGCAGTTCCTCTGCAGAAGGGTCAGATTTCCTGCCGCGAGCTGATGTCGGGAGAAACGCTGCAGAGGGCGGTGGCGAAGGACCAACCCGTAACGATTGATGCGATTGACAGTGCGTATGCGTACTCGAATGCGCTTCGGGACCTCATCGAGCGAAGGGGGCTGTGATGTCCGTCGAAGCATCCGTCGGCCGAATTTGTCCGGTGTGCAGCGGCAAAGATGTGCAGCAGATTTACTCTGGCCAATGTGTTGTGCCGACTGGCTACCCTTTGCTGCCGATTGTTAAGGTCGTGAGCTGCGCTGCATGTGGTTTTTGCTACAACGATACCAGTTGTACAAAAGAAGACTACGATAAATACTATCGAGATCTGTCGAAATACGCAGCACCGGGGTTGTCCAGCGGCAGTGGCGCAAGTACAGAGGATTCGGCACGACTGGCAGCGACGGCAGCGACGATCCTCGCTTTCACGAAGAGTCCTCAAAGTCGGATTCTCGATATCGGCTGCGGTGCCGGAGGACTCCTGACCAGTCTTGCAGAGCTTGGTTTCACTGACCTCAGTGGTCTGGACCCGTCCCCGGCGTGTGCTGCGGAAGTCGCGCGTTGCGGCCATTGCGGGATCGTTGGCACCATCGATGATTTTCAGTCCGACAGTGAGAAATACAGCGGAATCATTCTCAGTCATGTCCTGGAACATGTCCTTGACGTGAAGTCCGCTCTCACGGCGCTTGCCGGACGTCTTCAGCCGGACGGTTGGTTGTATGTGGAGGTTCCGGACGCGAGCAGATATCTGGATTGTCTGCTGGCACCTTTTCAGGATTTCAATCTGGAGCACATCAATCATTTCTCTCTCCAGTCCCTTCGAAATGCTCTGACCGCAAACGGCTGGAACGTATGTCGTGCGGGGGGCAAAACTCTGCGGCTTGAAAGAAATCGCCCGTACCCGGCCATCTTTGTCTTTGCGCGCTTCAGCGGTGAGTGCTCTGTTGAATTTGATCCTGCCACCCGCACCCGTCTGATCGATTATGCCAGCGCCTCTGCTCGGATGCTGGAGGGGATTGACCAGCGTCTGGGGCATGTTATCGCTGACAGTCCGGTTGCGATTTGGGGGGCCGGTCAGTTCACCATGCGACTTCTGGCCGGGTCGTCGCTGAAGAACGCGGATATCGTCGCGATCATCGATTCCAATCCGATTCATCATGGCAGACCTCTGCGCGGTCAGAAGATTCAATCTCCCGATCAGTTTCTTCGAGTCTGCAGTCCGGTGGTGCCGATCATTATTGGATCGCTTATTAATCTGGAATCGATCGAGAGCTCGATTCGCGGGCGTGGCTTTGTCAACCCAATCGTTCAGCTTTGTGAAGCGGAGCCCGTGTGATGCGTCTTGCTGACTTCTGTATGCAGTTTCTTGCGAACCGCGGTGTGACGCAGGTATTTTTAGTGTCAGGTGGCGGCGCGATGCATCTGAATGATGCCCTTGGCAGGGAGTCGCGACTGTCGTGGGTGTGTAATCACCATGAACAGGCCTCCGCCATGGCAGCCGAGGGCTATGCTCGTGTGACGGGCATGCCCGGGATCGTCTCCGTCACCAGTGGGCCCGGAGGAGTGAATGCGCTGAACGGAGTCTTCGGTGCCTACATGGATTCCATCCCGATGCTCGTTTTGTCAGGCCAGATGAAAAGGCAGACGCTTCTGGCAACCCACGGACTTCTGGGACGGCTCCGCCAGCTGGGTGATCAGGAGGTCGATATTACTGGCATGGTCCAGCGAATCACAAAGTCAGCCGTACTCCTGACGGATCCACAACGTGTCCGCTATGAGTTGGAGCGAGCGTGGTCCCTTTGCCAGACCGGGCGTCCTGGTCCCTGCTGGATTGATATTCCGGTCGATGTTCAGGCAGCCGAGATTGATCCGGATACGCTGGTGGGCTATTCCGATCCGGCGTCCGCAGGAGAATCCCCGGCTGTTGATCTTAACAGGCTGGCGGAACGGGTCCTGACCAGGATTCAGGCTGCAAAACGGCCTGTGATTCTTGGAGGAACGGGTGTTCGCATCAGTGGGGCCACAGCCATTTTTAAAAGAGTGGTCTCGCGACTTGGGATTCCGGTCGCAACAGCGTGGAACCATGACATTATCGAGACGGCTGACCCTTGTGCCTGTGGGAAAGCGGGCAGTATCGGGGATCGAGCCGGCAATTTTACGGTGCAGAACAGTGACCTCGTGCTGGTCATCGGCTCACGTCTGAATATCCGTCAGGTCAGTTACAACTGGGAGAACTTTGCCCCGCATGCCGAAAAGATCATTGTCGATATCGACCCTGAGGAACTTGTGAAGCCTATGGTTCGTGCCGACCTGCCAATCTGTGCGGACGCCAAAGAGTTCCTGACAGCGCTCGATTCGGTGATTGAGTCCCGAGGATTCGACTTTGGGCAGCACGCTGCGTGGCTGGCCTGGTGCCGCGTACGAGTCGCTCGATATCCAGTGTTTGACCCTGTACGTCAGGCATCGATCCCCGGACTCATCAATCCGTATCACTTTGCACACGAACTCTTCAAGTGCCTGTCTGATGACGACATCATCGTTTGTGGCGACGCGACCGCATGCATTGTTACCTTTCAATCCTCCGTCATCCGTTGCAATACGCGATTGTTTTCCAATTCCGGGTCCGCATCCATGGGGTATGATCTGCCAGCGGCCATCGGCGCAGCAAAGGCCAGACCCGGTCAGCGGATCATCTGCCTTGCCGGAGATGGCAGCGTGCAGATGAATATCCAGGAGCTGCAGACCGTCCGACATCACAACCTGCCGATTAAACTCTTTGTGCTGAACAACGGTGGCTATCTGTCCATTCGCCAGACACAAACGGCATTTTTTGGCCTCGCTGTCGGTGCTGGTGCCGAAAGCGGAGTCTCCTGTCCGGATTTCTGCAAAGTGGCACTGGCCTATGGGCTCCCGGCCTCACGGATGGATCAGCCGGACTTCAGCGGACAACTGCAGTCCATTCTTGATTCGCCAGGGCCTCACATCTGCGAAGTAATTCTGAATCCGGCGCAGGGATTTGAGCCAAAGCTTTCGTCCAGAAGGCTGCCGGATGGCAGGCTGGTCTCGTCGCCACTTGAGGACATGGCGCCGTTTCTTGATCGGGAAGAATTCTCAGGCAATCTGCATCCTCAACTTCAATAACTGGAAATGGGTCACCATGAAGATCGACGACGTCGAAGAACTCTGCAACGCCGGGTCGCTTCAGCTGGAGCCAGTGCCAGCTGAAAAAATCGTGCTGTACGGAGCCGGAAATAAAGCTCGTGAGATTCTTGGCATCCTGAGGAAGAATGGATGTTCAGTTGACGCCTGCATAGACAAAAGGCCACTTCAGGTTTTTGAAGGGCTCCCTGTTTACCAACCCACGGACCCTCTACTGAGGCAATTTGCCAGGGACGGCTACACGGCCATCATCGGAGTTTTCAATTTTTCCGTGGATCCGTTGGAGATCCACACACTTCTGGACGAGATCGGCTTTCGTCGAATTATTTCCCCGGCTGAACTGAGGCAGACATTCGCGCTGGGAGAGACCTACTGGCTGGCGGAGTCGAGTCAAATGACCCCGACCAGTTCTGTGGCGGGCTGGCTGTGGGGGCGATTGAGCGATGCTGAAAGTAGACAAACGCTGGCTGAGGCGATCGCTCTGCGCCGCCGCCTTGACCCACGATTCCTGCGGCATCTGAGCGCGTTTGATCAGTATGCGCCAGCTACAGTTCCCACACCACGAAAATCTTTACGATTTGTCGATGGTGGGGCTTACGATGGTGACACGCTCGCCGGGCTGCGAACGGCAAACCGCGAATTCGCAGCCGTTCTCGCATTTGAGCCTGATGCAGGAAACTTCAAACACCTGACAACGAATGTCAGAAGAGAACGATACGCCAGCGAACTTCTGCTCTTGCCCTGCGGACTGGGTCAGCGAACGGAACAGGTTCGCTTTCATTCTCAGGGGCTTTCCAGCAGTTCCATCTCACCCGACGGAGATTCCCTTGTTCAGGTCGTGTGTTTCGATGAGTGTTTTCCGACATTTCGGCCGTCGTACGTCAAGCTGGATATTGAAGGTGCGGAACTCGGTGCACTGAAAGGAATGGTGAGCACCATTGAGTTAGCGCGTCCCGCGCTTGCCATCTGCGTTTATCACCGACCGTCGGATCTCTGGGAGATTCCGATGCTGGCAGACAAACTGCTTCCGGACAGCAATTTTTACCTCCGCATCCATGCATGGAATGCATTTGAGATGGTCTTCTATGCGGTACCTCGCGAAATGAAATTATAGCCATGCATCATCCACCAAATCCGCTGTCGGTATTCTTTGATCTCGACGGAACATTGGTGAAATCGGCGGAGGGAATCATGGCGTCCCTCCAATATGCCCTGTCAGTCTGCGACGTTGCGACGGAGGGTATCGATTGGCAAGCATCCATCGGACCTCCGCTGCCACAGATGCTTCGCGCAGCCCTTCCGGATCTGCCGCTTCAGTGCCACAGTGAACTCATTGGCGTTTACCGCCGGCATTACGCTGAAGTTGGCCTGCACATGACAACCTGCTTCTCTGGCATCCCGGAACTCCTTCAGCATCTTGCAGAGCGCGATGCCAGAATCTACGTCGTCACAAACAAACCTCAGGAGCCGGCGGAAGCAATCCTGCGGCATCTGAAACTTGACCGACTTGTCCACAGGGTCGTCGGAGGAGACCCGAGTGGGCGAGTGTCCAAGCCCGAACGAGCGGCCATTCTGGTCAACGAGGAAAAAACCGGCCAAGGTGTGTTTGTCGGCGACGGCGTTGATGATCTTGAGGCGGCTGCACAGATTGGCGCCCGATTCTTTCTGGCGGGCTGGGGTTACGGCACCTCAAAGGTCCTTGCCACGAACCCGCACACAAGGTTGCTGACACACCCCGGCGATCTGATCACACAGGTGGAAGACCAGTCCTGACGGCCGCTCCTGTCCACGGCACAGATAAGCTGCGAATCCTGATTGACTTTTGCGTGAGTTGGGAGTCGCGGGAACTCTTTGAATCGCAGGGCTTCCATCGCCTGAAACCGCGCTGTCTACGCGAATAAGCACCACAGATCTGGCTGGGAGAATTCAAACCAAATACCTTTGCGATTATTCTTGGATATTCGTGTTGATTCGTGGTTGTGAATTCCTGCAGCGCCTCGCTGGGCTTGAAACCACGAATGGACACGAATCAACACGAATAAGCACAGCATCAACTTTTGAATTGAACTGAAGTGTCGTTTGCGACTATTCGTGGAAATTCGTGCTGATTCGTGGTTGTGAACCCCTGCAGCGCCTCGCTGGGCTTGAAACCACGAATGCACACGAATCAACACGAATAAGCACAGCATCAACTTTTGAATTGAACTGAAGTGTCGTTTGCGACTATTCGTGGAAATTCGTGCTGATTCGTGGTTGT
>Ga0172376_10008241_pt1 | contig 10928 bp, 7 predicted proteins | sample Lak35m_FD_121114 | JGI IMG/M metagenome (GOLD analysis project Ga0172376, IMG submission 121114) | Freshwater microbial communities from Kabuno Bay, South-Kivu, Congo - kab_092012_35m | ecosystem: Environmental > Aquatic > Freshwater > Lake | place: Democratic Republic of the Congo: South-Kivu... | reverse complement strand
CGCCGGTCAGCGTGGCTCCGGACAGATTCGCACCATCGAACCGCGACAGTTGAAACGCCGAACCGTCGCCCTCGAGCGTGGCACCTTTCAAATCACAGTTGCGGAACGACGCCTTCTGAAACGAGTTCGAAGGAATCTTGAGCGTCATGCCCGCCAGATTCGTGCCCTCCAGATCCGTTTCCCAGAACGATCGCGACCGGTCCGGTCGCGGACCTCGTTCCAGTCGGGCCAGATTTTCCTCGGCGCGATGCAATTGAGACTGTTCGTAAGCCAGCTGACGCTGATGCGATCGTATCACGGCCGCGAATCGCATTTCGTTCCCCACCCAGGCGAGCACCACGGAGAGGATCAGGATCAGGGTGAACATGCCCCGAACCGAAATCCGGAATCTTCGACCCGCGGATTCGTTCGAACTGGTCATGCGATTCGAGCCCCCCTTGACCGTTTCGATGTCATGATCTCTGACAATCCCGCACCGCCCAGCCGATCTTGGGCTTGAGTCCAAGATTCTCGGCCCTCTGCTCGATGGCGAAAAAGCCGCCGACGAATTCCATCTCATGACAAACGCGGCCTACCTCCCAAATGAAAGGGACGCGGCTCAGGCCTTCCGGTAAACTGTCCATCGACACACCTTGGTATTCCGAAGGCGGCTCGCCCAGCCATTTGTTGCGCTTCAGGATTCGGGTTGCGCGATTTTCGCGAGTATTTTCGGCGTAGTCCGTCATCGTATTCGTGACCTTGCGGGTCCGAAAACGAACTTCGCGATCGTATTCCAGATAAGGCACGAAATCGGTGATCCATCCGGTGACATAGGGGCCGCCGCTCATTCCGTTCATCTTGTAGACGTTCTTCCAGAGTTCCGGGTCATCGGCGCCGGCCGCGTTTCGCGCGATCCGCTCCAGGATCGGCACGATCACGTTCGTCCACCAGGTAAGTTCGTAGGCTTCGCCCAGGGCGGCTGTTCGTCCCGGCAGGGTTTGCCAGTCCTCCACGGTTCCTTCGAGAATCACTTCGGGAATGCCGCACATCGTATGCATTGAGTACTCGACGTAGCTTTTCGTCACATTCAACAGCGTCATTTCGAAGACCGTTTTTTCCACGGGACCGGTCGTCGAAAAATGGGCCATGATCCGCTCGTAATTGGTTTCGCCGATCATGGCCCGGACCTGATCCGAAAATTCCGCGACCGCTTCGTTCCATGGATTCTCAGGCGAACCTTTGACGAAATCGTCGCGACGGATCGTAATTTTACGCTTCCCTTGATGGTCGACGAACATGTGCCGCAAATCTTCGGAATTCGCGTTCACATGCTGAGCCAGTCCCTGCATGATCAGGAGCCAGAAAATGTCCGGCGACAAAATCAACGGCCGATGCGAGCTGAATGCATGATCGATCGTGGCAATGCATGGATGGAAGTGCGATGCCACGAACGTGCCGTGGTATTGCGAACACGATTCCGGCCAGAAATCGCCGATGATCCGGAAGGCTTTTGGGGGAGTGACTTCACTCAGCGGTTCGGTCGCGCGTTCGACATCCGACACGATCTGGGCCATTGCGATCTGAGGCATTCGTCAAGCTCCTGTTCCAAAGCGGATCGACGAAATCGAACGTCAAGGATGACGCAAGCTTCGATGTTTCTGACGACATTCGATCTTAACGTATTGGCCTTGCGTCGCCATCAGTCGAATTCCGGACAGCTTCAGGAAATTCGCATTCCGAATTATGCACACTTGCCGATTTGTCTTGCTTGACGACCTGTCATCCCGATCCGGAGACGAACAGCTTTCGAACGGTCGCCTTTACATCGATCCGGATTTCTTTATGATCGAAGGTCGGCGAATTCGGTCGCCTTGGAAGGTTCAGGGAACGCATCGCATCATGGACGAGTCAACCGGGCCGCCCCGCATAAGCCAGTTTCGCAGTGTCTTCGCGCCCTGGATGTGCTGCGTGGCCATCGTTTTCGTTTTTCACTTGCAACGGCTCTTGCACCCCACCTTCGTGGGCGACGACGTCATCCGCATCGTCGATGCCCGCGTTCTGCCCCTGCGCGAACAGCTCTTCCGGCCCTTCAGCGAACACATCGCCCCCGGTTTCGAATTGGCCACCGCCGCACTCATCCGCCCGCTGGGCGACCGCATCGACCTGCTGCCCGTGGCACTCACGGCGTTCGCTTTCGCTTCCTGGCTCGTCATGCTCGCGGCCGTGGCCTGGTGGGCGAACAACGTCACCGGCCGTGCCGATGCCGCCCGGCTCGTTTTCGTCTTCGTCGGCGTCTCGTCGGCCTGTATCGAGGTGCCCTGGTGGTTCTCGGCCGCAACCTATTCCCTGGCAGCCGCTTGCGTGTTCGCCGTGTTGGCGCTGGTGGCTGCTCCTGTTCGAAATCGCTGGTCGCGGACTGTCGGCATCGCATCGATCACGGCCCTGGGCATGAGCTTTTCCGCCGTGGGGCTCATGGCTGTCATACTCGGCGGCCTGGCTGTTATCGGCCGATTCGGCCTGAAAAAAGCCGCAGGGGCCGATCTGGCCGCACTGGCAGGCGGATTCGTGTCCTATACGATTTTTGCCCGCGCGCTTGGCGGCGAAATCGTGGCGACAGAGTCGACCCGCTTCAGCCTTGCGGGATTCGCCTATGCCCTGGCTGTGCCGGGGGGTGTGGCGGCACCGCTGTTTCTTGGGCTGGATGCCCATGCGGTGACGGGCGCGTTTTCGTTTGCCGCGGGCTCGGCGATCTCAATTTTGCTGGCCGCCTTTCTCTGGCGGTTATGCGTCAGCCGCACACTGCGGCTCGATCTGGCGGCCATGGCCATGGTGCCTTATCTGGCGATTTACCCGACAAGGGCGGCCTTTGTCGAATCCGGGGCCTGGGGGCAGGCCGATTTTCTCTATTTCTGGACGTCCCGCTATCATTTGTTCATGACGGCCGTTCTGGCGGTTGCGGCGGCTCTGGCGGTTTCGAAGGTGATGGATCTCTTCGGATCACGCGGGTTTCGAATCGCGCCGGCCTTGCCCTGGTTGGTGCTGATCGCATTCGCCGCGGGTCAGATTCGAAACGCGAACCTGATGCGCCATTTCGAAAACCAGCCTGATCAGGCGCCGACACTTTCGGCGCTGATGCGTCTCGGGCGAATCGCCGAATCGGAAGGCATCCCGGTCGATCAGCTTCAGCGTCTCGTTCCAGCGGTGCGGCGAGGCTGGAACGCTTCGGTTCTGGAACTTCGCCCGGACCGGTATCATCATCTGCTGCTTCTTGCCCGCGGGGCCCCGGCGGTTCCGGAAACTCGCACGAAGCGGAGCGACACCGACGCGGCAAGATCGATCATCGAACGATTGGGCCTCTTCGATTGGCATATCCTCAATTCCCATCGGCTGACGAATCTCGACCCGGCCGCCGCGGCGAATTTCGAAACGGGCCAGGCCATCGTTCCGGATGAATTGACATTCGAGAGAGCCGAGCCGATCGACGCGAAATCCTGGATGATTCTTGAGCCCTTCGGGCACGCGCAATTCTCTCTCAAGGATCTCACGCCCAAGTCGCATGTCATTTTCGAAACTGTCAGCGGCGCGGGTACCATTCATTTGCAGTGGACAACCGGCGATTCGTTCGACGAATCACGCACGTTCGAATTCGATTCGACACCCTCGATGCATTGCCCGGTGCCAATTCGTGTCGTGTTTCGTCCCACGGATCTGAAAACGGTGGAGAGTTCCGGAACGCCGGCGACCGTTCGTTTCCGTGTGAAGTCGACCCAGGCCGGCACGTTGCGCATCGATCGGATTCTCACCGGGGCGATTCATGAATCAGCCCGCAAGGTTTCGAATTGATCGATCGGCTTGAGTCGGCAATCACAATGCGACGACGGGCGAAGACGTTCGAGCTCGCTCACGCCTGAGACGAATCTTCGCCTGAGCCAATCCCAGAGCCGAAATCGGCGGTGAGGTGATTTCGAGATCGTCAGCGGTCGGTCGGTACCGGCCCGTTGCCGGCCGCGGCTTCAGGCTTGGCGTTCCCGGGTTTCACGCCAGATTTGCCGGTCGACGTGGCGAGATCGAGTTTGTCGTAGAATTCGGCGCCGGGCGGGCGTTTCAATTCCGCGGCACGAGCGGCATGATTGTTCGCAAGTTCTTTTATGCCCTGAATCGCATAAATCTGGGCGAGCGTATTGTGGATATTCCATTCCTGGGGAAAGACCGGCAAGGCCGATTCCAGGATGATGCGGGCTTCGTCCATCTTTCCCATGCGGGCCAGGACCTGGGCCCGTGTTTCCGCCACGCCGATCATGCCCGGTTCGACTTTCAAGGCGCGATCGCTCAAGGCCAGGGCTTTCGCAAGGTCGCGTGGCGGGAATCGGTAATACATCGCCGCCAGGTTGTTGAGAGCGACCAGGCTCTCCGGCTTTTTCTCGATGGCTTTTTCGTACATCGCTCGAGCGTCGTCCCATTTCGCATTGGCGTGGCAAGCCTGGGCGGCGCTCATGAAAAAGTCGTAATCGGCCTTGGGGGAATTCTGATGATTCTTCATCCAGAGACGCAACGGATCGATCGGGCTGAGATTCTGGGATGCCCAGATTTTCGTGGCCAGGTCCACCCACGACTTCTCGACATTTTCGCGATTGAGTATCTTCGTGAGCGTCGTGGCGTAAATCTGGCTGCGGGGGTTCTTGCGGGAGATCTCGGAGATCACTTGCATTTCGTCGAACGAATTCTGAATGCGAGTTTTCAGCTCAGCGCTGATCGCGGGCAAATCGCGGATGGCGGTGAAGAAGTCTTCGGGCCGGCCCGTCATGAAGTGCAATCTGGCGAGTCGCAGATAGACCGATTCGGCCGGTTTTTCCGCCGTTCGCACAACCCGCTGGAATGATTCCGCTTTGAGACGGTCGAACTCTTCCATGGCGGACGTACGGATCCGGGGCGATTCCTCGTCGATCGTTCGAAGCCACTGCGTCCAAAGCAGCTCCGTCGCGATTTCCTGATCATCGGCCGCCAGCGGTTGCAGCAGTTTCATGTAAACGTCCGCATTCCCGGTGGCTTTCGCCAAACTTGCCAGGGTGACGCGAACCTTCTTTTCGCGCTCTTTCGAAAGCGGCCCGGGTAGGCTCTGTCGAAGCTTTTCGAAAGCGAGTTTGTCGTTCTCTGGCGTTCGCGGTTTCAACTCGATCAGCTTTTCCGCGAATCGAGCCCGGAATTCGGCCAGTTCCGAGGCCGCCTGAGCCGATTCCAGCGATTCCAGGAAATGAACGGCGTAACCGGGTTTCCCGGTCGCCACATAGGCGTCGAACAGGCGAAAGTAGTCTTCATTTCCGAGCGAGCCGGAATTGAGAAGCCTTTCGCCCGTCATGATCACGAAATCGTCATTGCCCGTAGAGCCAAGTTCCAGCCAGTTTTCCGCGAGTTTCGCCTTGTGACGTTTGCGCACATCGGTGTTGTTCTGGGCGATCCCGAAGACAGTCCAGAGGAACAGCACCGACGGTACGCTCAGAACCAGGCATCGCCCCATGGTGAGCCAGCTGGCACCTTCCGTTCGGCTCAGAAATGATCGTATTCGGTCGATCGGATTCGTCGGATCGTCTTTCGACCATTTGGAAGACGAACTGCGTTTCGGGGCCGGGCCTTTGTGGTGCATCGCTCGAATACCGCTTCTGCTGAATGACCGGAAGATCAGGGACGGGCTTCGCTTCGGAACACATTACATATCATATCGATTCGAAGTCGAGATCGATAGTCTTCGTCAGCTCGACGGGCTCCAATGCGTCGGACAATGCATCGGCCGCGAGCCGGGGCCGATCGAGCCAGTGCGCCCGATCGGGCGGGACGAACCGGCATCGGCGAATTCTGAAGCAGCCTTGCGATGATTCGAGGCCCGGATTACGGCGGGGAAGTCGCCGCGAATGGGCGTCGGTTCCGGAGCGATGGCCTGCTCTCACCTTTCCGAGGTGTCACCGAAGGCTTATACTGACGTTGTCTCTTTCGACGGAACGAAATCGAACGAATCATGAGCCGAGGCGACCCAGCGAACCATGAAAGTCTATCTGGCCAATCCACGCGGTTTCTGTGCCGGCGTCAACATGGCGATCGAGAGCCTCGAAATCGCTCTGAACCACTTCGGCCCGCCGGTTTACGTCTACCACGAAATCGTTCATAACTACCACGTGGTCGCCCGGGCCAAGCGGCGAGGGGCCGTGTTCGTCGACCATATCGACGAAGTGCCCCAGGGCTCGGTGCTTTTGTATTCGGCCCACGGTGTCAGCCCGGAAATTCGCAAACAGGCTCGTGCACGAGACTTGAAGGCGATCGACGCGACCTGCCCACTCGTCACGAAGGTTCACCTGGAAGCGATCAAATACGCCAGGGAAGGCTACACGATCATCCTGATCGGCCACGAGGGACACGACGAAGTTATCGGCACCATGGGCGAAGCGCCTCAGGCCATGATCCTTGTGGAAACGCCGGAAGATGTCGAGCGGCTCGCCATCGGCAATCCGGAAAAGATCGCCTATTTGACGCAGACGACGCTGTCTGTCGACGATGCCAACCGGGTGATCGATGCCTTGCGGAAAAAGTTCCCCCAGATCGCCAACCCGCCCAAGGATGACATTTGCTACGCCACTCAGAACCGGCAGGACGCTGTCCGTGTCCTGGCCCGCCGGGTCGACCTGGTGCTGGTTCTGGGATCGCAGAACAGTTCCAACAGCAAGCGGCTGGCCGAGATCGCCACGAGCCTTGGCCCGCATGCTCACCTGATCGACGGTGTGGAAGAGATCGACACCGATTGGCTCAAGGCGGCGAAGTCGGTCCTTGTGACCGCCGGGGCCAGCGCGCCGGAAGATGTCGTTCAGGAAGTGCTCGAGTATCTGCGTAACCGGTTCGGGGCCGAGATCGTCGAAGAGACCGTGCGCGAAGAAGACGTTCACTTCCCGCTGCCCAGAAGCCTCCGCGAACTCGTGCCGGCCGAAGCCATCGGCCGCAATTGATGCCATTCCCGGCCACGATCCGGGCCTCTGCACCTGATTCGTGGCCAGTGAGGCTCTTCGAAGGCTGCCGTGTCGAATGTCGAATCACTTCATCCGTGCCGAAATCGGCCTGGACCATCGTGAGCGTTCACGGCAGGACTCATCGATGAAAATCGCTTTCCTCGGTTGCGGTCAGGTGGGATCGGCTCTTGCCGACAGGCTTTGTCGTGCGGGCTATGACGTCACGATCGCAGCCCGCGATGCGAATTCGGACAGTGCACGGAACGCGATCGCGCGGACCCCGCAATTGAAAGTCGCGTCACCTGCCGAAGCGATCACTGCATCTGATGTCGTCTTTCTGGCGACACCGTTCGCAGCCGCCGAAGCAGCCGTTCGCGAACTCGCTGGGCCACTGGCCGGTAGAATTCGGGTGGATTGCACCAATCCTGTCGGTCCGGGCCTGGGGCACGGGCTCGATAGCCGCGAGTCGGGCTCGAATCTGATCGCACGATCTGCCCCTGATTCGAAACTCGTGAAGGCCTTCACGATTTACGGTTTCGAAAACTTCGAAAATAGCGAATATCCGGGATATGGCGTTCGTCCGGCAATGTTCTTCTGTGGCGACGACGCCGCGGCGAAAAGCGAAGTGGCGAAGCTGATCGAAGCCCTCGGCTGGGAACCGCTCGATACCGGCGGCCTGCAGCAGGCGCTGCACCTTGAGCACATGACGCTTTTGTGGATCCGCATGGTCCGTGTCCACGGGCATTCGCCAAGGCTGGTCTGGGCGGCGCTGAAGGGGTGAAGGCAAACAGGAATAGGCCTTGACTGCCTGCGGAGCTTGGGAATACTGACGGAATCGGCTCGGCGGCGAATCCGACGCCTCGATCGAAAACTCCGGCTCGAATCAGGGATGATGTGATGAACGGCGGCATCGGCTCGACCCAGATTCTCGGAAGAGGCCGTATCGAGGCTCTTGCCGATGGCGTTTTCGCGATCGCGATGACGCTCCTGGTCCTTCAGTTCAAGGTTCCGGACCTTCAACCTGACCAGATGGACCAGCTCAGCGACTGGCTCGTCGCCCTGGGGCCCAAGATTTCCGCTTACGTCATCAGCTTCATGACATGCGGCGTCTTCTGGGTGGCGCATCACGTTCAAATGAATTATGTCTACCGGTCCGATCGCATTTTCATGTGGATCAACATCGTTTTTCTGATGGTCATTTCCGCGATTCCGTTCTCCGCGGCCCTGATCGGCGAATATCATGACTCAGCGCTGGCCATCCGCATTTACTGCTGCAATTTGATGCTGTCATTCATGGTTCTGTATTTCCAGAAGCTCTATGCCGAAGGCCCCGGCCGGCTCGTCGACCGCGAGATCGACCCGGACTTTCTTTGCATCGCGGGGCAGCGGATGCTGGTGGGGCCGGTCATTTATGCAGTCGCGGCGATTTCGGCAGGGCATTGGCATTTCCTCAGCCATGCCTTGTGTGCACTCGTACCGGTTTTTTACATTCTTCCTGGTCGAATCGACCGTTTCTGGAAAGACGGTACACTCTCTCCGCGCAAGCAATCGACGAAATGATATGCCGGATCCGCCACGGGCGAATCGGTGGCCGAAGCTCTTTCCGTACCTTTCGAAAGGTGACAAGCCTGATCCTTGATCAGGCCATCATCGTTTCGCGATGTCGATCCAGCAGATAACGCAATTCGCCGCACACCATCGTGCCGACGGCCTGGCCAGTGACCGTCCAGCCCTGATAGGGCGTGTTGATCGATTTCGAACGGAATTGGGCAACATCGATCGTCCAGACCCGGTCGGGGTCGATCAGCGTTACGCTGGCTTCAGCCCCGGGCTTGAGGTGCCCCTTGTACTGGTCGGCCCGAATCAGCTTCGCCGGTTCGATCGTCAGTTTCGCGATGACTTCCGGCCAGGTCATCAGGGCCGTTTCGATGAGCGTCTGCCGCACGATCGGCAGCATCGTTTCCAGGCCCAGAATGCCGAAGGGGGCCTGATCCAGTTCGCGGTTCTTCTTTTCTGGCGAGTGGGGGGCGTGGTCGGTCGAAATCAGGTCGATCGTGCCGTCGACCAGCCCCTGAATGACGGCTACGACGTCGCGGGCCGTCCGCAGCGGCGGATTCATTTTGAAATTCGAATCGAATTTGGCCAGATTTTCGTCGGTCAGGCTGATGTGATGCGGGCAGGCTTCGGCCGTCACACGCACGCCGCGCGATTTCCCTTCACGGACCAGTTCGACCGACCGCGCCGTGGACAGGTGCTGGATGTGCACGTGACCGCCCGTCAGTTCGGCCAGCATGATGTCGCGGGCCACCATGATTTCCTCAGCCACGGGCGGCATGCCGGTCAGGCCGAGCCGCAGCGAAACGTCGCCTTCGTTCATCACCGCGCCGGCCGTCAGCTCGTTCACCTGGCAGTGCTGAAAGATCGGCACATCGAACATCCGGCTGTATTCCAGGGCACGGCGCATCAGCCCGGCGTGGGAGATCGGGGCGCCGTCGTCCGTGAATGCCACGGCACCGGCTTCGTAGAGTTTGCCGAGTTCCGCAAGTTCTTCGCCAGCACGGTTTTTCGAGACACAGGCCGAAGGCAGCACGATCGCCTTGCCTGCCCGTTTGGCCTGCAGAATGACGAATTCGACGGCTGCCGGCGAGTCGATCGGGGGCCGCGTATTGGGCATCGACACGATCGTGGCCCAGCCGCCGGCCAGCGCGGCGTCAGAGCCGGTGGCGATGGTCTCGTCTTCCTCATTGCCCGGCTCGCGCAGGTGCACGTGCACGTCGATCAGCCCGGGGCAGATGATCAGGCCAGTGGCGTCGATCGTCCGGTCCGGCACGACGCCCGGCATCGGCTCGATGCCGAGCACACGGGTACCTTCGATCCACAGTTCCACGTATTCGTCGAGGTTTTGAGAGGGGTCAATCACCCGACCGCCACGAATCACTGTCAGTTTGGCCACGTCAATTGCATCCTGTCAGAGCGTTTGCGTTCGAATCTCTTGCATTTCGTTGCGTCGCAGGCTGTGTCAGCTCGCGCCTCGGTTTCGCGGTTTTGTGCCAGGGCTCAAAATGCCAGCGGCGGGGCCGTCTGTCCCTGCACCAGCCCGAGCACGGCCATTCGCACGGCAAGCCCGTTGGTCACCTGGTCGAGAATGGCCGAATTCGGGCCGTCGGCCACTTCGGGCGTCAGTTCCACACCACGGTTGATCGGTCCCGGGGCCAGCAGCAAGAGGTCGTCCCGGCCCATTTCGACCCGTCTTTGCGTCATGCCGTACAGTTCGAAATACTCCGCCACCGAGGGGAACAGGGCACTTCGCTGCCGTTCGAACTGAATCCGCAGCACGTTCACCACGTCAACCTCGGGCAGAATCGTATCGAGGTGATGGTGAACCTCGCAGCCCATCGTATTCCACCGGTCCGAAACCAGCGTCGGCGGCCCGCACAAAATGACCCGGGCACCCAGCTTACGCAGTGCCCAGATATTCGACCGGGCCACCCGCGAATGCAGAATGTCGCCCACCAGGGCCACCGTCAGTCCCTCGATTCGGCCCTTGCGCTGGCGGATCGTCATCAAATCCAGCAGGGCCTGGGTCGGGTGCTCGTGGGCCCCGTCGCCGGCGTTCACGACGGATGCATCCGTGTACTGTGTCAGCAGTTGCGGCGTTCCAGGCACGGAATGGCGGACGACCAGAATCTTCGCCCCCATGGCCACGAGATTCTGGGCCGTGTCGATGAACGACTCCCCCTTGGAGATGCTCGAAGACGACGGACTGAAGTCGAGCGTGTCGGCACCCAGGCGACGCGCGGCCAGGCCGAAGCTCGACCGTGTCCGCGTCGAATTCTCGAAAAAAAGCTGGGCCACCAGCGTGCCCGTCAACAGGGAATGCTTCATGCGGCCGGCGTTCGAATGGGCGGCGTAAATGTCGGCCTGACCGAGGATATAATGGATTTCGTCGCGAGTGAGTTG
>Ga0172376_10008237_pt1 | contig 10931 bp, 8 predicted proteins | sample Lak35m_FD_121114 | JGI IMG/M metagenome (GOLD analysis project Ga0172376, IMG submission 121114) | Freshwater microbial communities from Kabuno Bay, South-Kivu, Congo - kab_092012_35m | ecosystem: Environmental > Aquatic > Freshwater > Lake | place: Democratic Republic of the Congo: South-Kivu... | reverse complement strand
CGCACGATGCCCACCGCACCGCGCCCGGGCGCCGTGGCGATGGCCACGATGGGATCTCCGCGACGGGCCAGGGACGCGTCGTTCATGAAGCCGTCCTCACAGGTGTGCAGCCGGCGCGATCAAGTCGGCACACACCTGCCACCCTCTCGGCGCGCAGCCGATGCAAGCTGTTCGGCCAGCACCGGCAACGCATCGTCCTCGGTCAGGTCACTTCAAGCCGAACTGCCGGTTGATGTACCACTGCTGCGCGATCGACAGGATGTTGTTCGTCAGCCAGTAGAGCACCAGACCCGAAGGGAAGAAGAAGAACATGAAGGAGAAGGCGATCGGCATGATCCACATCAGGCGCGCCTGCATGGGATCGGGCGGACGCGGGTTCAGCCAGGTCTGCAGCAGGCTGGAGGCCGTCATCAGGATGGGCAGCAGGCCGATGGGCAGGTTGATCCAGGGCACCACGCCGAACAATGTGTCTGGCTGCGCGAGATCGCTGATGTACAGCCAGGAGGAGTTGCGCATCTCCACGCTGGACAGCAGCACCCAGTACAGCGCGATGAAGAAGGGCATCTGCGCGACGATGGGCAGGCAGCCGCCCAGCGGGTTGACCTTCTCCTCGCGGTAGATGCGCATCATCTCCTGCTGCATCTGCTGCGGCTTGTCCTTCAGGCGCTCGCGCATCTCCATGATGCGCGGGTTGACCGCCTTCATCTTGGCCATGGAACGGTAGGCGCTGGCATTGAGCCAGTAGAAGGCCGCCTTCAGCACCACGACCAGCGCGACGATGGCCCAACCCCAGTTGCCGATCAGCGAGTGCAACTGATCCAGCAGCCAGAACAGCGGCTTGGCCAGAATGGTGAACCAGCCGTAGTCCTTGACCAACTCCAGTCCAGGCTCCAGGGCCTGCAGCTTCTTCTCCTCCTGGGGGCCGGCAAACAAGCGCGCATCGAAGCGCTTGCTGGCACCCGGCGCCACCTCACCCATCGGCACGACCATGGCCACCGAATAGTGGTTGTCGGCCACCTTGGCCGTGCGGAACTCGCGCTGCGTGCCGGTGGGCAGCAACCAGGCCGAGGCGAAGTAATGCTGGACCATCGCGATCCAGCCGTTGTCGGCCGAACGATCGTGCGAGGCCTTGCCCTTCTCGATGTCGGAGAAGTCGACCTTGGTGAACTTGTTGGCGTCGGTGTAGACGGCCGGGCCCGTGAACGTGAAGTAGAAGGCGGATTCCCCCTCGGGCGGGTTGCCGTCGCGCGCGAGCTGCAGGTAGAGCTGGGGGCTGATCGGTGCCGTGCCCTCGTTGACGACCTCGTGGCCGACACCGACGACGTAGTCGGAACGCCTGAAGGTGTAGGTCTTGACCAGACGGCGCCCATCGACGGCCTCGCTCTCGAAGCGGACCTCGATCTGCTGCGCGCCGTCAGCCAGCGTCCTGTCGCTGCTGACCACGCGCATCGGACTGAGGTGGTTGGGCAGGCCCACGCCGGCTTCGGCGGTGATCAGCCCGGTCTGCGCCAGGTACAGCCGTGAAGCGCTCTGGTCGAACAGCGTCACCCGGCGCGACGCGTCGGCTTGATCGGCGTAGTTCAGCAACTCCAACCGCACCAGGCTGGCGCCCAGCGGATCGATCGACGCCCGTACCACATCGGTGGTGATGACCACCGGCTCACGGCCGGGTGCCAGGGCGGGTGCGGGGGCCGGTGCACCCGGCACGGCCTGGGCAGATCCGGCAGCCGCGGGAACCCCTGCCTGCGGGACGGCCGCCGCTGGCGCGGGCACGGCGGCTGCGGCGGGCGTCGAAGAAGCGGGCGGTGCCGTCACAGCGGCCTGGGGCGCCGGGCCGCCAAACATCGACGGCTGGCCGGTGTGCTTGTTCCACGCATCCCACAGCAACACCAGCGACATCGTGAACACCACCCACAGCAGGGTGCGGCGCATGTCGGTCATCGTTCGAATTCCTGAACAGTGGTGGCGGACACCCTCGAGGCGGGCGTGACCGCAGTATCCGGTCGGTGTGTGTCGCTGGTGCGAATACGGGCGTTGGCAGCCGGTTCCGCGCCCTTGCCCAGACCAAGGCGGGTGAACAGCGCGGGCGGCCGGCTCGGCACTTCGTCGCAACCCCCATCACACCAGGGATTGCAGCGCAGGATGCGCCAGACGGCCATCGAACCGCCCGCGATCGCACCGTGACGCTCCAGCGCGGTCAGTGCGTATTGGGAGCAGGTCGGCTCGAACCGGCAGGCGTTTCCGAGCCAGGGCTTCAGCACCAGGCGGTAAGCCTTGACGCAGGCGATCAACGCTCGCCGGGGTGCGGCGCTGCAAGCCTGCGCCAGACGCCGCGCCACGTCAGAAGTCATCAGCCGACCCTGGCCAGCAAGGCGTCCAGCTCGCCGGCCACCGCCCGGCGCAAACCGGGCGAATCGGCGGAGACGAAGGCCTCGCGGTCGAAGGCTGCGCGCAGACGCACCACCCAGTGGCCCGGCGCCAATCGCGCCCGATGACGCCCGAAGGCCTCCCGGATCTGGCGTCGCAGCAGGTTGCGGGTCACTGCACGGCGGGCATGTCGCTTCGGCACCACACACCCGAGCAGGATCTGGCTGCCTGTCTTGTCCACAGATGATGAAAGCTTCGGTTCATGACCTGTGGACAACTGCCCGCACGCGATGTGATGCACCATGAAGTGAGTGCTCCTGGCGCAAGGCCGGACCGCCAGCAGGCGCTCGAAATCCTCGCGCTGCGTCACGCGGCCGAGCGAATGCACGTTGCGGGCTCCGTGCCGTCAGGCTCGGCGACCGCCATGCATCCGGGCGCTAGCCGGCAGCGGCCTCAGACCGCCAGACGCTTGCGGCCCTTGGCACGGCGGGCGTTGATCACTGCCCGGCCGCCGCGGGTCTTCATGCGAACCAGAAAGCCGTGGGTGCGGGCACGGCGGGTCTTGGACGGCTGGTAGGTACGCTTCATGGCCATGGTCTGTCCTCGGCGCGATGTTGGGAGTCGGAAAATTTATGCGGAACCCGCGATCATACCGAACAGGCGCTGCGGGAACACCGCCCGTGCCGCACCATAGGGGTTTGCCGGGCATTGACGGCGCGCCCGGAATTGTGGATAACCACGGCTTGACGACACCATGGGGGCGTGCGAACCGCACCGTTCCCGGCGACTTTTCCACAATGACAGAAGACCTCTGGACGCTGGGCTGCGCACGCCTGGCCGCCGAATTGCCGGAGCAGCAGTTCAACACCTGGATCCGGCCGCTGCCCGCCCCCACGATCGACCACCATCCGGACGCATCCGAGACCGTGGTCGCCCTGCGGGTGCCCAACCGCTTCAAGCTCGACTGGATACGCACGCAGTACGCCACGCGCATCCAGAGCCTGCTCACCGAGGTGGCAGGTCATCCGGTGCGACTCGAGATCGTGCTCCACACGCGCGACGTGCCGGTTGCAGCGCGGTCCTCGGCGCCCGCCGGGCGACCATCGCCGACCCACAGGCGAGACGGTGACTCCCAGGTCCACCAGCCCGCCGTGAACGACTCGCACGGCTCGCAAGGCTCGCGCGAGCCGACCGCGCCCAAGCAGCCACAGCCCGCTGGGCCCAGCGCGGCACCGGCGTCGACAACGCACAAGCTCAACACCTCGTTCACCTTCGACAACCTCGTGCCCGGTCGCGCCAACCAGATGGCCCGCACCGCGGCGCTACACGTGGCCGGTGCCCCGGGGGCGATGTACAACCCATTGTTCATCTACGGGGGCGTCGGCTTGGGCAAGACGCACCTCGTGCATGCCGTGGGCAACGCGCTGCTGCACGACCGGCCGGGCGCGCGGGTGCTGTACCTGCACGCCGAGCAGTTCATCAGCGACGTGGTGAAGAACTACCAGCGCAAGACCTTCGACGAGCTGAAGGCCAAGTACCACTCGCTCGACCTGCTGCTGATCGACGACGTGCAGTTCTTCGCCGGCAAGGAACGCACGCAGGAGGAGTTCTTCAATGCCTTCGAGGCCTTGCTGTCCAAACGCTCGCACATCATCATGACGAGCGACACCTATCCGAAGGGCCTGGCCGACATCGACGAGCGTCTGACATCGCGCTTCGACTCCGGCCTAACGGTGGCCATCGAACCGCCCGAACTCGAGATGCGCGTGGCCATCCTGATCAAGAAGGCGCAGGCCGAGGGCACGCACATGCCTGAAGACGTGGCCTTCTTCATCGCCAAGAACGTGCGCGCCAACGTGCGCGAGCTCGAAGGGGCGCTGCGCAAGGTGCTGGCCTATGCACGCTTCACCCACAAGGACATCCAGATCGGGCTGGCGCGCGAGGCCCTGCGCGACCTGCTGTCCATCCAGAACCGGCAGATCTCGGTGGAGAACATCCAGAAGACCGTGGCCGATTTCTACAAGATCAAGGTGGCCGACATGTACAGCAAGAAGCGCCCGGCCAGCATCGCCCATCCGCGGCAGGTGGCCATGTACCTGTCCAAGGAGCTGACCAAGAAGAGCCTGCCCGAGATCGGCGAACTCTTCGGCGGCCGCGACCACACGACCGTGCTGCACGCGGTGCGCAAGGTCTCGGCCGAGCGCGGCACGAACACCGAGTTGAACCAGCAACTCCACGTACTGGAGCAGACCTTGAAGGGATGAGGTCGAGCCCCGCCCGGCCGACACGCAGGCCGTGAGCGTCCTGCCCGCCAACCCTGGGATCGACCTGTGGACAGCCCAGGGACAAGTCGGCACTTGTCCACAGGCTGGCGCGCATCAGCGAGGTTTTCCCCATTCGCGCACACCGTCGTCCCGGGTTTCCTCCACAGCACCGAAGCGGTTTAAACCCATGAAAAATCAGCGAAAATCTAGGTGTCCACAGCCCGGCCGGCTGTCTACTACAACGACCATCCTTTAAACAAAGCATTCATCATGATCGTCTTCAAGGCCGCCCAGGGGCAAGTGATCGGCGCGATGCAATCGGTGGCGGGCATCGTCGAGCGGCGTCACACGATGCCCGTGCTGGCCAACATCCTGATGCGCAAGCACGGCAGCGTCCTCGAACTGATCACGAGCGACCTCGAGATCCAGATCCGCACGGCGGTGGACCTGGGCGGAGACGAAGGCGAGGTCAGCACGACCGTTGGCGCACGCAAGCTCATCGACATCCTGCGCTCGCTGCCTGGCGACCAGACGGTATCGTTGACCGAGTCCGGCAGCCGCCTGACGCTGCAGGCCGGCAAGAGCCGCTTCCTGCTGCAGACCTTGCCCGCGGACGATTTCCCCCTGGTCAAGGATGCCGTGGAGTTCGGGCCCGTGTTCTCGATCCCGCAGAAGACGCTGCGTCAGCTGATCGATCAGGTGCACTTCGCGATGGCGGTGCAGGACATCCGCTACTACCTCAACGGCATCCTGTTCATCGCCGAGGGGCGCACGCTGACCCTGGTGGCCACCGACGGGCACCGTCTGGCGCTGGCGCAGTCCCCACTCGAAAACGAGGTGCCCCAGCGCCAGGAGGTGATCCTGCCGCGCAAGACCGTCCTCGAACTCCAGCGCCTGCTGAAGGAGGAGGACAGCCCGATTGAGATGAAGTTCGCGCACAACCAGGCGCGTTTCGCCTTCGGTGGGCTCGACTTCGTGACCAAGCTCGTCGAGGGCAAGTTCCCCGACTACAACCGCGTCATCCCCAAGAGCCATCGCAATCGCGTCACCCTCGGGCGCGCGCCCTTGCTGGCCAGCCTGCAACGCGCCGCCATCCTCACGAGCGAGAAGTTCAAGGGCGTGCGCATCGATCTCGAGCCCGGGCTGCTGCGCATCGGATCGAGCAACGCCGAGCAGGAGGAGGCCAAGGAAGAACTCGAGGTCGACTACGAGGGCGACGTCATCGACATCGGCTTCAACGTCACCTACCTGATCGATGCGCTGGCCAACATGAGTGCCGAGATGGTCACCTTCGAGTTGCAGGATGGCAACGCCAGTGCGCTGATCACGTCGCCCGGCCAGCCGGGCTTCAAGTACGTGGTCATGCCGATGCGCATCTGAGCGGTCCCGGCCCGCCCGGTCAACACAGTCTCGACACAACCTGCCTGCTGCATAACCCGCCCGCATGCCCTTGCCAGGGACCTCGCGGGCAGCAGGTTCCAAGATCGACAGCACGGCTACGATGGGGCCGCGCGGAAAGCGTCCATGAGTGAAGAACAGGCCCGCCCGGCGGGCGACAGCAGCTATGGCGAATCGGCCATCCAGATCCTCGAAGGTCTGGAGGCGGTGCGCAAGCGCCCGGGCATGTACATCGGGGATACCTCCGACGGCACCGGATTGCACCATCTGGTCTTCGAAGTGGTGGACAACTCCATCGATGAATCCCTGGCGGGTCACTGTGACGACATCACCGTCACGATCCACAGCGACAACTCGATCAGCGTCATCGACAACGGCCGGGGCATCCCCACGGGCGTGAAGATGGACGACAAGCACGAGCCGCGGCGCAGTGCAGCCGAGATCGCGTTGACCGAGCTGCACGCGGGCGGCAAGTTCAACCAGAACAGCTACAAGGTCTCCGGCGGCCTGCACGGCGTGGGGGTGAGCTGCGTCAATGCCCTCAGCCGCTGGCTGCGCCTGACAGTGCGGCGTGATGGCAAGGTGCACTTCATCGAGTTCAAGCGCGGCGTGCCTCAGGACCGTGTTCTGGAGCAGCGCGACGGCGTCGAGATCAGCCCCATGCGCATCACCGGCGAGACCGACAAGCGTGGCACCGAGGTGCACTTTCTGCCGGATGACGAGATCTTCCAGCAGAACAAGGACTTCCACTACGAGATTCTGGCCAAGCGCCTGCGCGAGCTGAGTTTCCTGAACAACGGCGTGCGCATCCGGCTGGTCGACGAGCGGCAGAACAAGCAGGACGACTTTGCCTACGCCGGCGGGGTGCGCGGCTTCGTCGAGTTCATCAACCAGGGCAAGAAGACGCTGCACCCGAACATCTTCCATGCCACGGGCAGCAAGAACAGCGACCAGGGCACCGAGATCGGCGTCGAGGTCTCGATGCAGTGGAACGACGGCTACAGCGAGAGCGTGCTGTGTTTCACCAACAACATCCCCCAGCGCGACGGCGGCACGCACCTGACGGGCCTGCGCGCGGCGATGACGCGTGTCATCAACAAGTACATCGACGACAACGAGCTGGCCAAGAAGGCCAAGGTCGAGGTCAGCGGCGACGACATGCGCGAAGGCCTGGCCTGCGTCATCAGCGTCAAGGTGCCCGAGCCCAAGTTCAGCAGCCAGACCAAGGACAAGCTGGTGTCGAGCGAGGTGCGCGGCCCGGTCGAGGAGATCGTCGCGGCCAAGCTCGGCGAATGGCTGCTGGAGAATCCGACCGACGCCAAGATCGTCTGCGGCAAGATCGTCGAGGCCGCCCGTGCCCGCGAGGCCGCGCGCAAGGCGCGCGAGATGACGCGGCGCAAGGGCGTGCTCGACGGCCTGGGCCTGCCCGGCAAGCTGGCCGACTGCCAGGAGAAGGACCCGGCGCTGTGCGAGATCTACATCGTCGAGGGTGACTCCGCCGGCGGCAGCGCCAAGCAGGGCCGCGACCGGAAGTTCCAGGCCATCCTGCCCCTGCGTGGCAAGATCCTCAACGTCGAGAAGGCGCGCTACGAGAAGCTGCTGACCAGCAACGAGATCCTCACGCTGATCACGGCCCTGGGCACGGGCATCGGCAAGGGCATGGGCGGGGACGACTTCAATGTCGACAAGCTGAGGTACCACCGCATCATCATCATGAGCGTGGACGGCGACGACCACGTCTTCGTCCGTAGCCCGGGCGCGGGCGTGCGCATGGTCCGCATCGGGGCCTTCATCGATGCCGCGCTCGAGCAGCACGGTGCCGTGGCCAACGCGCATGGTGTGGCCAAGGTCCAGGGCGCGGACTTGGGCGAGGTGCTGTGCTTCGGCGTGGATGCCCATGACGTGCGCTTCAAGCCCATCAAGGCGGTCATCCGCCACCCGCTGGACGAAACCCTGTACGAGGTGAAGACGGCCTATGGCCGCACCGTGCGGGTCACGTCCAGCCACAGCGTCTTCGTGCACGAAGACGGCGCGGTCAAGCTCAAGCGTGGGGACGAGCTTCAACTGGGGGACAAGGTGGTCGCGCCCAGGACGGTGCGCTTCGGCGAGGCGTCAGCCCGTCAGCTGGACCTGATGCAAGCCCTTTGGGCCGTGCCGCAGGCCGCGCGCCAGGTGTGGTTGCGTGGCCCTGCCGTGCAGGCCTGGTGCGAGGCCCAGGTGCTGGACCGTCATGGCCCGCGAGCCGACCGCACCAGCGAACGTGTCGAGATCACAGCCAAAGCTGCGGTGGCGAACGAAGACGTCTTCATGCGCAAGGTCGCCGTGGGCGAGAGCCGCCTGCAGCGGCTGTGGGCGCGCCGCCCAGGCAAGCCGTCGGGGCGCAAACTGGTGCGCGAGAGCGTGCGGCTGTCCGACCTGACGGCGCAAGACCTGGCATGGTTTGCCTGCCGCGACGACGTCACGCTCAGCCCCGAGCGCCACGCCCGGCTGGGCACGCCGTGCCAGGTGCCGGTCGGCGTGGAATTGATGACGCTGCTGGGGTTCTACCTGGCCGAGGGCTCTTGCTCAGCCCGCAACGGTGTGCGTCTGAGCATCGGCACCGGCAACGCCCGGTTCGCTGATGAGATGGCGGGGCATTGCCGCGCCGTCTTCGGCCATACGCCGGTGCTCTACCAGCAGACCGGGCGCGCCGCGGAAATGAAACTGGTCAACCGCGTGGCCGCACTGGCGTGGCAGCACCTGTTCGGCTTCGAGGCGGCCGACTCGCTGACCAAGCGGGTGCCCGACCTGGCGTTCAACGTCAGCGACGAGTTGCGCCTGGCCTTCCTGCGCGGCTACCTGCTGGGCGATGGCACCGTGAATGCGCAGCACGTGGCCTTCACCACCTCGTCCTACGACCTGGCCAGCGGCGTGATGTACCTGCTCGGTTCCTTCGGCGTGGTGGCCTCGCTGTCCCGGCACGAACCCGCAGGCGTTCAGCGCGAGGTTCGCGGCCAACCCTGCGCGACGCGCCATCCGTACTGGACCATCACCATCTGCGCCAAGGAAGACCTGCGCCGCATCGAGCCCGTCTGGCGCGACCACGCCAACGCCCCGGCGCTGCGCGAGACGCTCGCACGCCCCGGCACGAACGGGAAGAACCGACGCTTCGAGGCCATCGATGGCGACCTGATCGCCCTGCCCATCACGCAGATCCAGCCGGTGGCGGCCAGCAACGGGCAGGTGTACGACTTCTCGGTCGAGGGCGACGAGAACTTCATCGCCGGCATGGGCGGCCTGTGCTGCCACAACACCGACGCCGACGTCGACGGCGCCCACATCCGCACCCTGCTGCTGACCTTCTTCTACCGCCAGATGCCCGAGCTGGTGGAGCGCGGCCACATCTACATCGCGCAGCCGCCGCTGTACAAGGTCAAGCACGGCAAGCACGAGCAGTACCTGAAGGACGCGCACGAGCTCGACGGCTACCTGATGAAGGTGGCGCTGGACAGCGCCGTCGTGCTGCCTGCCGGCCCCGGTGAGGGCCTGCCGTCGATCAGCGGCTCGGCACTCGAAGAGCTGGCGCGGCAGTACGTGCTGGCCACCAATGTGATCGAGCGCCTGTCCAATTGGATGGACGTGGAGGCCCTGCGCGCCATCAGCGACGGGCTGGTGATGGACCTGGACAGCGCCGCTGCTGCCGAGGGTTCGGCGCTCACGCTGCAGGCTTCCTTGCAGGACGCCGAGGTCGCGGCCGAGTACGACGCGCGCACCGACAAGCATTACCTGCGGGTGAGCCGGCGCCACCACGGCAATGTCAAGAGCAGCGTCATCACGGCAGACTTCGTGCACGGTGCCGACTACGAGGCGCTGGCGCGCGCGGGGGTGACCTTCAAGGGCCTGCTGACGCCGCAGGCCGTAGTGCGGCGCGGCGAGGGCGAACGCCAGAAGGAGCACAAGGTCGGCGACTTCCGCGCCGCCATGGCCTGGCTGATGGCCCAAGCCGAATCCAGCGTGGGCCGCCAGCGCTACAAGGGCCTGGGCGAGATGAATCCCGAGCAGCTGTGGGAAACCACGATGGACCCCGCCGTGCGCCGCCTGCTGCGCGTGCAGATCGAGGACGCCATCGAGGCCGACCGCGTGTTCACGATGCTGATGGGCGACGAGGTGGAGCCGCGCCGGGACTTCATCGAGAGCAATGCGTTGAGGGCGGCGAATATCGACGTCTGACCAGCCGCTGTAGCAGCGGGCAAAAGCCGAGAGACGAAGGGGTAGATTCCGGGGAGCGAAACCTGAGAAAGAGGGTTTCACTCTATGGGAGTGACACCCGCCTTAGCGTCGCAATTTGGTCCAAAGAGGCTCACCAGAGGCGTTCTTGGATCAGGTTAGATCTCCAACACGACGCTCATGGGCGCACTGCCCTTGTGCGATCGGTACCGAGCCTTGCCAACATATGTGAACGGCGCGCCCTTGCCATCGCTGAGTTTGGCCTCGCGAATGAAAAGGTGGATGCTTATGCCAAGCCTGGCGTACTCGATGATCTCCCGACCCCTCTTGCTGCTGGGTGTGGTGCTGTTCTGCGTTTGCCAGTGGAAGGTGTGGTCATCGATCCAGTAGTCGTGATACCGGTGTTCGCTGGCCTTGCCTTGCTTGTTCAGTGTCACCAGAAGCACATGCGCCCTCTTCTCGTCCAGCACGATGTGCCCTGCATTCCAGTTGCCCGGATTGAAGGTCTCGCCGAACAGTAGCGGGATCTCCTCTCGGTGGAATGACTGCCCCACGGCTAGATCCAATACTGTTCAGATAGAAAAACTTCGGCCACAATTTGCCTCCGTCCTCACTACAGGCGGAGTCGATGGCCAGCACTCGCAAGGCATTGCCGCCGAAGGTTGATATGGCGCACTTGATCAGCACGGGCGTGCT
>Ga0172376_10008235_pt1 | contig 10934 bp, 15 predicted proteins | sample Lak35m_FD_121114 | JGI IMG/M metagenome (GOLD analysis project Ga0172376, IMG submission 121114) | Freshwater microbial communities from Kabuno Bay, South-Kivu, Congo - kab_092012_35m | ecosystem: Environmental > Aquatic > Freshwater > Lake | place: Democratic Republic of the Congo: South-Kivu... | reverse complement strand
TATGAAGGCGCATACGGACCGCAAGGTCCAGAAGGTTATCCCGGAGATGTAACAGGTCCTCAAGGTCCGCAGGGTGTTCCCGGTTATACGGGAAATTATGGATCACAGGGTTCTCAAGGTTTTGGCGGTTATGACGGTCCGTACGGCTCTCAGGGCGCGCAAGGTTTTTCTGGTTACGGCGGAACAACCGGATCACAAGGTTCGCAGGGTTATTCTGGTTATCCCGGAACAGCGGGTAATTGCGGAGGCGGCGATTCTCTCGTAATTACTGTTGTCACTGGCGTTTCCTGTGTTAATAATTCAATCCAAGTGACAACAACTCAAATCGCGATTCCGGGCGGGGTAATCTGCTAGTATGCCTACCACGGATATAGGTCCTTGCGAGTGTTGTGGTGGTGCAGGCGGCTGTCCGTGTACAACATGTTTGTATCAATGGTTGGATATTGGAAGTGGTTTTGATTGGCAAATAATAGATTTTTGTGGTGGCGGCGACGGAAGTAGCGAACCTTGCTGTTCTTGCCCTCCTGCTGTCGGAGTAGGAACATATGACGGCGAAGAACAAGTTCAAAATTGTTCTCAAATTAGCCCATTTACAAATAAATGCGACTGTACGCATTGTTACGCAACTTGGAATGCTTTTACACAAATGTGGGAAGCTGGAGTCTGTTTAAGTGCGGATGAAACCTCTTCTTACGTTAACTGCAATTGCTCCACAGCGTTACTTAGTCCCGGCGACGAACACGGACAAATGTTATATGTTATTTGTGGATGTCCCGCATGACACCTGAAGAAATTGTTGAACAAGCGGCAGAGCTTGGCGTAATTTTTTTCCTTGATTTTGATAAACTTCGTTTTTACGGAAAAATACCTGAAAACTGGATAAAGATTACGGAAAAATGGCTACCGCAGCGACAAGATGTAATTGAATACCTTAAAAACCCAAGTGAAACGCATCGTAAACGTGTCGGTGCGGCTATGCTCGCCACAATAAAAGCGCGTCGAGGTTTGCCGTGTATTTACCTTGGCGAATTAATCAACCCAAAACCAAGTTGCGGTTGTGGAGCGCAACACAAATGCGCTATCTATGGCGAGTGTGTTGTAAGCGGTAAAGGTGCCGGCAAATGGCAGGTATGTGTTGACTGTCCAAAATACACGTCCGAATGAGGTTTGTATGTTGTTGAGTGTTTTTACACCAAGTCATAATTCTCAGCATCTTCCGGCCTTGTATAAGTGCTTAAAGAATCAAACTTACACAAATTGGGAATGGGTAATTGTTGCAAACGGCGCAAATATTGAAACGGTATTGAGGTACTCCCAAGATTTACAAAAAATCGATACACGCATAAAACCAATACGTTATGACAACGAAAATACAAATATAGGTCGTTTAAAAAAAATCGCTTGTGATTCTTGTCGTGGTCAAGTTTATGTGGAAATAGACCACGATGATTTGATAACAGAAAATTGTTTAGAAGAAATTGCTAAAGCAGCCGAAAATAATCCAAAAGCATTTATTTACAGCGATGACGTTAATTTGCACGAAAACGGCAAATGCACGACGTATATGCTTTCTTATGGTTGGCGTTCTTATCCGTGTGAATTGTTTGGTGTTCCTATGTTGGCGCATCACACATTCCAACCAACGCCCAGAAGTTTGTGTGAAATCTTATTTGCACCCGATCATGTGCGAGCATGGACAAGAGACGCTTATTTAGAAACTAAAGGTCATAACGAGGAAATGGACGTTGCAGATGACCACGAACTGATTGTCAGGACCTATCTAACAGGCGCAAAATTTATTCACATAAAAAAACCTTTGTACATTCATCGCATGTGGAAAGATCAAAAAAATACAAGCGTTGAAAAGGTAAATCGTATTCAAACACTAAGTTATCAGACTCGAGATAAGTACTTACACAAACTTGTTGATGAATGGTGTCGGCGAGAAGGATATGTGATTTTAGACTTAGCTCCAGCAACACAATCATCGCCTGAGCATTTAAGTGTTTATCGTCACGGTCCTGCGGATTATGTAACAGATACGGCCATCGATTTGTTTACCAGTGTTTCTCACGATTTGATGAAACAAAACAAAAAGGTAGGTGCTGTTCGTGCTTTTAACTTTTTGCAATCACTTCCTTCTGAAAGGATTACTCGCTGGTTTAATGCGGTTTGGGGATTACTCGTTCCCGGCGGTTATCTTTTAACAGGAACACCGGCTGTTTGTGATAACGAAGGACGTGCTTCAAAAGGAGCATGGCAAGACCCAAATAATAGATCGGCGTGGAGTAACAACAATTTTTGGTATTTTACCGACAATAACTATGCTCGGTTTTGTCCTGAAGTTCGATGTCGTTATCAAGCTATTCGTAATTTTATTAGTTACCCTAGTGATTTTCACAAAGCTAATTTAATTCCATACGTATATGCTGACCTCGTGGCTTTAAAAGAAGATATTGAAATACCCGGTCCGGTGACGATATGAATTTGACGTTTGTTGTTCCAACAATAGGTCGTCCTTGTTTAATTAGAGCGTTAACAAGCATTACAACTCAAATGCTTCAAGGAGATCGTCTTGCAGTCGTTGCGGACGGGTTTTGCGATCAAACTGAAAACTTATTACGTGAAGCAAATATAAAACCAAACTATTTTTTAAAAAATCCAAGACGCCATGGAGATTGGGGACATACACCTAGAAACATGGCTTTTGAAATTGTTGAAGGCGACTACATACTCACAATTGACGACGATGACGCTTATCTTCCCGGTGCCGTAGATCTAATCCGAACACGTTTGAAACAATCTGAACCATTTCCCCATATGTTTAAAATGTACTGGAGAGGTCGGCAGACGTTATGGGAACATCCTAACGTGGCCTTGTTAAATGTCAGCACCCAAATGATTGTTACACCAAACGTTAAAGAGAAGTTTGGAACTTGGGGAAAACGTTACGAAGGTGACTTTGACTATTGTGTGTCTTTGCGTGAAAAATGGGGAAAGATAGTTTGGTGTCCTGAAATAATTGTCAGATACGGGCCAGACCCAGTCGGATAACATGCAAGCTTATGTCATTCATAATCGCTGGGCACTCGGCGATACTGTTGCTTTGTCCGGTCTTATTCGTGATCTCAATCTTGCGTATCCCGGCAAATATCGCATATCGATGGCGGGTAGTTATTCGTCATATTGGCGTTACTTTCCTTACGTGCATACGCTGGATCCAAAGTTAAATGCCCCTGTCGTTCAAATGGAATACGACGACGGCATACGAGAATCCGTTTCAGGTATAAGGCAGCACTTCGTTACTTTCTTTCACAAGAAATGGAAACAACGCACTGGTATTGAGGTGCCGGTCCTGTATCCAAAAGGTGAAATCTTTTTAGGACCAAACAAAGACGAAAAATTTCTGGATGGTCGTTATTGGATCGTTGTGGCTGGTGGCAAACTGGACATGACGGCCAAATGGTGGTTGCCATCACGATTTCAAGGCGTCGTGGATACTTTAGCTAAATACGGCATTAACTGTGTGCAAGCAGGAGCCGCTTTTACTAGGAACGTGCATCCTATTTTAAATAACGTTAAATACATGGTTGGTGCTACGGACGACATCTTGGATTTGTTTCGCCTCGTTTACCACGCTGAAGGTGTTATTTGCGGTATCACATCTTTTATGCACATCGCTGCGGTATTTGATAAACCGTGTGTTGTTCTTGCCGGTGGTCGAGAAGAATGGTGGTGGGAAGGTTACTCAAACCACGGCCAGTTTCCGTCAACCTGTGCTCCTGTCAAAGTACCGCATAAGTACTTACACACTATCGGTCAAATGGATTGCTGCAAACTGACGGGATGCTGGAAAAAGCGTACGGTGCCGATTGACCAGACTGACCTGACAAGTGCTAAAGCCAAAATGCAATTATGCGTTTATCCGGTTAGAACAGACGAGCAACCTGTGCCAGAATGCCTGAATCGGATTACAGTCGATCATGTTGTGGAAAAAGTCATGGAATACTACGAAGACGGCACTCTACCTCCTATTTCGCAGCCGGCACGCAAGTATTCAGTAGAAAATGTGCTTCCTGATGAAAAAAAACCAAAGATTGAAATAAAACCACAGCAAACAGAACCGCCACGTCTAATAAAACCTGTTGTGACTGTGCAATCGGCTCCCCCTCCACCCGAAAAACTGGATTTGTCGCAAGAACAGTATTTTGATCAGTTTGGCGTAATGGACAATCCTTACATTGGCGGTAAGTTCACCGTCTTTGTGCTTTGTTACGGTGATCACACAGATTTAGCCAAAACCTGTATTGAAAGCATTACCAAAACACTTCCAAAGTCTCGTTTTGATTTAAGGATTGGTCTTAATGCAGTTTCACAATCAACCTTAAACTTCGTGCATTCTTTAGGGTCTATCGTTACAAAAATCTACAATCATCCAGACAATGCCAAGAAGTATCCCGTCATGCGAGAGATGTTTCACGACAAAGACTGCCCAATCAAAACACCGTATCTTGTTTGGTTCGATGACGATACTAAGGTTGTGTATCCGATGTGGGCTATGCGGCTTGCAGAAACAATTATCGCTAATCACAGGGAAGGATCTCGGCTGTACGGCACAAAAATGTATCACGATTTAAAGCACATGAGCGTAGGCGGACACAGACCTGATCTCTGGTTTAAAAACGCCGACTGGTATCGAGATGTGCAATTAAGATTACCTAACAAACAAATGTTGGCGGCTAACGGCTCTTGTATTGATTTTGCCGTTGGTTATTTTTGGGCGTTATCTACAGAAACGATGAGGCGAGCTAATATTCCCGACATACGCCTTAATCACAATGGTGGCGATATTACGATCGGTGCTCAAGTTCATCAGGCTGGAGGCAAAATCAAAGAATTTAATACAGGCAAGCAGTACGTCTGGTGTCCAACAAAAGAAAAAGGCGGGCGGCGAGGCTATTCAGAAACTTTTCCGTGGGGACGAACATGAGACTTGTATTAGAAACAACACACTTCCTTCAAATGTTTAGCGACAATGCTTTTTATATGGCTTTGCCTGCAAGTCTTGAACCTTTGCGGGAATTGATGTTGCAGTCTTACGACAAAGCATTAAACATTGCTTTGAATAAAAACAAAGACAAGTGTGGAGGTTGTACAACAGTTAGGCACGCTCTAGACGACGCCATTAATCAACTGGGGCAGCAATTAAAAGCCGCATGGCAAGCTGATCCGGATTTACTTGAACCCCTGAAGAATTACTTATCAACTAAATTAAAGAAACGAGTTACTCAGGGCGTGTTGTATTATAAAGATGCTGAAAAAAACAATCGCGTGTTGAATTTTTAGGAGCCTGCGATGCCCGGAAAAAGTCTTAAATTGCAGCGGTATCAGGCACAAGAAATTCAATACAAGAAAGGCTGTGCTGTCCGTTTGCGAGTTGTTGTTACCGATGCCGTAAATATTGATCCGCATATTTTTGTTTATTTGCGTTCTCCCGTGAATCCGCACACCGGAGACACGTCAGATGTATTCCAAACGATAGCAAGCCCGTACGACATGGAAGTTTATCCAGTTGATGATCCTGATACGAATACGACATACCCTTTTTACAGAACGAGCATGCTTGAATTAGATTTTCCTTCCGTAACACTTGCAGATTCGGCGTGGACAAAAATCATCGCATTGACTCAAGTGTTAATTAACGGAAGCAAAAAACTCGATACTTTGTCGTTGGTTTCGGAAGTTACCATTGGTGATCCTTCCGCACCTGAGCCGTCACAGTCGCTTTCCGACTCAACAAGTTTGTCTAATTCGTGAGGTAATCATGGCTGAAGACAATCGCCGAAAAATGGTAATTATTGAAGACAGCACTTTGGCGTCTATGGCAGCTAATGACTCGTTTATTAAAGAATTTCCTTTTTTGCAAAAGCTTAGAGTTGCTCCAAAAAAAGGCGGTTGCGGTGCTTGTTCAAGAAATAGCACGGCAGGCTTATTTGCATCTGCCAAAAAAGCCGTGGCAGGTTTAGACAGCGAAAGAAAACGCAAATTAAAAGAAATGCTTAATACCAAAGAATTGAGAGTTACCTACCGTACAGGCGAAGGAAAAATCGTTACTTTGGTATTTTAAATTCAAATCAAAAAAGCGTCATATTACTTACTAGCTTAATAGCTATTAGCTACCTAAATACAGGTGGCAAAATGCGTCATATTACTTGTGCTGTGCTGTTATTTATTGGAGGTAAGGAGGTATGCAAAAAGCACTTCCTAGTCCAATTAATTTGGGAAAACTTCAAGAACTGGCGCAAAAACAGCGCCAAGTTCAAACAGTTCAAGAACCTGTTTTTGAAAAACAGGAAGCGCCAAGCCTGACTTTCTGGCTTGGCGTTTTTGGATTTTGGGCGCTGTCTGTCGGCGTCTCGAATCCGTTTTTAGGGACCTTGGCATGGGCTATCGCCTTTGCCGTAATATGTCATCAAAAAAGTTACTTGTACAAAAAGTGCAAGTAACAGGTAGTTCGCTGAGTGAGTTTTAAGTTTGATGCTGCGGCTATTCGCAGTTATCAAGCTTGACAACTCACTCGGCGAACTTATCATATTTCTTTGTAACTGTTTTGCTTTTTTTTATGTATTGGAGACTCACGTGTTAAAAGTTGTGGAAAACGCCACGAATTACGCTCCAGACATGACTCGCGGACTGATTGTAATTGAATCGGATAACGGCCCCGGTAAGTTTGGCGAAGCAATTGAAGAACTTTCCGGAAACGACGCCAAACACTTTGCGTTGCACAGTGTTGCTCATCTGGGACTGACGCATATCAACGGAAATATCATCGGACCGTACCCGGTCAACACGGACGGCAAGGCGTTGGATACGGATAACGATCTTCCACCGACGCACCCGTTGCGACAACCTAATCGATACAGGATTGACGTTCCTGTAACTCGCAAGTTCTAATGGCACAGACCAAGCACGTTTTAGCGGCGACAAAAACTCTACCACCCCAGCGGTTTGAGCAGTTTTGTCGCCGCTTTCTTGGTTTAAATAAACAGCAATACTCGGAAGGGTTAGACGAGACAGCGCAACTTAAAACGTTTATTTTGGAATGGCTAAATCATCTCGGATTGTTTTCTGACTCCGACCAAGAAGTTGTAATAAGTGCTTATAAAAACCAATTTGAGGATTGGTTAACAAATCCAAAAGTAACGTTTCTTGTTATTAGTGATGGTCGATATGTTTCTCTTACCGGCGACAAAACATTTCTTGACGTACAAACTGGCGATAAACTAGAAGAATTACCTCGTCCTGCTTTGACGCTTGTGCTTTGCTGCATTAACGAACTGTTTGTACGCAAGAAAGACTACATAAAGTCGCTGGAGGCTGGGGATGAGCAACAGCATTCTTCCACCAGCGGGGTCAACGCTAACGACTCCGCAACAAACGATTAATACGTGGAAGAAAATATGGACTGACCCTGAAGCATTTGCCACGACGCTTCTTGTTATGGGATTAGATCATTACGGTCCTGATTTGCTAACGTGGCATCCTGAAACGATTAAACTTGAAATTCAGGACGATTTTGGAATCAAGTTACCGAAAGCCAATTTTGACAGGTTATTGGCAGCCATAACGGTAGTTACAACGGACATGTTCTTTAAAAACTTGCCGAGATTTATTCAGCTGGCAAACGTCTTGGCTTTCGACGACTTTCAACCCGATGAGTTTGAGCCTGCGGATTCTATGGAATGTGCTTGGGCAATTACAGAAGCACTTTTACTGAGTCCTCCCGATGAAGAAGATGTTGAACCGTTTAGTCTCGACATTCGCAAGTACATCGGTTTTGTATTACACGAAGAAGGTTTTGTACAAGCGCCTGATGTCTTGAGATTAGCTGTCAAGGATTACGCCAATACAGTAACGTATGATTTTACGGATGATCCTGAAATGTTTGCTGCTGTCAACGATGTGCAGACAGGCAAAAAGGAACAAGTAGAATCAACGTTGCGTATGTGTCTTAGTGAATTGATGGAACAGCTTGCGGCGTTGAGGCTTAGAAACGGGGCAACCGACGAGATCGTACAGAGATTGCAAGAACTCTTAAACAAAGGGGTGAAAGCATGATTACTGATTCGACTCTTGGTGAAGCTCTTTCAGCCACGATGATTGCTACGGGCTGGGATGTGAATCGTGTTATGAAATTCATGGTAAATTTTCTGGCCGACAAACACGAAACTGTTGTTGAAATCATCGAAGCTTTGAACGAAGAAGTGTTAAATGAGACGCGACCAATAGGCGATGACGGATTGCTTGTTGGACCGTATGCTTATCTCGACGAAGAAGTCTAACCCAATTTCTATTTTGTTTTTTTGTCTTTGAGGACTGGGGGAAACTATGTCTTTCATGGTCAAAGGTACGCTCAAGATTACAGATCTGGAAGCCGTTAAGATGGCGGCTCAAATGATGGGAATGGTTGTCGAAACGCGCTCAAATTACAAAGCGCATCACGACAGGAATGATGCAACTATCGTTCTTCGGTGTTCTGACAAACAAATCGAAGAGATAAAGGCAAAAACAGGCTACTCATGTCCTTACGAACTTGGCATTGTTGCAAATGGGGACGGCACGTATTCGCTCAGCTACGACGAATGGAATAGAGGTTTTGGTTTGCAAGAAATTATTGGTGATCCCGTTTTTGTCAACAATCAAAGACAACTGGCTCCCAAGTTTTCAATGTTCTACAACATGGCTTGCGACATGATTGAAGCCAAGGCAAACGGCGATGAAATTGAGTTTCAAAGAATGCCTGACGGTTCGTATCAGTCGATTACCAATACTCAAGCTCGCGTGGGGATCTAATCATGGCGCATATCGTAACGAAATACAATGCTGACGGCACGGTGACTCGAGAAGCGCAAGGATACGGCGGCACACTCTGCAAAAAAGCCATGGAACCTTACTTGCGCCGTCAAGGTAATTACGACGAACAACACACGGCTGAGTCTCTTGAACCAGCCCGCATCGATACTCAGGAAAATCAAAAGCTCGGTAACTGACGCTGATTAAACCCAAACACAAAGGAATAACATGAGCCTTATCAACGAATTCAAGACCGCTGTTTTTGCTTGCCAACCTGCTATTTTTGTTCACACCGACGAGATCGAAGACGCCATCTCCACGCTGACTAGGGTTTGCAATAAGCGGCATTGGGACCTTAAGATCTGGGACGCACACAAGGGTCTCAACGGCAAGAAGGCTGATAATGATTCGGATCCCGTTGCGTTGATGGCAAATCGCAACGGGAATGTGGAAAGTCCTGTCGAACTGATCAACGACATGATCAAGGCCGGACCCGTTTACGACAGGTTTAATACGACGACTATTACAGAAGACCCGGCAGAACAACCGCTTCTGCCTTCCATTCTTGTCCTGAAGAATGGCCATCTCAGTCTTGCCGCCGATAGGCACAGGCTGAGTGCCGCCATTCAGAACTTTGCTCCTGTCGGCAAAGAATTTCAAAAGACGATCGTGGTTATTTCGCCTCCCGGTACAAAGCTGCCCGAGGAGGTTGCCCCACTGTTTCACAAGATTAACCACAACTTGCCAGACGAAGTCGAGTTGGCTGAAATTTACGACACGACGCTTGGCAACGTTGATGCAGGCGATTCGGATAAGAAAAAGTCGGCTGTTAAGGCGGCTCTGGGCATGACCCGGTTGCAAGCCGAGGGTGTGTTTGCTGCTTCCTTTGTTGAACACAAGGAAGTTCGTGCTTCTAGTGTGTGGAAGTACAAGGCCGACATTCTTAATCAGGACGGTCTTGTGGCATTGCTTGACACGAATCTCAAGTATGCCGATGTTGGCGGCAACGAGGGTGTCAAGGAATTCCTGAAGCGGTTGCTCACACCGAATCCTTTGTCAGACCAAGACAAGGATGTTCGGGCCAAGGGCGTCGTGCTTGTCGGTCCTCCCGGCACCGGCAAGTCTTTGATTGCCCAGACAACTGGCAACGAGTTCGGCATTCCAACCTTGCTTGCCAATCCCGGTAATTTGATGGGTGGTCTTGTCGGCGAGACCGAGAAGAACACTCGTAAGTTCTTCGACATCTGCAAGGCCATGGCTCCTTGCGTTGTTATTATCGACGAGGTTTCAAAGGTCATGCCCGCTGCGGGTGGTGACCATGACGGCGGTGTCGGTAGTCGCATGTTGGGTACGTTCTTGACCCAGATGAATGACATCAAGGAGCAAATCTTCTGGGTGTTTACCGAGAACGACATTAGCAACATGCACGAAGCCTTTACTCGTGCCGAGCGTGTCGACGCCATTTTCTATGTCAGGCTTCCAGACGATAAGCAACGGGCAGAAATCTGGCGTCTGTATCTCAACAGATTTTTCCCTGCCACCATTAATGGCAAGGACAATCCTCGCAAGTTTCAAGCAAATGCCCAGAGCCTTCTCGATGAGTATTTGTTTTTGAAGAAAGAAAAGACAGACAAGAGCAAGGACATTACGTACTTTGCTCGAAAGATTGCCGTCAGTCTTCTTGCGGAAGATCAAAAGTATCGAAACGATTTCTTGGCTAAAGTTGCCAAGATCGACGATGTTTTGGAACGTGCAATCAAAGCCTTCAGTGTGAACGACGAAGGTTGGACTCCTGCCGAGATCAGATCAGCTTGTCGTTTGTCGTGCTTGTTGAACGAGGATCTGCACGAAACGCAGCTGCGCATTCGACCTGTTTGTGTCTCTGCCGCAAGGCAAATTCGCAAACTGGACAAGTGGGCATCCGAGTCCGCTCTGGATGCTTCAACTGGCAAACTGTTTAGGCTTGTTGATCCCACGCCAGATACGAGTGTTCCTGTGCAAACGACTGGTAAGCGTCGTCTTCGCACCGATAACTAATAAGTGCTTATAGCAAGGGGGCAGGACGTAAAAATCCTGCCCCC
>Ga0172376_10008228_pt1 | contig 10941 bp, 5 predicted proteins | sample Lak35m_FD_121114 | JGI IMG/M metagenome (GOLD analysis project Ga0172376, IMG submission 121114) | Freshwater microbial communities from Kabuno Bay, South-Kivu, Congo - kab_092012_35m | ecosystem: Environmental > Aquatic > Freshwater > Lake | place: Democratic Republic of the Congo: South-Kivu... | reverse complement strand
GATCTCAGCCCGGTTCCCGATCCGCAGTTTTCCAGCCGGTCGGCCTACAGCGATCCGACTCCGGTCGCTCCCGCTCGCACAGCCTCTTCACAGAGCAACCTGTTCGCTCCAGCTCCCTCCGCGGCCAGCGTCTGGCAAAGCCGAGTGAGATAAGCCTTCGTGACCTCGTGAGGTTGTGAGTTAGTGAGGTTGTGAGTGCCAGCGTCGGGAAAGCCGAGTGAGAAAGTTCCCGTCACTTCACGGTCACAATTTGCACGGCGTCGGCATGAACGAAACCGCCGGCGCCTTCGGTTGAAAGAGTGACGCTGACCGTATCGCCTTTCTTCACATCAAACTGAGCGACCGAACCAAAGCCGTCCTTGAGGGGCGGCTTTTCGCGCATGTTGATCCGGTGTGACGAACTCTTTCCGGCCACTTCGATCAGCACGGGCACGGACGTGCCGCGGTTCTCGTGCGGCTGCCAGCCGATACGGATCTCGATGCGGGCTGTTTCTCCGGACTGCCATTCGTAGCGGATCGCGGCACCGGAATTCGCGCCGGAATAGAGGTACTCGTAACCGACATACCCCGGCAGTCCGGTTCCGGCCGTCCAGCTTCCGGACCGCTTCGCATCGCGGTTGTCGATGATGACGCCGGGCAGAGTCGCGGGATCCAGCCCGGTGGGAGCGCCTTCCGGTCCGGCCAGCGGCAGCGCGTCTTTCGGGATGGTGACTTCGTCGTGAACCGTCGGCCGGAAGGCTTTGCCGGGCAGCTTGAGCAGTTCATCCATCTCGCGCCAGTAGCGTTCGTAAACATCGCGCGGCAGGCACTGATGTTTGACGCACAGATGAGCGGCCTTGCCGACGACTTCGCCCATCATCCCGCAGGTCTTCATGACGCGGGTCGTGCCGAGCGCTTCGTGAGTCACGCTGATATTGCGGCCGGCCATGAACAGGTTGTCGATGTTGCGGGAATAGAAGCAGCGATACGGCACCGGATAACCGAAGGAGCGGTCGATCCGTTGATCGTGTTCGGCGATGGAAATGAACGGGTTGTCCGGAAACTTCGCGGCGAACTGCTTCTTCGGGTAGTGCAGGTCGATGCTCCAGGTACTCGGCACACAGCCGTCCGGGAAATCTTTCTTCGAGACGATGTCGTCCTGAGTCAGGATCAGATCACCCAGCAGTCGCCGCGATTCACGAGGACCGCCGATGAACGCGACCCAGGTGAGATACGCGGTTCCGTGCTTCGCGGCTCCGTCCCGGTTCTTCATGGCGTTGAAGGCGCCGAAGACCGCGCGAAGATTCCAGTCCCGGATGCCTTCGGCGTCGCCGAGCGCGTCCTTGTCGAAGCCGCTCTCCCAGAACCACTGGCCGTGATGATCGACCGGGTACGGGAAGTCCTTCATGGTCAGGTCCAGTGCCCAGGGAGTCTCCGGGAACTTCACAGGATCGGCGCCCTCACCCCAGGCCCACATGTTGCTCATGCCCATGCGACCTTTGTCTGTCATGTCCCAGTCCGCTTCCGCGAGCGCGCCGATCGTTCCGTGCCCCGTGCAGTCCACGAACAGTCTGCCGATGAACTTCCGCTGCGCGCTGGTCCGCGTGTCGAACGCATGCACCGCCGTCAGACGCTGGTCGGACTTTTCGACCCGCCAGGCATGATGATTCAGGAACAGGTCGATGTTCTTTTCGGCGCGGACGATCCGTTCCTTCTTCGCGTCTTCAAACTCTTCGTAGGTGCCGGGCGACTTCTTCGCGTGATCGCAGAACTCTTCGACGATCTCGCCGATACGCGGGTATCTGCCGCGACGGATCAGTCCCATCGCCCAGACGCGGACTTCACTGGAACCATTGCCGCCCAGCACCGGCCGATCCTGGATCAGAGCGACTCGGCATCCCATCCGCGCCGCGGAGATCGCCGCACCCATTCCGGAGTACCCGCCACCGACAACCACCAGGTCGTAGCCGTCGGCCACGATCGATTCCTCCGGCAATCCCAGCATCTTCCGCCGCCATGTGGAGAGAATGTGACTTTCGTTCGGCGGTGGCTGTGAATCGCGAGTCAGCAGGATCGCATCGCAGCGTCCATCGAATCCGGTCAGATCATGCAGAGCGATACTGGCCGGACCCGCTTCGAGCCGCACTTTGCCACCCGGTTGCCAGTGCCAGTCCGCGCCGGTTGCTCCGAACGTGGACTCCACCGGCCGACCGTTGATCAACACCTGAAAGCGGCCGGGCTGTCCCGGCGCTTTCCATCGCGCCACCCAGTCCTTCGTGCGGACGTAGACGCGGTACTCGCCAGGCTCCGTGATGGTCACGGTCGTTGAAGCATCCGCGACCGGCCGACCGAGGCCATGTGCCAGCAGATACGGCGAACCCATGCTCTGAATGAACTGCGTGTCGAGTGACCAGCCGCCATGCTTTTCAAAGCTCTCCGCCTCAATCAGCACGTTGCCGAAAACCGTTTCGATTCCGCTCGCCAGCACGCCGGCCAGCATCATCAGTCCCAACCATTGTCTGGTCATCATTGGCTCTCCCCACGCGATCAAAACAGGACGCTTCCACTGCTCTTCAAGGCTCACTGCTGGAACGGGCACCGGCGGTCTGACCGCCGCCGGAGTGTGATTCTGTCGTCACTTCACGGTGTCGGATGATACTCCTCCCGCGGAGGGCCTGGTATCAGCTCAGGGCGAACCGAACCGGCGGTCGCAGTGCATCCGATGTCGAACGCATTCACATCTCGAAATGGATGCGGGAAGGGAAAGAAGAGACGCCGCGCCGCTGTTTCGCGTGTATCGTTCCAGCTCTGCGCGCAACCCTTGTGGCTTGTTCCTTCGCCTGGCCGTTCAAAGGAAGAGTGATGAAATCAGACGCATCGGAAACGAGTGCCTTTTCTGCGGCGGTTTCGCGGCGACGGATGCTGCAGGCGGCGGGACTGGCGGCGTTGCCGCTGGGGCGGCCGGGAACGGTTGCGGCCGGAGTCGATCCGCGGCGGGGACTCGGTAAAGGCGCCGCCAGAAAGTCCTGTATCTTCATCCTGTTATGCGGTGGTCCAAGTCATTTGGACACGTGGGATTTAAAGCCCGAAGCGCCGGATACGATTCGCGGTCCCTATCAGCCGATCGCGACGCAGGTGCCCGGTATGCGGATCAATGAGATGCATACGCGGCTGGCCACCATGACGGACAGGATCTGCCTGATCCGTTCGATGACGCACGTCGGCAACATCAGCAATCACTTCGATGCGATGCACCATCTGCTGAGCGGTCAGTCGCAGGCTCCGGCCGATGCGCCGTACATCGGCTCGATCCTGTCGAAAGCCCGGCCCGATCAGGACAGCATCGCCCCGTATGTGTGGCTCATCAAATGCGTCGGCAATCCCGTCTTCTGCGCTCCCAACATCGGGTCGGGCGGTCATCTCGGCGCGATGCACATGCCGCTCTTCGTCGGGTCCGCCACGAACCACCCCGCGATGCCGACGTTTCAGGCGCCGGATGAACTGCTGGCCGCGGTGCCGACCGAACGCATGCTGGACCGCCGCCGACTGCTGGAGGGACTCGATCCGTCAGCCAGCATCATTCAGGAGCAGCGCTCCACCCGGGACTGGCAGGATCTGCACGGCCGGGCCTTTGAACTGACGAGCGGCTCGGAAGGGCGCGAGCCGTTTGAACTGCATCGCGAACCGCAGTCGGTCCGCGACCGGTACGGCATGCACCCTCTCGGACAGAATCTGCTGCTCGCGCGGAGGCTCGTCGAATCGGGAGTCGGATTCGTCACTGTCAACGGCTGGACCGGTCCGTCACCGAGCGGCGGCGGCGGTCCACCGGCTTCGAGCTGGGACATGCACGGCGGCGAGATGGGGATGGGCAACGCGTTTGGCAATGGCTCCTACGGCATGGGCTGGTGTCTGCCCTGCCTCGATGAAGGTCTGACGGCTCTGCTCAGCGATCTGGACGAACGCGGCATGCTGGAAGACACAATGGTCGTGGTCACGGGCGAATTCGGCCGCACTCCGAATATCAATCAGAACGGAGCGGCCAACCCCGGTCGTCAGCACTGGCCGTCGTGTTATTCCACGATCATGGCCGGCGGCGGCATTCGGGGCGGTCGCGTGTACGGCGAATCCGACAAGATCGGTGCTTACGTGAAAGACCGGCCCGTGCGTCCGCAGGATCTCGGCGCGACGATCTTCCATTCGCTCGGCGTGCCGCTGGATCTGCGTCTGGGCAAAGACGGCTTCACCCGCCCGCTTTCAACGGGCGAGCCGCTGATGGAACTGTTCAGCTGAGTCGAGAGGTTTCCGGCTTGTCGAAATTCCGCACGATCTACGGATGCTGCTTGACGTTGTTCCGAGGCTTTCAGTCGAGATGATTCCGCCTCTCAAGATCATCTGGATTGAACAGGCGTTTTTGACCCGAAATTGGTATCCGTGTTGATTGATCGTCTCCGCTATCGCTTTGTGATTTTCTCTGCTCCTTTGGGATGATTTTTCCTTTTAGTATATGGTTCCGCAGATGCATCGCCGGAACATATATATGCTTGTTTGACTCATTTGTGATCTCAATAATTCCAGCGTCAGCTAGTCCTTGCAAATCAGCACGCGCTGTATTTCTGGTAATTGAGTATCGGTTGGCGTGGGAGCGGACATCAAACGCGGCGGAGCGATCCTGCACGGATTCGTATGCAACTTCAATCTGTCGGCGATTGAGGCTGGGCATTGCCGAAAACATTTCCCGGGCCTTGCGAAGAATTGCCTGGTGGCGTTGTATATATTTTAATGTTTTGCGGATCGCAATATCAACAATCCTCAGATTATAGTGGGTAAAATACGTCAAGTCGCCTCCGTCGGTTTCCGTCTGCAGGTAAGCAAGGCCATATTTAACTGGCGAATCAAGCACTGCTCGCGAGATTGGCAAAAACTCAAACAGCCAATAACCTTTCTTAAGCATATACCAGTAGAATAACGCGCGAGCTGTTCGCCCGTTTCCATCGTTAAATGGATGGACAAATCCAATCGCGAAATGAAGTGCGATGGCAACTATTATTGGGTGGATGAACTCTGACTGCGATTCATTAGCCAAATCGCAGATCTCTTGTATTCTAACTTTTAGCTCTTGTGCGGATGGTGGTGTGTGCAGGACTTCTTGTGTCTCAGTATCAATCACGCAGACGTTATCTGACTCCTTACGGAACACTCCTGAATGTTCGGGATTGTCAAGCGTTCCGTCAGTCAATACTCGCTGAATGTGGCATATTAAAGATGAAGTGAGCGGAGAATCCTTGAGTTCCCGCAATTCAAGAATTGCGTTGTAGTTATTTACGATCATTCGTTCGCTGACAGTCTTTGGACGTCGCTTCGCGCGGAGCATTTTCTTTGCGACTTCACGCGTGGTTTGTGCTCCTTCCAGTTGGCTGGATGCTATCGCCTCTTCCATCAGAGAACTGATTAAATATCTTTCTTTTTCGTCCGGTGAAAATTGCTCATCAAACTCAGAACCGATGAAGCCTCCGGCATTTCGATCAAGTTTATGGAGCAGTTCCCCGATTGACGGCGGAACAGAAAATCGAATGTGCTCTCCAAGAGACCTGAAAGAGATCGGCAAGTTTCGGAACTGCGATGATCGGCTCAACTGCACGGCGCACCAAGCGTCTTCTGCTGAGACCCCTTCCGGCATTGGGTAATGCCGGAACTTGTCCCAGTGCAGGTATTTCGAGTTTGCGTCACGAACGAGTTCCTGGACATCCGGAGACAAGATTCTCAGGAGAGTCTCGGAATCGCCCAAGGCGAAATTCGGCGGCTGTCGAGGTTCTCTCATTACTCTGCCAAAATGGTCATTAGCGACTAGGAATGACCACTTTAGCCAACAGCAGTGGTCAGTCAATGATCGAGTTGACCATTTGTGGCGAGATTGCCGCAACACGCAACAAAACAAGAGGTCAATAGTCGGCGCCAACAGATTGTGGGCAGCGAGTACCAAGTGTTTACGTCAACTGCAGATGGGGCTGCATGCTCCGAAATCAGTCGCGGGATGCTGGAGCGGTCTCATGATTTGCAGATGTCGCCATGGCTCGCTGGCGAGGTCATGGGAAGAGTTGGAACCGATCATGCTGCGGTCTCGTGTAGACCTTCAGAATGCTTGAAAAGAAAGTCTCTTCAACCCATACCAAAAACCGGTACTTCCCTGTGTCGAAGCATCTATCGAAAGGACCAGTGTGTTTGAGAATTCAGGGATGCTTCAGGTCTGTGCCGGCACAGCAGCAGAATTGCTTCTCGCTGCAACGCGACGGCCTCTTGCGCCGCGAGTTTTCTCATCACTCTGCGCGAACGTACCCGGATGATCGGCGGGAGACTTTGACTTGTCGTCGTTCCGTGTATGCTCCACCGAGTTTCCCGCCCTCGTCTCCATCCTGATCTCTTTCCTCGCCCGGTTTCAGCTCAACCGCCAGAGGCCGCATCGCTGCAGTGGAGTTCCCCGGAATGTCACACGAAGTGTTCTCGCTGGATGAACTCGCCCGGCACCTGGGACGTGATCGCCGTGAGATTGAGAAGCTCGCCTCGCGCGGGCGGATCCCGGCCCGCAAGGTCGGCGGCACCTGGCAGTTCCATGCGATGGAGATCACGCGCTGGCTCGAGCAGGAGATGCGCGAGTACTCCAGCGTTGAACTGCGCGGCATCGAACGCAATCAGATTTCGGCCGAAGTCTGCGAGACGCTGCCTGTGTCATCCATCCTTCATCCGGAAACCGTGCAGGTGCCGATTGAATCGCGAACCAAGCGCGCGGTGCTGGAATCGCTGGTGGAAGTGGCCGGGCGGACGTGGATGATTCACAGTCCCAGCGAAGTATTGAAAGCGGTCCAGCAGCGCGAAGAACTGTTTGCCACGGCCTATCCTGAGGGCATCGCGATCCCGCATCCTCGCAATCCGCTGCCGGATGCCTGCGAAGAATCGGTCATGGCGTTTGGCCGGACGGCCAGTCCAATTGCTTTCGGCGCGCCGCACGGGGCTTTGAGCGATCTGTTTTTCCTCGTTCTCTGTCGCGACTCGCGCAGCCATCTGCGGATCCTGGCGCGGCTCGGACGCATGTTTCAGTTGCCGGGCTTCATCTCCGATCTGCGCGATGCTCCGGATTCGGAAACGGCGTATGCCATCATCACGTCGGCCGATGAGCAGGTGGCGGAATCGGACCGCAATGCATCCTGACGTCCGCGACGACCGCGCGCTCGGTTTGCCCATCGGTCTGCGTTGATAGAATCGACTGGCACCGCGCCGGCTTTTTTCCGGCAAGGGTGAAGGCGACTGGCCGGTTCATCGAGTTCCGTCAGCGGAGAGATCCAGTATGCGGCGTGTTGCGCTCCTGTTGTCCGGACTGCTGATTTTCGGCGTGATTCGTCCACTCGCTGCCGCCGACCAGGATGGCCCGGTCGATTTCAACCGCGATATCCGACCGCTGCTTTCGGACAACTGTCTGAAGTGTCATGGCCCCGATGCGGAGACTCGCGAGGCCGACCTTCGACTGGATCGCACCGAGTCCGTTTTCGCGAAACGGGATAGGCCCCTGCTGGTTCCGGGCAGGCCGGACGAAAGCGAACTGTTCCGGCGGATCATGTCCAGCAGCGACGACGAAGTGATGCCGCCGCGCAGTTCAAAGAAACGGCTCACCGATGCCCAGAAGCAGTTGATCCGCCGCTGGATCGCGGAGGGCGCGAAGTGGGAAGAACACTGGGCCTGGATTTCGCCGAAGATGCCGGTCGCACCGGCAGTTCAGCGTGAAGACTTCGTTCGCGGCGACATTGACCGGTTCGTTCTCAAGCGGATTCTTGATGCCGGACTGACTCCCGCCGCCGAAGCCGATGCGGTCACGCTGGTCCGGCGACTGCACTTCGATCTGATCGGACTGCCTCCGAAGCCGCAGGTTGTCGAGGCTTATCTCGCCAGTCGCGATCCTCAGAAGTACGAGAAGCTGGTCGACAGCCTGCTGGCGTCTCCGCACTTCGGCGAGCGGATGGCGGTTTACTGGCTGGATGTGGTCCGGTACGCGGACACCAACGGATATCACTCGGACGAACCGCGTTCGCTGGGACCGTATCGCGATTATGTGATCCGCTCGTTTACGAATAACAAACCGTTCGATCAGTTCGTCATCGAGCAACTGGCGGGTGATCTGCTGCCGGAAGCCACCCTCGAACAGCAGGTGGCCTCCGGGTTCAACATGCTGCTGCAGACCACCAGCGAGGGCGGTGCTCAGGCGAAGGAGTATCTCGCGAAGTATTCGGCCGATCGGGTGCGGAACACCTCGCAGATTTTCCTCGGCACGACCATGGGCTGCTGTGAGTGCCACAATCACAAATACGACCCGTTCACGGCCAAGGACTTCTACAGCTTCGCCGCGTTCTTCGCGGACCTGCAGGAGATCGCGGTTGGCAATCCGCGGCCGTATCCCGTGATGACGGACGATGCCCGGATGAAGCTGGCAGCGACCGATGCGGAACTCGCCAAGCTCCAGGCGGACCTGCAGACAGATACACCGGAACTGACGGCGGCTCAGACCGCCTGGGAAGCCGACGCTCTGAAACTGCTGCAGCAGACTCCGGCCTATGGCTCGTGGCAGATGCTGGGACCGTTCGGTGAAGCGGACTTTGACACCGCGTTCAGCCGCGACTTCGGACCGGAAGCGAATGCCGGCGGTCTCGATTTGTCGGCGGCTGTCGGCGAGCAGAAATGGCGTGAAATCAAGGAGCTGACTGACGGCAAGCCGTTTGATCTCAAGGGCGACAACTCGGCGACTTATCTGCACCGCATGCTGACGGCGGACCAGGCAACGGAAGTGGAACTGCTGCTGGGCAGCGACGACGCGCTCATCGTGTGGCTCAACGGCCGCAAGGTTCACGAGAACAAAGTGCAGCGGGCACTGGCGGTCGATTCGGACACGGTCAAGGTGTCGCTCAACGCCGGTGAGAACCGCCTGCTGATCAAAGTCGTCAATGGCACGGGCGGATATCAGTTCTCATTCAACGCGAAGAAGGCCGACCTTCCTCCGGCCATCGCCGCGATTCTGAAAACCGCCGCCGATCAGCGAAGCGCCGGCCAGCAGAAGCCGTTGAAGGACTACTTCCGGTCGATCGTTCCCGCGCTGCAGCCGGTGCGGGATCAGATCGCGGCTGCCGAGAAGAGGAAGGACGAGATCAACAAGTCGCTGCCGACGACGCTGATGTCGAAGACCACCACTCCGCGGCCGATCCGGATTCTGCCGCGCGGCAACTGGCTGGATGAAAGCGGTCCGGTTGTGGAACCGGCCATTCCGGAATTTCTCGGCAGGCTGCCGGTCGAAGGCCGCCGGCCAACGCGTCTGGATCTCGCGCAGTGGATCGTCCAGCGCGACAATCCTCTGACCGCGCGGACGTTCGTGAACCGCCTGTGGAAACTTTTCTATGGCCAGGGACTGGCCCGGCCGCTGGATGACCTCGGGCGGCAGGGATCGCTGCCGACGCATCCGTACCTGCTGGACTGGCTGGCCATTGAGTTCATGGACTCCGGCTGGAACGTCAAACACATGATCCGGCAACTGGTCACTTCCGGGACTTACCGGCAAAGTTCGACGCCATCGCCGGAGTTGATAAAGCGCGATCCGAACAACCAGTTTTACGCACGGCAGTCCCGCTTCCGGCTCGATGCGGAACTCGTGCGGGACAATGCTCTGGCCGTCAGCGGCCTGCTGGTTCCGGAGATCGGCGGACCGAGCGTCAAGCCGTATCAGCCTGCCGGATACTGGCAGCATCTCAACTTTCCGCGGCGCGAATGGCAGAACGATTCCGGCGAGAAGCTCTACCGGCGCGGTCTTTACACCTGGTGGCAGCGGATGTTTCTGCACCCCAGTCTACTGGCCTTCGATGCGTCCACGCGCGAGGAATGCACCGTCGAGCGGCCGCGATCCAACATTCCTCAGCAGGCCCTGGTGCTGCTCAACGATCCAACCTATGTCGAAGCCGCGCGAGCCTTCGCGCTGCGGATGCTCAGGGAAGGCGGCGATGCTCCGGAACAGCGTCTGAACTGGGCCTTCCGGGAGGCTCTGTCGCGCGACATCACCGAGGCGGAAGCCACCGTGCTGAAGACCGTTCTCGACAGTCATCGTCAGCAGTTCGCATCCGATCCGGCGGCGGCGAAGCAGTTCCTCAGCGTGGGAGCCGCGCCGATGCCATCGGAGATGGACCTGGCGGAAACAGCCGCGTGGACTCAGGTGGCCCGCGTCATTCTGAATCTGCACGAGACGATCACACGCTTCTGAGTTTGAAACGGCGTTGAGCACGGCACACGCTCAACAACGATTGCAGCCAGTCGGAATGAGTGCCGCGTTCCGGCGGATTCCAGGAAGAGGCCGATTGATGCACGGGTTTGAAGAGCTGAAACCATCCCAGGACGACTCACCCGGCTCCGGCCCGTGGTACAAGGAACTCAGCCGCTATCACTGGTTCGTGCTGATCGTGGCCGCCCTGGGCTGGCTGTTCGACTGTCTGGACCAGCAGCTCTTCATTCTCGCGCGACCGGCCGCCATGAAAGAACTGGTGCAGGCGACCGAAGGGATGGACGCCAAAGCGCTGGACCTGGCGCGAAGCAACGCCGGCAACTACGCGACGTCGATCTTCATTGCGGGCTGGGCCACCGGTGGTTTGATTTTCGGCATGCTGGGTGACCGCATCGGCCGTGCGAAAACCATGCTGCTGACGATTCTGATCTACTCGGCCTTCACCGGACTGAGCGCCATCTCGACGACCTGGATCGACTTCTCCGTCTACCGGTTTCTCACGGGACTGGGAGTGGGAGGGGAATTCGCGGTCGGAGTGGCTCTGGTTGCTGAAGTGATGCCGAACAGAGCGAGGTCATACGCCCTGTCGCTGCTGCAGGCGCTTTCCGCGTTTGGAAATATCAGCGCGGCGTTCATCAATCTGGGACTGGGCATCGCCG
>Ga0172376_10008226_pt1 | contig 10942 bp, 14 predicted proteins | sample Lak35m_FD_121114 | JGI IMG/M metagenome (GOLD analysis project Ga0172376, IMG submission 121114) | Freshwater microbial communities from Kabuno Bay, South-Kivu, Congo - kab_092012_35m | ecosystem: Environmental > Aquatic > Freshwater > Lake | place: Democratic Republic of the Congo: South-Kivu... | reverse complement strand
GGGGGGGGAGGGGGGGGAGGGGGGCGACCTCAAGGGGATGTTGTTGGCGTGGCGTGGTTTGCGACGTCAGTCGTCGCTGGAACTTTGGCGTGGCAGGGTTTGTGTTGCGTTGTGTTGCGTTGTGTTGCGGGGGGGTGTGGTTGGTGCGGGTTTGGGTGTTGCGTGCAGCAGGGCGCTTGTAATGCGTTCTGGAGCGGGTTTATTGCCGCGTCTGCTGTTGCATGTTCTGTGCGCTGCAAGTAGCGGGCTGTCGGGGTCTGCGGGGATTACGTGGTCGGCAGTCCACGGGTCGTTGGCACGTGCTCCTTGTCCGCACAGCCAGCACACCGTTGCGGTGGCACGCACCTGCTTGGCACGCTTGCGGTAGTCGTTGTTGTAGTAGGGGCGGTCACGTCGTGCGGTGCGTGCCGTGCTCAATCTTGTTTGGCATGGTTCGCAGCGTGCACCGTGCCACTGCAGCACCCCACAGGTCAAGCAGGTGCGTGGTGGTCTTGGCATGCTTTACGAGTGCGCGAGGAACTCGGTGCGTGCTTGCGGGTCGGTGCGCAGCACGCCAACAAGGCTGCACGTGACCATCTCCCCGGCTTTGCGCACGCCACGGTTGCACATGCAGGAGTGCGTGGCATGCACGATTGCGCCGCAACCCAAGGGCTGCAAGTGCTCCTGCATGGCAAGCGTTAGGTCGGTCGTCAAGCGCTCCTGTACCTGCAGGCGTTGCGCAAAGGCGTCAACCAACCGTGCCAACTTTGACAAACCAACGACGTGCTCTTTCGGTATGTAGCCCAACGTGACCGTGCCAGTGAACGGCAGCAGGTGGTGCTCGCACATGCTTGCGAACGGTATGTTGCGTACCACCACCATCTCGTCGCACGCAATGTCAAACGTGACGGTCAGCAACTTTGCGACGTCAACTTTGTAGCCCTGCGTCATCTCCTCCCATGCACGCAGCACCCGCTCCGGGGTGTCGCGCAACCCGTCACGACTTGGGTTCTCGCCGATGTATTCAAGCAGTCGCACAATGCCATCGGTTGGCGCACCGTTGTTGCGCTCCCACGGAAAGACCAACCAGTCGTCAATCACCCGTGCAGACGGTGCGTACACGTGCGGTGAGTGTGGTTTGGCGAATGCTGCGTCCGTCTTGAACTGTTTGAACAGCGGTGCAAGGGTGCGCCCCGAGTCAACCAAGTCGTCCACCACAAGCGTGTTCAATCCCAACTTCGGCTCCTCCACAACACGCACACCCAAGTAGTTGGCAACCATCACTGCAAGCGGTGCGCCACCTTGCGGTATGCCGTACACCGTGCCGCAGTTGCCGCGCCAGCGGTCAGCAATCGCACGTGCTTGCACGTCCACGTCAGCCCAAGTCAAGTGATGCATCACACGCCCCGCTCATTACCGAACGCAAGCACCTGCAGGCGTGGTGTCAGGTTGAACCCGTGCTCAATGCACGCATCAAACACGGTCGGCAACGCAGCAAGGATTTCGTGTTTGCTGCGCCCCTCCGGCATTAGGTACACGTCAGCGGGTGGTATCCCAACGGTTGCCACTAGCGCAGCGGCTTCTGCGACGTCTGCGTTGCATTGCACCACGAACTTGAACACTGCACCTAACTCAACCATGCGGCGCAGTACGTTACGTTTGATTGCGTCAGTAGCGGCAACACCGCTGCACGTCAACTTGGGTGAGACGTTGAATAGCACTTGGTGCGCATGGCACGGGTGCTCCCAACCGAACGATGGCGTGACCGTGCCATTTGTTTCTATTTCAATGCGGTGTCCTGCCGCAATGAGCAGGTTGACCAGTTGCAGCAGGCTGCGCTGCTGCAGCATTGGCTCACCGCCGCTAACCACAATCAGTTCAGGCGGGTTGCCCTCGCGCAAACGGTCGTACACCTCCACCACCTGCATGCGCCGCAACTCAATCGCCCTGCTGTACGCAAACCCGTTCTTGCCCGTCCAGTCCCATGTGAAGGGCGTGTCGCACCATTTGCAGTCAAGGTTGCACAAACCCAAACGCAAGAACATTGCGGGCATGCCCTGCGACAAACCCTCACCTTGCAGCGTTGTGCCGAACAACTCGCTGACCGTCAACCAGCGCTCAGCAAAGTCGTACTCTGCACGGGTTTCAGTAGGTTCGCTCATAAATCCACCTCACCATTTGCTCCAGGCGGCGTCAAACTAGGGGGGGTCGTGGTAAGGGTGCGGTCAATCCAGCGTGCATAACTACCAGCAAGCACCCGTCCGTTGTCCAGCGCAATCCACGTCGGTGCGTCAGGGTCGCACAAACAACCAACCAACCTGACGTCTGCTTGCAGCACGTGTCCGCACGCTTGGCACTCAATCCGTTTCATTCAAGCCCCACATTTGCTCGAGCCGCAGTATGCGTGTGCCAATGTCTTTGAACAGCAAGCGGGTCAGTATTGGTGCGTCGTGCATAGACACGGGCTTGCCGGTCTTGCGTTCGTGGTGCTCCATGTCCAGCAACGCCAGCAGCATGTCCTCTATTGACTCGGGTGTGTGGTTCCAAGGCGGTTCGGTCATGGCATGTAGCCCGCTGCGTTGCCCGCATGTTCTTGCACGGTCACGCTGGTGAGGTGCACCCTGTCCGTTTGTGTGCTCAACCAGTCAACGACGTGGTTTGCAATCTCTTTGGCAAACGCTTCGCAACCAACCGCTTGCGTACACCGGAACTTGGCAAGCCCCAAAGACGCGAGGTGTTGCAAGTCATCCCAATGCGGGTCGTCTGCAGCGACAATCAGCACGTGGTCAAAGTTGTCGTGCAACCACTGCTTCACTGGTTTGAACGAGCCAAAGTCAATCACCCAGTTGCGTGCGTCAAGTGTTGTTGCGGCAAACGTCAGCGACACGCTGATTGCGTAGCCGTGCAAGTGCTTGCAGTGTGAGTCGGCACGCCATTGCCGAAAGCAGCAGGACAAACCCTGCTCATGCCCGTAGGTCTTTGTGACGTAATAACTAGGCACGGCTCAATACTTTGCGGGGGTCGCTGTAGTCGGGTGTTGCAAGGTACACGGTCGGGTCAGGTACGCCTGCATCATTGAACGCCTCACGCCGCTCGTAGCACGTGCCGCAACTGCCGCAGTGCACGTCACCGCCCTTGTAGCACGACCACGTGTCAGCAAAGTCAACACCAAGCGACGAACCATAAGCAGCAATGTCCGCTTTGCTCCAGTGCACGTAGGGGGCAAACAGCCGAAAGGTTGGCGCACTAAATCCAAGTGTTGCAACCGCCATTGCTGCGTCCATCGCCTTTACAAACTCGGGGCGGCAGTCGGGATAAATGTAGTGGTCGCCCCCGTGCACCGCTGTTGCGACCACGTTTGCGCCGATGCTTACCGCAACACCAGTTGCAACCGACAGCATGATTGCATTGCGATTTGGCACGACGGTGATGCGCATGTTGTCCGCTGCATAGTGACCGTCTGGCACGTCAATGTTGCCGCTTGTGAGGCTTGACCCGCCCAACAAATGCGTGACGTTGGTTAGGTCAATGACGTGGTGTGGCACACCAAGTTTGTTCGCAGTGCGTGCAGCGTATTGCAGTTCTTTGGCATGGCGTTGCCCGTAGTTGAACGACAGCAGGGTCAACTCGTAGCACTGCGCTAGGTCGTACGCCAGCACCGTGCTGTCCATGCCACCCGACACGATTGCAACTGCTTTGCCGCCAACTTTCATGTCGCCTCCTGCGTGGTGACGCTATCACCCGCACCGCTTTGGCTGTTTGCAGCCCACACCAAATGCTGCTTTGCCCCGTCAACCAAGTACAGGTGCAGTCCGTCGCTGCGTCCGCTGCACTTGATTGCACCATGCTTGCGGCGCAACTGCGCCTCGTAAGCGTGCCAAGACTGTGCGCTTACTGCGATTGCGTAGCGCTGGTGGTAGCGCCCACGGTCGGCAAGGTTTGCCGGGTCAACACCGTAGGCACGGATTGCTGCTGCGTGTTTGTAAATGCTCTTGACGTTGCCAATGCGTACCTTGACGAACTTGCGTCCTGTCCACAAATCCAAAGAACCGTAGCGGTGTCCACCACCCCAAGAGGATGAGTCAACGCTGTACCACGGCAACAACTCAATCACGTCCTTGCGGGTTTGCCCGAACCCGTGAAACACCGTGCCACGGTCTTGTGTGCGACGCATGCAGTCGGCAGCCCAGCGCAAGCACGACGCACCCTTAGCGCCAACCATGCCGCCCAACGCAATGTACGCATACCGTTTGGCAAGCGCATCAAGCACACGCATGTTGCTGCCAGTGTGAAACACGGGCAGCGGGTGTAGCCCCATGCGCTCGAGCGCACGCTGGTTCTTGTCGGTTGCTGCAGGGTCGCGGATGACGTCCAAGTTCACGTAGGTGGTAATCACGTGCGACCACTGCTTCAGCCACGCTGCGTATTCTTTGATGTTGACGGTTGCGCCTTGGGTGAATGCGCTGTAAGCACCGCTGTCGGCAAACACCATTGGCGTGCGGCGCATGCCAGCAACCAGTTCATCAAGGTCGTGCTTCTTGAAGTAGTGGTACGACAGCAGGACTTTGGGTGGCTGCTGGTCGCTGCGCCCAACAGCGGTCACGGTGTGCGCTGCGGTTGTTGGTTGCACAGCCAAATACAGGTGCAGTCCGTTAGGCGTGCGAGTCAAGTTGGTCAAGCAGTTCCGTGATGCGCTCGTCGTCGGTTGCGCCTGCTAGGTCTTGCCACATGGTTTGCCAACGCGAGTACACCGGCAGCGCAACGGTCACTTTGATTGTGCCAGCGAAGTCGCTTTGCTCAGGTTTGCCAACGTCGTTGATGACGCTCTCTAGGTTTGGTGCTTCAAGCATTGCAATGAGGTCGTCCAAGTCGCTTGCGTCAAACAATGTGCCATCAAGGGTGTCGTTGACGACAAGGTGGCGCAGTGCTGCAACCAAGCCCTCGTCGTCGTATGTGGCAAGGTCGCTGGCACGGTTGTCCGCTAGCAGTATGCGCAAAGCGTCGTCGTCGTTGCAGTCAACGGTTGTGACCGCAATCTTTGACCAGCCCAAGGCTTTGGCAGCCTTCCACGTGTGGTTGCCCGCAAGAATGTTGTTGGTGGACTTGTGCACCACAATGGGTCGGTATTGACCGTTGACGTCAAGACTGCGACTGATTGCCCCCACGTCACCTTGACGCATGTTGCGGGGGTGCGGTTGCACGCTGTCTATGGGTTGCAGCAGTCGTGCCAACTCCTTGCGTACTTTGTGCGACATGCAGACAAACTATCAAAGCGCTGCAACCACCCCCCGCATGCCCAGACAAACGCCATACGTCTGGACAAGCGCTACCGTTTCGGCGCTCCCAGCGCTACCGTCTCGGCGCTCCCCATACAAACAACAACGCCCCCGACGCATGCCACAAGCGTCGGGGGCGTTGCCGTTGTTGGTCGTGTTTAGCGCTGCTGCTTGGTGAGGTTGTGCACCATGTATCCAAACACACCCGTCAGCACGATTGCTGCTTCAGGGTATGGCATGGGTTCGTAGCCCTCCAGTCCGCCCATGCACCAAAGCATTGCGAACGTGACAATGGCAAACAGCACCAACTTGGTGCGTCGCCAGCGGCGTTGGTTGGTCACTCTCAAGATTGTTCACCCCCTACCGCATTCGTTGTTAGTTGCACGCACATGCCGTTCTCCCAGCCAAGCACGTTGTTTGGCACTCGGTGTCGTTTGTTGCGCAAGTCACGTGTGTCCGCAAACGGCAACACCAACTGCCAGCCCGCTTCTGTGTTCTCCGTGCCGCTTGGGCTGCGCCAGTGGTAATGCTTTGTGCGCAAGTAAGCGGTGCTCAGGATGTGTTGCGCTGGTGTGAGGTTGCTGTCCATGCGCAAGTACCTTGTCCACCACGAATACGTCCAGTCGGGTGCGCTCGTACTAGATAGCACGGGGTCGCACGCAATGGTTTGCAGTATGTGCACAGCGCTGTCGGCGTGACTGTATTCGTCAATCGCAATGCACGTGGTGCTGCTGTCTATTTCGTACGTCCAGTCAATGCGACCGTCAAACCCTGCGCTTGCGAGCAAGCCCATGAAGTGTTTGTAGAGCAAGTCGCCCAACCAGTCGCACGTCAGTGCTGTGGCGTTGCTGCCTTGCTGTAGGTGGAACACAACACGTCTGCCCAACATGTTGTCCGCAGCAATCGCTGCCCTTTGGGTGGTTTCCATCACTAGCCCTCCTTTGTTTGGGTGTTGTTGTCTTGCGGTTTGACGCTGTGATACGTCACTTTGCCCTGCGACTTGGTTGCAAGCACACGCTTCAGCGAGTGCAGGTTTGCCATGTCGTAGTACACCGTCTTGATGCTCTGTCCAGTCAGTGCAGCCAACTCTTGTGCGGTTGCCTGCTCCACCGTGTCCAGCGTGTCCAGCAGTGCAAGCGCACGTGTTTGCACCAGCGGGTTGCGTGGTGTGTACTGCTTGCGGTGGCGCTTGCGGCGCTTTGCCTTGGGTGCTGCTGCAACCAGCGCTTCAACAACGCTGTCCTCGTCTGCTGGTGTGGTGTGCTGCACCGTTGTTGCAAGCACTGGCACGTTCGTGCTCAGTGCAAGCGCTTGCGGTGTTGCCAGCGTGACCTGCAACTCCTGCAACTGTGGTTCGCCCACAATCTGCACGCCTTCCAAGTCATCAAATCCACCAGTTGACGCCCAAAGCACAACGCCCTCCGGTGACTGGTTCATGTCCTCGTCGTTGTAGTCAAACGGTTGCACCGCCACCACCAACGTGACACGGTAAAGCCGTGTCTCCCCCAGCGCATTCTGCGCTTGCTGCTGCTTACTCATTGTTGTCTCCTGTATCCGTTGTTTGGTTGTTGTTGTATTTACCTGTGCCGTGACAGCGGTAGCACTTGCCACCGTCATGCTTCCAGCGCAACGGGCTTACGCCCTCGCCTTCGCAACGGGGGCACGTGTTGCTGTCACGGAACATCTTGTTGCGCTTGCGGCGCTCCCTTGCTGCCGCACGTCGCTGCTCTTGCTGCTGTGCTGCTGCTTTGGCAATGTCCGCTTCACGGGTCGCCTCTACCTCAGCACGTTGCGCTGCACGCACTGCGTCACGGTTCGCAAAGTCCGTGCCGCACACTTGGTTGTAGCGGTGCAAGCACGTTGCACCGAACTCCTTGTCGTATTGCGCAAAGCGCTCAATCAACTGGTTGTAGTTTGCGTAAAGCATGTCGCCACCCAAATAGGCAAGGCTCAGCCAAATGGTGTCGCTGCACACGGTGGCGCTAATGCTGTAGTCGTACACGCCAGCGTCCGCTGGTACGTGCACGTCGCAGAACTTGCAGTGTCCTGCAAACCTGTTGCTCGGCAGTGTGTGGTTTGCCACGTCTAGTACCTATCCCCGTAGCGCCCCATGCGGAACTGGCGGTCAAGCGCATCACGCAGCGTGTCCGTTTCCAGCATGTCCGCTTCGTGGTCTGCAATCTCTTGGTCAACTATTGCGTTGCGCATCACCTCGTCCTCCGCTGCAAGCAGTGCGTCAAGCGTCTGCTGGTCTGCAGCGCTCAGCGGTGCTGGCATGTGCTTGGGTCGGCGGGTGCTGCGTGTTGCACTGCTGGGTTTGGTGTAGTCGTGCAACACCGTTGTCCAACTGCGCTGCAGTGGCACGGTCATCCACTCATGCAACCTGCCGCCCTCAGCACGTACATACGTGCCCTCTGGCAGCGTGTGCACCAGTTCCAGCGTCAGTTTGCAGCGCTTTGCTGTTTCACGCAGTATGTCCTCGGTGCTCGCACCAATAAGGCTGCCGCCCTTGGTTTCACCCAGCACAAGCGGGCTGCTCTGCAGGCGTGCAATGTGCAAGCGCTCATGCTTGTCGTGGCTGCGCAACCAGAACAGCGCTGCACCACCACGCACCGCTGCAAGGCGGTCACGCAACTTCACGCCCTTGGGTGCGTGCGCAATGTACGCAAAGATTGCCTCGCTGTCCACCTGCGCCTTGCGCTTGTAGTCAACGCACTTGCTCAACAACTCGTCGTCGTTGCTGCAATGCCCGTTGTGCACACCAACAACGCCGCCCACGTCAATGGGGTGGTTGTTGCCGTTGTTGCGGGGGTTGCCCTGCGTTGCCCAGCGGGTGTGCACAATGCCTGTCGTGCCCACGCTCTTGTCCAGTTGCCGTGCAAACACGCTGCCGCTCAGTGCTGCTTTGTGCACGTAGGTCTGTCCGTCTGCGTGCCACGCAACGCCGCTGGCGTCACGTCCACGCACTTCCAGTAGGCGCAGCAGGACTCGCGCAACCATTGCGGGGTCGCACTCACCTCCAACGATTTGGAATGCTCCGATACCACACATGTTCTGTCTCCTGTCTTGGTTGTTGTTGTTAGTGGTTGTTGCTGCGTGCTGATGGAATGTTGCCAGCACGTCGGGTCAGGTACTCACCGACTGTTGCGTCTAGGTCGCCGCTGGCGACCAGCATCCGCACCATTGTGATGGCTGCTTGCACAGCCGCCGCACGTGTCGTCGGTTCGTTGTGCGTGTACGTGCTGCCGTTCGCAAGCGTCTCGCTGCGTGGCGTGGTCGCTTGCTGTCCGTGCTGGCGCACCAACCGCAAGTCGTCATGCCTTGCTGCTGCGCTAAAGAACGCCAAGTGCAACGCAATCCATGCGCTTGCGTTCATGCCGTTCAGCGAGCCGTGGTGGTTGCGTATTTCAAACGTGCCATAGCGGTTGAACGCTGCCACGTTGAATGCGTAGTAGCGCCCTTGGTTGCCAGCAAGCGTGCGTGCGTTGCGTGCCGACCGCCACTCCGCTGCAAGTTGCACAAACTCGTCGGGGTCACGCAAGCGGCAGTACGAGTTGCGTATGCGTGTCTCCAACATCCACGCAGTGAAGGCGTATTGCCATTGCCCGTACTGCTCAATGATGCGGGCTTGCTGCTCCCGTGTGTAAATACCGTCCACGCCAATGTGTATGTGCATGCCGCACGAACTGTTCACGTTTGCACCTGCGTCACGCAGCGCACGCATGACCGCACGTACTTCACGCAGTCCGTCGTTGCCGCTCAACACGGGGCTGACCACCTCTGCGCCGCCGTTGCGTGAACTGATGCTTGCGTCGCTTACAACCTTCCACGTTGGCATCACTTGGTGCGTGTAGCCGCCTGCGTGGCATTCGTAGCCCGCATTGCGCAACGCTTCGTAGGCGCTGCGTATGCCCAAGCAGCACTCCACCTCAATGCCGAACGTCAGGTTCACTGGCGTGGTGTAGGCGTCTGCGTCACGCAGCGACAGCACTCGGGTGGTGCGTCCGTTGTTCACCGTCACTGCGACGGTGCGTGATGTGCGCTGCGGGATTTCGTTGGCACGTCCTGCAAGTCGCAGTCCACCAATCCATGCGTACCTCGCTGTGGCGGGGTCTGCGTATCCGCAGGCGTTTGCGATTTCCGCAAACGTGTGCCCTCTGTCTCGCATTTGCAGCGCACGTTGGTAGCGCTCAATCGTTTCGGGTGTTAGTTGCTGTGGCATTGCTGTCTCCTTGGTTGTGGCTGGTCGGGCGACCAGCGCTACTACCAAGTGTACTACACCGTGCCAAGCACCCCCTCCCGCAATAAACCCCAGCAACCAGCCCTATTTCGGGTCTTGCACGTGTTGGTACGTCAAAGCGCCTGCAGCGTCAAGTTGTTGCAAGAACTGCTCGTCGTCAAACGCTTGCGGCGTCAACGTGACGCCAGCACGTCGTGCAAGCACCTCGCGCAACTCAATCACGGTGTTCGGGTTCCAACCGCCGCACAGTTTCAACAAGACGTCAGTTGCGTCAACACCGTGCGTCACGTGTCCGTCTCGCCACAACACTGCAACGCTCATACACGCCACCAGTCGTTGCCCCAAATGGCAGTCGGGTGAACACCAAGAGCGCGACAGGCGATTTCATCTGCACGTGCGTAGTGGATGCCGTGCTGCGTGTTGCCGTTGCGCCATTTCTGCAACGTACCTGCGTTGATGCCGAGTAGTGCGGCTGCGTCTCTGCACGGCATGCCATCAACCAACTTCACTAGCGGTTCGGGTGACAAACGCTGCGGACGCTCGCGGTATGTCTTGCCGTGCCAAACATTGTTGACGCTTGGTTCGTTCACGTGCGTTGCTCATTTGTTGCCAACAATCTGCACGTACAACTCGCCACGTTGCATGCCCAACAACTCCTCAATGCGTGCCACATCATCAAGACCCGGCGTGACCCTGCCACGCTCCCAACTGGACACAAGCGGTTGCGAAATGCCAAGCAGTTGCGCCAAGCGCACCTGACTGACGTTGCTGAGTGTGCGTGCATCTTTGATGACCCGTGCTGCGTTCTGTCGTACGTGTTCTCGTTTGTGCCTTGCGTTCATGCTGCCTCCGGTGTCACCCTATCAGGGCTGGTGCTAGTTGTCTTGTTTGTACGTCATACGCCAATGCGACAGCCCTTTGCCCCCGTCGTACAGGCGTGCAGCGACACGCAGTTGGCAATCAAGGTCACGCAAGCCCGCCATGTTGTTGCGTAGTGCCTGCTTGCCGCACACCTCACGCACAAGGTTGCGGTGAATACTGTTGACCTGCAGCAAGCCCGTATCCCACGTTCCGTTCTTGTTCAATGCCCACGTCATAACACCGTTGGCATCCCACGTTGCGTTCACTGCGTCGGGGTTGCACCTGCTCTCCCGCCACGCAATGTAGGAGAACGGGTCAGCGGGCAGCCCATAGTCGGCAAGCAGCGGCTCGAGCGCTTTGCAACGCTTTGTGCCGCTCTTGGTTTGCGCCACGGTCGTCGTCGTGGTCGTGGTTGTAGTAGTGCTGGTTGTAGTAGTGCTGGTTGTAGTTGTGTGCTGTGTTGTGGCAACGACACGCACGTCGTGATTTGGCGTGCCGCCGAACCACAGAACCAAACCCAACAACACAAACCACAACACAACGAGCACAAGTGTGCGTCGTACCGTCTTGCTGCTACTCATTCGGC
>Ga0172376_10008225_pt1 | contig 10942 bp, 12 predicted proteins | sample Lak35m_FD_121114 | JGI IMG/M metagenome (GOLD analysis project Ga0172376, IMG submission 121114) | Freshwater microbial communities from Kabuno Bay, South-Kivu, Congo - kab_092012_35m | ecosystem: Environmental > Aquatic > Freshwater > Lake | place: Democratic Republic of the Congo: South-Kivu... | reverse complement strand
CCATAGATCACACCCGGCTTTAGTTTCCAAACGCCGCGCACCGCTCGCACGAAGAAAAAAAATAAGTCCCAGCGACCAGACTTGCGCAAATTAAAAACGGGGACACCGCTTTCGTGAAGTTCCCTCTCCATTGCTCCATTGGGGTAAAAAACCATTACGGTGACCTCATGCCCGCGCTGGTGGAGACCCTTTGCAAGAACGACAATTTGGCGCTCTGTTCCCCCAACAGCCAATGACCTGCACAAAAGAAGGATTTTCACTATGCCCCCGGTTTAGCGATAAACACGAATTCATTGCATCCATGCTTGCCACCGCACGTTACCAGCTTAGTCAATGATAACTCCCGCTCTTTGAAAAAGTTGAAAATTTCCTCCGGCGTTGCCACCTCGAAAGGCCAACCCCCTATCCAATCCACGACATCGCGGTACACACTCATTCCTCGATGTCCCACACCCCTATATCTCAATATCGGGTTTCTGCCACGGAATGCGTCCGCTGCAAATAATTCGGATGCAAAAAATAAAAAAAATCCAAAATTCAGCAGGCAACGAACTTTTGGCCACGACCGGTTGTACAATCTTTTCACAACCATCCAGTAAGCGGAGATGAATTGTTGTTTGTTGTAAATCGCAAGAAAAAGCTGCCCTTCAGGCTTCACCAACGGTGCAACATTCCCAAGCGCTTCCCACATACTCCCCGTGTGGTGGAGAACGCCCCAGCTGTACACCACGTCAAATTGTCCCAGGCGCGACAGGTATTCCCTGTCCAGCACCGAGCCTGACTCCACTACCCAATCGTCGTTGGGAAAGTAACGCCGCTTCAATTCTGCCGTGCAGGCCACAGATTGGGGATCGTAATCGAATGAATAAACCTTTGCGCCTAACATACGAGCCGCCAGCGAAAACAACCCACTTCCTGAGCCTACATCCAGAAAGGTTTTGTCGACTAGCGACTCGACATTCAACATGCGTTTTAACGAGGATTTCGCTTTTTCAATACGCTCGTCATTCAATATCGCCAAAAACCGCATCCAGTTGGCGCCGAAAGCGAAACGCTTGCCTTGAAGAACTTCAGTGGCGTGATTAATTATGTCTACTCGTTTTTATAACTTTTATGGCTTTTCTGCCGTGGGGAAAAACAAATTAAATAATTGGCTTTAATTAAGGCTTGTGTGCGATACAGTTGATATAGGGAGAAGTAGTGTTGCGCGGAGAGAAATCACCAATTCTTTCCTCAATAAACCACACTAGCATAGATATTCGCGATAAAAGACTAAGAAAAAACTTTTTTAAACACCACGATATTGAGCCCTTTGAAATACCATTGAGGTTGGCTATTCCGAAGCATGTAAACATAAAATAGTCACACTGAAGTACTTTAAGGCCTGCTAATTCATGAGCTTCTCTTAGCATAGCCGGATTAATTAATTGATGTATATCATAGACAGGTTTGTTGAGCAATTTTTGTATAGCCCCCATTAAACCCAGCATGTTCGGAATGGTTGTTATTAACACCCCGCCAGGCTTTAGTAACGAAGAAATCGCCTTAAGGCATGAGACCGTGTCATCGAAATGTTCGACAACGCCAAATGATACCACCACATCAAAAACCCCGAGCTTATCTTGCGGGGGCGAAAAAAGGTCGGCACAAAGGATCTCTCCTTTCACCCCATTCGCTTGCAAAACCTCTTCAGCCATCAGGCAACCAATGGGGGAATAATCAAGGCCGGCGACGCTGAAACCAAACTCCTTGGCAAAATAAGGAAGCCATGCTGATTTAGCACACCCAATTTCGATCATCCGCATTGAGGAAGTTTCAACTTTTTCGAACAACTTCTGGAATACCTGATGAAATCGGCGATTAACAAAGTTCGTAAGCCGCATGTCAGAAGGATTTACTGCTTCTGGCATTTGGCAAGCAGCCCACGAGTCGTTCCAATATTTTTTTCCAGCTTTATCCATGAACGTTTTCTTTTTTTTTGTAGCCATGCCCAATGTGATAAACCATGATATCGAAAAATAAGTCAAGCAACTGTTTCTGCAAAAAGGTCATATATGTTTGATAATTTGTTTTATGTTTATCGGTTTTATAACTTTTGCCGGGATACCCGCGATCATCATTCCTTCCTCGTAAAACGATTTGTTTACAACTGAATTTGCTCCTATTGCGCAATTGCTTGCAATTTTTATATCTCCAAAGATTTTGGCGCCCGGCGCTATATAAACATTGTTGCCGATTCTAGGCGCTTTGTTAGTTCCAGCAGAGGCCCCTATAATAGTACAAGGATGAATCCGACAATTAGAACCGACCTTCACATTTTGGTTAACTACAATTGTTCCGTAATGAACAATAGCAAGCCCTGGTCCAAATACATTTTCGGGAATAGAAAAACCTAATTTTAATGATAAGACTTTTAATTTTCGTTTAATCAAAAAGTAAAATATTTTATTAGCAAGCCCATTATTTTTTACATTTTTATGAAATTCTGCTCTCCTTAAAAGACGCTGGAATTTCCAAATAAAATCTGGTGCTATTAAGAGAGCTAATTTATCTTGAAGCCTGTAAGCGCTTCTTCCTAAAGCGATTCTATCCGCTTCGCAATACTTAAAGAAATCTCGCTCCGAAGATATCATAGGCCTGCTTTTCGAAGGTATTATAACGCAGAAAGATTACACGCTTTTTTTAAATTTATCTCTAAAATTTTTTTTTCTGTTATTTTTTTTTATTTGCTAAATTTATTTGTATTAATTTTGCAATTTTTTCTGTGCCTATTACAGAAGGATGGTCATCGCTTGGCAGCCAATCTGATGAGATATTTAAAATATTTTCTAATAAAATAATCTCTGCTTTTGTCTTTTGCTTTAAAGCATTAGCTATGTCTTCAAATCGTTGATCCTTGCCAACGCTCTTTTCGCAAGCAGAAACTCGAAACGGGAAAACACCACTATTACAGGAATACTGCTGCTTTCAAGCTCCTGAATCGCATTTAAAAGCAAAGAAATTGACTTGCTTTGTTCTGATTTACCTCTGGTAAATTGCTATTATAATAGCTTATAATCTTAAAACACTTTCATAATTTATTTCATCTGTTTCGGGAAAGCTGCTTTTTGAAAAACTTGTATAAATAGGCCATTTTTTCAAAAGGTTTTGAAAAATAATTGAAGAAAATAAAGCTTTTTTTGTTGATTGATCAATTTCAGATTCATTTTTTAAATCGTTTTCCCAAGGAAAACTTTTTGATCTAGTTAAGGTCGCTCCTCCGCAAATCGGATAATATCGAGTTTGAAAATCGTTTGCGTTAACGAAGAGAATCACTTTTTTAAGTTTGATTTTGTTTTTCAGGATTTTGATAGAAGAAACTATCTGCTCGGTGTTATAGCCGGGAACCCCTGCGTTTATAATTTGATACTTTTGCGCAATTTTCTTCTCTAGTTTGCCGGAAATTGTATCCTTACTATTAATGCGGAAGCCAAATACGACGCTGTCGCCAAATAAAGCTATTTTGTCTCGCATATCAAATTCATCCATGCGGTAACCCTGAGAATTTATTTTTACAGAAACATCTGGATAAAGTTTGTTTTTTTTCCCTCCATATTAAAAAATGGCTTTAATTTATAACCTAAAACTTTATCGGATATAAAAATTTCTTCTTTTTTAATATAAAGTGTTTTACCTTGGTTTACAAAGATACTACGTGCGATTAATTCAAAGCAGGCTAAAAATACTAAAATATTTATAAGCAAGAAAAAAAATACTTTAAATACTTTTTTCATGGTTTAAATAAGTATTTTTATGGTTGCGGCTAAAATAGATTTTTTGATGATTAAATGTTTAATTTCTGCTAATTAATAAAAATCATTATATTTTTTAGCAATAAACTGAACCTTAAACGGCAATCCACTTGGGCATCGATCGCATGGCGCGACAACGCAGGGAATATGAGCTAAGGTCCATATCAGCGAAGAATCAGGTAGCTCAAGTACGCCTCTTTGCGGAGCTGAACTTGAAGTTGCACAGGGAATTGCAAAATCATAACTTTTGAAAAGAATATCGATATTCAATTAAATACTAATTTGTTCTTGCAACGCCCAAAAGTACCTTTGAAGAGATATTTTTTTTCCTTCCCTTATCATCTCCTTGATTTTACCTGATAGGAGTGATTAATTTTTATATTCGTTTTAAAAGTAGTAGGCCAATGACTTTGTGTAAATAATCTCATGAACTTTATGCGTATGACTTTATGTTTCTGACCATTTTTTTTTACCAATTCTTAGGTTATTTCCGTATGATATATTTTTTTTCTAATTCTGGAATAATATTTTTTACAAAATGCATTAAATCGTTCAATTAAAAGTTATGAAACAAACATTGAATAAAAAATAAGGCGTCAACCCTTTAGATAAATTTACGAATATTTTTAACATATTGATACCATATTTTCGGAAGTTGCGTACTTAATTTTTTCATATTATTTTGATTTATAACATCTACATTTGCTCTTACCACGCTTTTATCAATTGAAATTAAAAGGGCTTTTAATGAACGAATGTTAAATTTAAATTTATTTTGACTTATTTTTTGAAGATCTTTGAAAAAATGATCGAAGTTTAATGGTTTTATAAAGCAATGAGCGAAAGAAAAATAAGTTTTTCCAAAAACAAATACTGGTTTTTGCTGCAGCGCAGCATCAATTGCTGCAGTGCCTGCGAGTAATGATAATGCAAGAAAACTTGGGTGCTGAAACAGTTTTTCTATGTTTACACTTTTGTGAACGAGACATACATTTTGTAAGCTTGAGAGCCTTCTATAAAACATAAAATCAAAGCCCAGACCTACATGCTCAAAAGGATGCTGTTTCACATATAATTTGATGTTCACCGGCAAATTTAATGAAAGATTTTTTATTAAACTAAATTGATCAGCAAGTTCGGGGGTTGTCCCAAGAATTGACGCCTCAGGTGAAATATGCATTGGATACAAAACAAATTTTTCTTTGATATTTAAATCTTTCTTAAATTTTATAAAAATTTTAATTAAACAAGAGGAAATTTTTTGAGAAATTTTTCTTGATATAAAATGAACAATAGAAAAAGGCTGATATCCAAATTGTCGATTTAAAAAAAGCTTTATTCGATCTGTGAAGTGATAGGTTTGAGATGAATTAAAGTAAAACAGAGATTTTTTAGTTTTATAAATTGTTAAAGCTTTTTCATCAGATTTTGTAAGACCTTTTTTATAAATTTTTTTGTAGTTTTTTTCAATTATACTTGAGGTCATATCCGGTCTGTCAACTACTAATGCACCATCATGCCACCAGTAGTGCGGAAAAAATGCTGCAAATTTTTTGCGGTAAAATTCAGCAAATTTGCTTGCAATTGATGACAAAAAGTTATCAGGAAACCAATCAATAATTAAATCACAGTTTTGGCGTATTGAAAAATCTAAAGCATTAACATAAGGTGTTATAATTTTTTCGATTTCTTTATATGACAAACGAGAATAACACTGGTTTTTTCTAAAACATGAGTAGTTGAAAAATGCGCGTTCAACGGCAATTCTTTTATGCAAAGAGAACGATAACTTTTGTTGCAATTGATTTAAAGAAAGGTATTGCTGAATATCATAAATATTCTGAATTTGGATGTTTTGTAAGGTTTTCGTTTTCTTTCTATCAGAAAGCAGCAAAATATTTATATTTAAATCTTTTGAAATCTCCCCAAAACTATAAACGAGATTTGATATATTCTCCCAATTATGATCAAAGAATAAAACTTTTTTTATCATTAGTTTTTTATTTATATTTTTTGCTGTTTGAATGATACTTTATATTTTTATAAACACTTTTTTTGTCGTTTTTTTTTATTATATCATATTTTTTTTTAAGGAATTATTTTTAATGAAGATTTTATTGAAAAAAGCTTTTTGAAAATTTATTTTTTTAAGATGTTTCTTATAAGCTTAGAGATGGGCACTCGGCGGCAGGCAGATACTCACCCTTGCCGACTAGAATGAATTTATCTTCTTGATCGCAGATGGCTTGGGACTTGCGGACGCGGAATTCGCAGGGAGTTTTGGTGATCTCTAATCGATTTGGTTCCATCTTCGCTGCGGCTTGGGCCTCGCGCCATTTGGCGGAATGCCTCCAAGGGCCATGATGCCCATCGCGTTCCCAGATATTTTTGTTGCGATGTTGGTCCAGAATGAATTCGAAACCATTCTGCGTCATGCCGATCCAGTCCAGAAAGACATCTGCGTTCGCAGAGGGCTTCGCTTCGTATTCTTGCGCGACGGCCCGAGCCTTCTCGCGTGAAAGCCTGCCGAATCGCAATTCTCGCACGGCGTGATCCGTGGCACGTCCATATCCCCACTTGGCCCACTTGATATAGTCGTGCAGGTCTGAATGCATCCAGCAGTCCAGATCATTGTAAGTGTCAAAGGTCCGCGTTTGCGGGACGGCCTCATAGTCGTAGATGTCCATCATGGCTTCATGCTGGGCTTTAGTGTCCCAGCGCATGTAGTTGCCCAGGTAAATGCCCCGCACACCCACGGCAGCGATCTCCTCGTCAAGCGGGTAGCGATAGGGATGGACATCGGCGGGCCTGACAAAATCGTGATCGTGGACTAATGCCTCGGCCTCTTGGCGGAAGAGATCATGGTTTCTGCGGTGCCGCCGAGTCATCTCGACCTCATCGAGATGCGAAAACATCCCCACTTGATCCAACCCTTGATGGTGCCCCCAGATGATCAGGGGAATTTTCATCTTCACCGCGATCTGGACTGGGAAAACCGTCTGGCCGGCCAAGCAATGCCAGTAAATACTGGCCCAGCGGCGGAAGGTTGCCCGGGTGATGCGTTTGACGCGGTCCGGATCGATCACCTGCGTCATGATATCGCAATCCATCAGGGTGCGCAGCCGGGCCAGGTTTCTAATGCCGACAGCGGTGTTGTAATGCTTGTTGTAGGTGACGAGTAAAGGATTCAGGCCAAGCCGTTTTTTCACCGTGTGGACAATGAAGAAGCTGTCGCGCGCCCCGGATACAGGAACGACGCAGTCGTAATTCTCTCCCGAGGCGCAGCGATAACCATCGACAAGTTTTTCGAGAAGCTCCCACCGCGCCGCCCAATCAAGCCGGTCTTTTTCCTCGTGGACGCGACAGCCGCTGCAGATGCCTTCGCCTTCGATGACGAGGCCAAGTGGATGCAGATCGGTGTAGAGGCAGCGGCGACAAACTTTCATATCGTCTCCGGTTCGATTCGCTGGAATACCAAGTCTCCCAGAAAACTTTCAGGCTTTTTCAGCGGACGCCCGGCGGCATCCGTCGGAGAGTCGGTGTAGTTCGACTTTACACCTGCGCGGACGGGGGCACCGGCATCGGCAAGGGCTTTTTTGAAAAGAAGAATGCTCTGCTCGAAATGCGCAAGACGATTGCCGACCCCGATACCCGACGGCGCGGCTGCGCGGAAGCAGTCCTCGGCATGCGTGGTTATTCCGATACCGCCAAGCGCGACCACGGGAAGGTTCGTGCAATCGACAATTTCCTTGATCGCCTCCACATCCATTCCTTCGCCGACACCATCGCGCTCGGGGAAGTTGAGAAGAACTTCACCGGCACCCATCTCTTCCAGTTCACCGACCCAAGCGGCAGCATCCTGGCTGGAGGCCTGTTTTCTCCAGTAGTCCCAGCGTAAAGATTTTTTTTCCACTCCCACCACGTCGACGGAGGCGACCACACACTGGTTGCCGAAGAGAGCGGCCGACTCGCGAACGAGCCCGGTGTCGGCAGCCAAAGCGAAGTTCAGACCGATCTTGTCCGCACCCCCCGCAATATAAGCCTTTGCGTCGGAGATTTGCCGTACGCCGCCAACCGCCGCCAAGGGCACCGCGATGGCAGAGGAAACTTCGGCCACAAGCCTGCGATTGGCTTGCGGATCATCATCGAGGAGAAACAGGGCGATTTCGTCGATGCCCCAGCGGTCAAATTCGCGCGCCGACTCCACCGGACTTCCGATCGGCAGGTAGCTTCGGAAACCGATGCTTTGCACATGCAGTCCGTCGCGGACAACGATTGCAGCGACAAGCCGAGGCGCATTCATTGTTTTTCCTTCCCGACAGCCATGAGACAAAAGGCCTTGAGCAGCCTGAGACCGGAGTTCTGGCTTTTTTCCGGATGAAATTGCGCGCCCCATACTTTCCCGCGAACCACAGCCGCCACGATTTCCCCGTCCCATGCCACGGTCGCGGCCCGGCACTCGCGCGAGGCGTCGAAATAGTAGCTGTGGTCAAAGTAGTAGGCGTCGCCGGGCGCCATACGGGCAAACATCGGTTGCCCCGCTTGACCAACGCTTACTCCGCTCCATCCGACGTGGGGAATTTTCCGCATGTCGTTGGCATCAAGCTTCCGGACCCTGCCCGGGATGAAGCCCAATCCCTCGCACTTCACGTGCTCCTCACCGGAGTCCGCCAGGATCTGCATGCCCAAACAAATGCCAAGCAAGGGCTTGTTCTTTTCCTCGACAAGTTCGTGCAGCAACAAGTCGAGACCTCTCTGCCGGACCCGTTCCATGGCTGCCGGGAACGCACCGACTCCGGGAAGAACAAGTCCATCCGCCGCAGCCAATTCGTCGCGCGCAGAGCTCAAAATGGCGCGAACACCTAGACGATCAAATGCGGAACGCACGGATCCGACATTCCCCAAACCGTAGTCCACAATGGCTATCGTCATGATGTGCAGGGAAAGCCAATCTCAAATTTCCGCACCCATTTTCCTTGGCCGTTCTTCGCGAAAAGCTGCTTGTTTACCGATCGGTCCACTGTTGCCCAAAAATGGTCAACCGTAATGTCGATAAACTGGCAAAAAGTCGCGATATAATCGTCACCGCATGAACCGTCATATAGCTCCGCCAACTCGATGCCTTCTTGTCGTGTCATCCGACCCCGGCGAATTTCCTCGTTCACATAGTCTATGGTCCGGCCAAAACCGTATTTGAAGTATTTGATCATTTGATTCATGCCGACCCAGTCTTCGTCGAGCGAGGTCACCCCATAAGGATCACCGATCTCGGCCGGCGGCTCCCTCCTCACCTCGAGACCGTTGACCACCGCGTAGTTCGCGTTGTCTACCAAGGCCCAGTCCTTCCAAAAATATCCGAGATACACTATCTGGATACCCGCGCGGTCCATGTCTTTTTCCGGCGGGTAAAAATACTGCAAGATCTGTGACTTTCGGATTCCTTCGCCCAGCATCCAATCAGGGCTGCCTCCCAAGAGCGTATTCATGTTTCTTACTGAGTTTCCGTCCCAACCAGTCTTGCCCATGGTGTTTACATCCCCGAGCTGCAGTGCAGGGTTTTCTCCCCAAAGCACTAACCGAATTTGATAGGCCGTGGCAAGACGCGGAACGCTGGCAAACAAGGGATACTCCGTAGATTTGCACCAGTTGCAAAATTCCAAAAAAGCTTTGCGCATCAGCAAGCGCCAAGTTTCCGGAGCAGGTTGCACTAAGATACAATCAAACCCTTTGGTAATCATGTTGGAAATATTGTCGACCCCACGTTGGGTTACCTGTTGTGGCGGATAGCCCACTGAAACAAGCAACGGCTTTAAGCCAAGCACTTGCTTGACATACAGGGCCTGCCGGAGACTGTCCTTCCCGCCACTGACTCCGATGAGACAATCATAATCCGAGGGACCCGGAGGCCGGAGTTTTTGGCACAAGGTTTTCAATTCTTCCTCGCGGGCCACCCAATCCACGTCCTGTAAGGTGAAATAATATTTACACGCCGGGCAAATGCCGGATGACCCGAACCTGATTCCTGGCCGAGTGTCCGGTTGTAGGCATTGCTTGCAGTAGTTCAACGGGGGACGAGCTCCTTGAGATGAAGGATTCCGTCATGCGGCAAGGCACAGGGTGGGGCCCATGGAGGCAATGAGCAAATGACCGTCCGGCCGGCTTTGAGTGCAAGGGTCATGGCATAGGTCTGACAACCAGCCACCCACCGACTGGCGGAGAGTGCCTGGGCAAGGGTTCTTTGATCCTCACGCATACCATGGGGTTGTTTGGCGCTAAGGTATTTCTCATATTTCCGGGGCGGGTCGGAAGGATGAGACCGAAGAAAAATCCGGGTGTCATCCGGCAAAGCCAGCGCCGGGAGATTTTCCAAAAAAAATTCTAGCGCTTGAAACTCCCCCGCCTTACCGCGATCCCAGGTGGAACGCACGGGTTCCAGCAGATAAAGAAAATCGTTCGGCGTACGAGGGGAAAGCGCCTGAATCTCCCCAAGCTGCTGCTCCGCGTAGCGGTCCGGTCTCATTTCGATCGGAGTTCCGGGAAAAGTTTCGGCAGCGATTCGACGGGCATGCTCGTCCACCACCCAAAGCAGGTCGGGCAAGACCTCGTGCCCGTCGCGCTCAAATCTGGAGGCGTAGTTGATCCAATGGTCCAAAACTGCCACGGAAAAGATTCCCCTCTTCCGGGCAAGTTCGCGCGCGTGATGTTCGAGATGCGCCCCCCAGCCTGTTCCCGTCACCAGCGTCCGGATCCCGCGGAGGGCATCCTCCAGATGATCTGCTCGGCGAAAAGAACCCAGAGAATTCTTCCAAATTTGCCGGGCTGGCCCCTCCAAAAGCAGCACGTCCGGCCCGAAATCACCAGCTGCCACCATGGCATGGATTTGGTTGGCACCTCCGGCGTCATGGCAAACGATCGAAAGAGGCCGGGGTAATTCAGGCATCACGAAAACGGGCGTAATAGAGCAAGTCAGTGGGCTGGTCATGGAAGATTTCCTGAGCTTGGCGGGTGGCCTCGAGATGCATTCCCGACCTCTCAAAAATGCACTTCATGCCGACGTTGCTGACCAGGGTGCCGCCGGTGACCTTACGCATGCCGCAACCCATCAAGAGCCAGCTGACCAGCGTTTCCCAGGCATCCAAACCAAATCCTTT
>Ga0172376_10008224_pt1 | contig 10943 bp, 9 predicted proteins | sample Lak35m_FD_121114 | JGI IMG/M metagenome (GOLD analysis project Ga0172376, IMG submission 121114) | Freshwater microbial communities from Kabuno Bay, South-Kivu, Congo - kab_092012_35m | ecosystem: Environmental > Aquatic > Freshwater > Lake | place: Democratic Republic of the Congo: South-Kivu... | reverse complement strand
GTACACCCAGCTTTTTCACTGCTGAAGACCTCAAAACACGACCGTTCCTCGCTCAAGCCAAAACCGCCCCAGAACTCCCAGATTACTGCCGTTTCGTCATCCCAGGGCGAAGCTCCTGCTGAGCCGCATCCCTGCCGCGAGGACTGCGGCGATCCCCGCTGCTTCGCAAAATCGCTGGCAATCGCTCACAGCGCGGACCAGCGTTCGGTCGCTCGGAAGGAACCTCACCCTCCCGGGTCTTCATTCATCTGTTCACAGGATTCCAGAGAACTTCAATAACGGCCGCAAGGTGCAGGCCGCAAGGTGCATGGCACCTGCAGCGAAATCCCAGAGATTTTATTGGTATCCGCATCATTTGGTATGACACCGGGGACAGTCCCCGAAGGCACGGCGGCGGGCGTGCAACAGCGGCATTTGGCTGGACGGTAGAATCGTCACAAACCGAAGAGTCCACAGAAACCGTAACGACTGCGCCGTTGCCGGGGACAGTCCCCGCAGTGGCAGACACCGGGGAAATCAGGTGGGACGGTGGCCGGCAACCAGGGCTCGTAACGGCCGCAAGGTGCATGGCACCTGGAGCAATAAAGTGCATGGCACCTGCAGCGAAAATCCCCGTGATTTTATTGGTCTCCGCATCATTCGGTGTGGCACCGGGGACAGTCCCCGCGGGCACGGCGGAAGGCGTGCAACAGCGGCGGTTGGCTGGACGGTAGAATCGTCACAAACCGAAGAGTCCACAGAAACCGCAACGACTGCGCCGTTGCCGGCGACAGTCCCCGCAGTGGCAGACACCGGGGAAACGAGGTGGGCAGGGGCCGGAAAAAAACGCCCGTTCTACGGCCCTGAGATGCATGGCACCTGCAGCGAAAATCCCTGTGATTTTATTGGTATGCGCATCATTCGGTGCGGCACCGGGGACTGTCCCCGCGGGCACGGCGGCGGGCGTGCGCCAGCGGCGGTTGGCTGGACGGTAGAATCGTCACAAACCGGAGAGTCCACAGAAACCGCAACGACTGTGCCCCTGCCGGGGACAGTCCCCGCAGTCGCAGGCACCGGGGAAATGCGGTGGGCCGTGGCCGGCAACCAGGGCCCGTAACAGCCTGAAGGTGCATGGCACCTGCAGCGCTGGAGAGGGCGTTGTTGGACTGTCTGCAGCGTTCTTTTGCCCGCAGTCTGCCGCCCAATGGCCTTGACTTTCTTGCAGGAGGGGGGCGCCGGGAGGGCGAAGCTCCTGCTGAGCCGCATCCCTGCCGCAAGGACTGCGGCGATCCCCGCTGCTTCGCAAAATCGCTGGCGATCGCTTACAGCGCGGACCAGCGTTCGGTGGCTCGGCAGGAGCATCACCCTCCCGGGTCTTCATTCATCTGTTCACTGGATTCCAGAGAACTTCAAGGCCATTGGAGCCTCGCCCCCTGTGTCACCTCCGCTGCGCCGAATTCGAGCACTCGGGCAGTCCTGTGACCACACGGCACTGACATGTCCCCACGTACCTCTCAGCACGACTGAGCTCTGAGTCCCGTTTGACCAGTACACGTCTTTCCTCGCAGAAATCCCAGGAAAAACCAGGAAAACTGATCGATAGTTCGGAATAGCCCGATATATTTGAGCATGAGGGGCAAAGCCATGGCAAACGTTGAACCACGACTGACAGACCTGGATTCATTATCGCAAGCGGCAGAGTGTCTGCGCGTGCTGGCCCATCCACATCGACTGCGGATGATTCAGATGCTGTTGTCCGGGAACTACACGGTCGGCGAATTGGCAGAAAGTTGTGACCTGCCCACTGCCATGGCCTCCGAACACCTGCGTCTGATGCAGCGATGTGGCTTCCTCGACAGCGAGAAGGACGGCCGCAGGGTCTTCTATCAAGTCGTTGAACCGCACCTGAAGAACATCATGAAGTGCATCGAAGAGCGTTTCGACAAACGTAGCACAGCATAACCGTCTTTTTTTAACATGTCGGAACCCTCCGAGTTTTCTACTGATTTGGGACCATATCCACCTACCGGGAGCCAGTCATGAGCATCACCACCATCACCCCACAAAAGTTGTCCGAACTCATCCACTCCGGCGCTGCGGTCGAACTGATCGATGTGCGAACGCCTGTGGAGTACCAGGAAGTGCATGTGGGTTCAGCCCGGAATGTCCCGCTGGATCAGTTGAATGCTGCGCAGGTCGCTGCCGGACGGAGCGGCGCAGAGCCGCTTTACATCATCTGTCGGTCGGGCAGTCGTGGCAGACAGGCGTGCGAGCAGTTCCTCGCCGCCGGTTACATGAATGTAGTGAACATTGAGGGCGGAACTCAGGCGTGGGATCAGGCGGGGTTGCCTGTAGTTCGGGGTAAGAAGGCTATCTCGCTGGAGCGACAGGTTCGGATCGCTGCCGGGTTGCTGGTGCTGACGGGATCGGTCCTTGGATACATCGTCAGTCCCTGGTGGATCGGACTGTCCGCATTCGTCGGAGCGGGTCTCACGTTCGCCGGGATCACGGATACATGTGGCATGGGAATGCTGCTTGCCCGGATGCCGTGGAATCAGGTTCCGAAGTCACCTTCGACCGTTGGTGCAGGCGCCGGGGCCACGTGTGCCCGATAGTCCACCCGCTGCGGCGGAAGGGCTGCGGATCACCGGTTCCGCGGAAACGCACATTCAGGCCGACTTCGTCTCGGGGTCGCGGGAACTCGCCGACAGTGTTGTTGCGAAGCGTTACCTTTCCGACGAAGGTCCCGATGGCAATCTTCACCGGCGACTTCGTGTTCGTCGGCTCGATCGGTCGTCCGGACCTGCTGGAGTCGGCGGCGGGTTCGTCATTGTTCCTGCCCTCGTGCTGTTCAGCGGCATATCGATTCATCGTGCCGTCGGGACTTCTCTGATGGTTATCGCGCTGGTCAGTGTGTCCGGCGTCTCTGCACAAGCGTGGGCTGGTCGGGGCATCGATCCTGTCGTGACGACGCTATTCGTCGCTGAGTCGTGGACCTCGTCACTCACTCGCTCGCGAACTGTTGCTGTAATTTACCGCTGGCCGGCCGGTGCCAGCAAATGCCAGAAGGACAGGACTGCCAGTCCGCAGTAGATCAGGGCACAAGCGGCAAGACACAGGCATCGCCACAGCGGCGGACGCACCTCGACTGGCAGGAAACGCAGATTGACTCGCAGGATTTGAATCGCACCAATCGCAAGGATGGGGCTGGCAAGCAGTCCCAGCACTTTGAAAAGGCTCAGAGCACTGTCACCCAGCCAGAGGGCAGCAACGCCCCAGATCGTAAACAGCATCAGCAGACAGAAATAAATTGTGCCCGCTTTGTATCGCCGCAGGCCGGGCCAGCCTGCCCACAGCGCGTCCGTACAGACTCGTGTCAGCACATCTGTATTGCCCAGTTGTGTCGAAAACAGGATCCAGAAACCGTTCAGCAGTGCCAGTCCCCAAAAGCCCGGCCAGAGCTTCTGGGCCATGTACTGAGCCTGAAATGCTCCGGCCGCAGTGTCCGCTGGGATGTTGTCCGGCGTGATGATTGCCTGAGCAAGATTGACATTCAGGTACATGCCCAGAACACAGCCTCCCGCCCAAAGAACCGACTGATCCAGCAGCGAATATTTCCACCATGTTCGCCACCGTTCCAGATTACCCGACGTTGGCTGGAAAATTGTTCCAACGGCCGCCACCGAATGGCCGTCGCCACGCAGCATGCTCCCAATCGAACCGGACCAGCGACCCATTCCAAGTCCCTTGTCACGAGTCCAGTTTGAAATCGCCAGATTTCCCAGCCCACCGGATCCGGCCGTGGCTGCAAACACGCCCAGCAGAACCCAGTCAGCATTTTCCGGGATGACTCCGGGAGTCACGAATCCACGTGCGGTGCGAATCCAGGTCTCCGCGGGAACGAAGAGACAATTGGCGACCACAAGAAACGCGAAAATGGCAGCCACCATGGCCCACGAAAGCTTCTCAAGTATCCGCTCAATCGATCGTCCCGACTGCAGCAGAAGAACGCTGAGCAGCAGCACACCGACGGCGATTCCGAAGAGCACGAGCCGATCGGCGCCTCCGGAATCCGGAAGCCCGCCGCGACGGGCCGTCAGCAGCACGTTGGCGCAGCTGAGTGCCATTGCAGGGGTTGCCAGCTGGGCGGCCCCGACGAGAATATAGAAGATCGCCCAGAAACGTGACCCCGGATGCAGCCGCATGATTCCGGTCAGCACAGGCTCGCCGGTGCACAGCGCGTAGCGAATGGCCTCGAGGTTGAAGATCATCTGCAGAAAAATGCCCAGCGTCGCCACCCACAGAATGCTCGGGCCATATCTGACGGTTGTCAGGGGCCCGACAATCCATTCGCCGCCGCCGATGGATCCTGCCAGCAGAATCGCACCCGGACCGATTGTCCGAAGGATATTGCGGAAGGAAATCGGGAGCGGCTCCGGGACCTCGCCTACTCGCCATGGCGGCAAGTTCCCGTGGTTGGAGCCGGACCACACTGCTGTCGGCCCTGACTGTTCCGGCGGCGCGAACTGTTCCGGCGGCGTTGATGGTTCTGCTGCCGGTGACTGGTAAGGATTGCCCGTTGACATCGCCGCACGCCCTCTTTGTCTGATCACACGCTGAAAACCCTGCTGCCGAATTCCTTCGCGAATCCTTCTCAATTCTGACAAGTGCGCCGATGAAAACAACCAGCGACCAACACACAGGTCTGCGCGTGCGTTGCCACCGCTTTTTTGGTATGAACATGCGTTTTGAAAATCCAGCCACGAATCCCCCCGGAAACGCAGCCAAAATGGAAAGTCCGCCTGACAGTCTGCCTGGAATGTGTCCCCATGCAGGTCAGTACTTCACCGTCGTCGATGCCGTGCGTCAGCTCGCTCGGGATACGTGGGCCGTGCGAGTGCTTTGTCCGGAACTTGCAGCAGCTATTCTTCCCGGCCAGTTTTTTATGATACGGCCGGAAACCGGCAGCGATCCCCTGCTGGGACGTCCTTTCGCACTTTACGATATATATAGTGACGCCGCAGGAAAGCCGGTTGGCGTGGAATTCGGTTTCGTCCGGGTGGGCCGACTGACGTCGATCATGCCCACGTGGCAGTCTGGTGACAAAGTTGTCATCTGGGGACCGCTTGGGAATGGCTTTCCCGTTCCCGGCTGCCGGCATTTGATCTGCGTCGCCGGTGGCATTGGCCAGACACCATTTCTGGGTGTCGCCCGCGAAGCGCTTGGGCTGGCTCAGTATGGAAAACAGCCTCGAAACGTCCCCGTCCGGCCTCAGAAGGTCACTGTCTGTTACGGTGTGCGGTCCAAAGACTGGCTTGCCGGACTGGATGACTTTTCACTGCCTGGTCTCGAACTGCAGATCGCCACTGACGATGGAACCGCTGGTCATCGAGGCTACGTCACGCAGCTGCTTCAAAACCTGCTTCTGACCAGACATTCTGATGACAACGGTCAGCCTGATGATGTGCATGTCTACATCTGCGGTCCCGAACCGATGATGCATGCCGCGGCTGCGATCTGCCAAACAGCCGGTGTTCGCTCGTGGCTGTCACTCGAAACTCCAATGGCCTGTGGCTTCGGGGCCTGCTTCAGCTGTGTGACAAAGGTACGGACCGATGACGGCGGCTGGGACTATCGCCGGACGTGTGTCGAAGGACCGGTGTTTGCTTCCGAGCAACTTGTTCTGGACGAACACTGATGGACTCTGCAGACAGTCCTTCAAAGCACAACTCCACTGCGGCCAATTCGCCGCTGCTGGCCTTAACGATGGGTGACCCGGCAGGCGTCGGCCCCGAACTGCTCTGTATGGCCGTGCAGTCCAGAATGCTCCGGGAACCCTTTCTGCCGCTGCTCATCGGCTCCCCCCAGGTCCTGCAGCGGGCGGCTGCCCTGCATGATCTGTCAATCCCCATGACTCTGCTGGATTTCAACAACATCTCTTCCGAAAAGTTTCGCAGACGGGTGGCCGACGCGGCAGAACGGAACACCATCGCCTGCTGCAACCCGACCCACCCCGGAACTGCTGAAACGCCACCGGGTGTCATCAGCGCAGCGGGTGGCGATGCCGCCTTCCGTTGCCTTGACCTGGCTGCCCAGCTTGCCCTCTCTGGTCACGCCGATGCCATCGTCACGGCTCCGCTGAACAAAGAAGCACTGCATCTGGCCGGTCATCATTATCCCGGTCACACAGAGATCCTTGCCGAACGCTGCGGTGTCCGCGAATTTGCCATGATGCTGCATCTCCCGGAAACCGCGCTGGCACCGCTGCGCAGTCTGATTCTCAATCGCACCACGTCTGCTCCCTTGCCAAAGGCACACGGCCTCAGTATCGCCCATGTGACGCTGCACACCTCCGTAGCCACCGTCCCTGCGCTGCTCACCCCTGATACAGTCGCTGCTGCCGTGCGACTCATGCACGAGTTTCTCGGCTCCATTGGCTGCCCGCGACGTGCCATCGCCGTCTGTGCTCTTAATCCTCACGGTGGTGAGCACGGTCTTTTCGGAGACGAAGAATCGCGGATCATCGAGCCCGGTATTGCGGCCGTCCATGAAAATTGCAACGTGCATGGCCCTTTGCCCGCTGACACTGCTGTCCGCCGCGCCGTCCTGGGAGAATTCGATGGTATCGTGGCGATGTACCACGATCAGGGACATATACCTGTTAAGCTCATCGGCTTTGATGCCGCCATCAACATCACTCTCGGACTTCCGATTATTCGCACCAGCCCCACACACGGTACAGCCTTCGATATCGCCTGGAAACAGCCTCAGCGGGTAAACCCCGCAGGCTTTCTGGAAGCCATGCGAATGGCCTGCAGAATGTCCCGGGAAACTGCTGAAACCTGTCTGTAACGCGAGACATCCTTCATGCTTCTGCTGGCCGTCGAAACTTCCACCCACACGGGTTCTCTATGTCTTGCCAAAGACAGGCATGTGATTGCCGTGAGGACTTTGCAGACTGAGGGACGGCGGCACGCCCAGTCGCTGGTTCAGGAAGTTGCCCTGCTGCTGTCCGAAAACGGCTTTACGCCTGCCGATCTTCGGGCAGTCGCTGTGAGTGCTGGTCCCGGAAGTTTCACCGGCCTGCGGGTCGGCGTTGTGTTCGCAAAGACTCTGGCCTGGGCCGCCGAAATCCCGCTGCTCGCCGTGGACACGCTCCAGGCGATCGCCTGTCAACTCTCTCCCGACGACGCACTCGAATCCCAGCCGCCTCGTGTCCTCGTCATCAGCGATGCTCAGCGAAACGAAGTTTTCGCCAGTGATTATCAATGGGATCGGGAATACGCCATCTGGCAACGGTCCGGCCAGATACGGATTGCTGCACTGGCGGATCTGCACCCCACTCCGGTCGTCGCTGGCCCTGCCGTGGCAAAACATCGCGAAGAGCTGATCGCCAGCAGGCGGTTCCTCCGCTGCCAGGAAGTGCAGCCACATGCGCGTGAGGTGGCGATGGTAGCCAGCCATCAGTTGTCCCGCGGTCAGCTTGCTGATGTTTCACAGCTGGAACCCGTTTATGTCCGGCCCAGCTATGCCGAGGAGAAGCGGATGGCTTTCAGCAGTCATCCGGCGTCCGGCGAATTTCAAAAATAGACACCCAGCCTCGACCGTGCTTGAGGATCGGCAGGAATTGCCGCTGGAAATTCTGATGCTCGTGGGGCTGACAGGCCGAAATATGATGATTGAGCAGGTTGCGCGGGTCTTGCGGATTCTGCGGAAACTCGAGGTTATTGCCTGGTCCTCGAAATGCTGGACTGAAAAATGGATTCGCCAATTGTCTCGACCCTGCCGTCCGGCTTCCAGATGGACCGCCAGTATGGTTTGATCTACGACTGTATTCCATCGCGGACAGACGACCTGACTCGCATCAGTGGCCTGCATCCGCGGGAAGCGGCACAACTGAACAAGCAGGGCATCTTCTGTTTTGGCCAGATTGCACTGTGGAGACATCGCGAGCAGGTTCGGTTTGCAGACGATCTGCAGATTCCGTTTTCGCGAATTGTTGATGAAGGCTGGGTCAGTCAGGCAAGAGAGCTGTGTCGAGAACGCACAACATCCGCGAACGGCTTCTCAGCCGGCAGTTTCCGCACCCTCACGACTTTGATCTGTGCACTCCTGATTGGATTTCTGTTCGTGTGGCTGATTGCCAGCCAGCAGCACGCACCTCTGGCGGGTATTCTCATCGCCGACGTGACGCAGGTGAAACTTCCCGCGAATTCCGCGGTGCAGCACGTACACGTTCGCCCCGGCGATGAAGTGTTCACTGGACAGAAGCTGCTGACCCTCGAAAACTCAGCACTCATCGCCGCGCGTGTCCAGCAGCAAAAGCGAGTGCGTGAAGCAGAGCGAACTGTTCAGCGTCTGGAAGCCCGACTGCTGTTCGAACAGGAGACTCGACGCGCGGAATTGGTCGCCGCCACTGTGAGACTACAGCAGGATCTGTCGCGGCAACGTCCGGGCCGCAACCTCGCACGATCCGGAACCGGAGCATCCGGAATCCTCTTTTTCTCCGCCTCATCGAGATCCACGCCACTGGCTGCCATCGGCCAACCAGCTGGCAAACCCGATTCAAAGTCTCAGCCTGGCGTGACACTGAATGCCTCCGACACCTCCACATCGGGCACCCGCAGTGTACGGATTGTTGCTGCAGCCAGCCCGGCAGTGATGACAGACCCCGGGCGGACTGCCACCGCAGGCAAACCCGCAGCGTCCGCCGGTGTTCCGATCGCGACCGCTGATTCGGGAGGCGGCGAAGCACTTCGAACAGAGCTTTCGCGGCTTGATGCACTGCAGAAAAATCTGCAGCAGCATGTGGCGAACGCAATCGGGCTTACACAGGCCCGTGAAATTCTTCTGGATGCCCAGGAAGAACTGCAGCGCCTGCAGACCGAAGAAACAGAACTGCTGATTTCAGCACCGAATTATGGTCTGGTGGGAACGGTCGAGGTCGAGGTCGGTGATCAGCTGGCGTCCGGAAAAACCGTGCTGCGAATTCTGCATCCGGATCGACGCAGCGTCGTGATTCAGTTGCCAGGCTCCCGACTGCCGGAGCTCAGTACAGGTGAAATGGTGGAAATTCACTTCCCGGGAGCACGGGGTTACGAAGGTCGCGTGGTGTCCATTTCCCCGATGACCACAGCGGAAGTGACCGGCAGCGAAGCGCGGGTCGCTGTGAAAATTGAGCCAGCCGGTCGAATCTGGCCCACAGTGCCTGTCGGCTGTGATGTTCAGGTATGCTCGTGGAAGTAATCGACCTGCAGCCTCCGCAATGCTGACGCGTCAGTTTCGGCTCGTCGGCCCCTCAGCTCTTGCCTCGCGTCTGGGATTCCGCGCCGCTGCGGCGTTTGCAGTCGCCCGTGATGTCGGCTCGACCGCTCGTGTGTCCGGCTTTATTCGCTGTGCCAGAGCGATCCACTTCTCAGCTTCATCAGTCCTCAGATTGGCTCGACAGGCCTGAGCCAGCACACGGAGTGACTGAGGGTCTTTGAAACCCGTCTGCTCACAGGCAATACGTGCAAGCTTTTCAGCAGCTTCCGTGTTGCGAATTTCGGAGTGGCTGCTGGACGCCAGCAGCGTGGCTGCCTGCAGTGTGGCGGATGTGTTTGTGGGGTCGAGCTGCAGCACTGCGCGGTACTCATCCAGTGCGGCGGACTCGGCATTCAGTTTCCTCAGGGCGGCGGCCCGGTTCAGTCGTGTTCGAACATCTTCAGGCCTGCATTCGATCGCTCGAGCCCACGAATCAGCCGCCTCGGTGAACTGTCGGTGCCTGTAAAGCAGACTGCCTCGTTCATACCACGCCCGGAAAGAATCTGGCTGCAGAACAGTGACCCGATCATAAAGACGCAGAGCATCCACGACGCGACCTTCCGCTGCCGTGATCGCGCCCAGCAACAGCAGGGCTTCAGGAAATGATGGCCGAATATCGAGCGCCAGAGTCAGGTCGGCTGCCGCCTCATCATTCTGGCCCAGCTTATGCAGCGCATACGCTCGGAGATACAACGCCTCAGAATCCTGAGACTCCTTCCGGAGTACTTTTGTAAGATCTCGCAGAGCATCGAGCGGGCGATCTGTGCTCAGCCTGAGCGCTCCCTGCAACCGCAGTGCTTCGCCATGTTCGGGCTCCTCCTTCAGCAGCAGCGACAGATCAGCAGCCGCACTGTCAAAGTCCTGCTGTTCGATCGCCAGACGAGCTCGCAGCAGTCGCGCCTGCACGTGCTCAGGCTGAATCAGCAGCAGCCGCGAAAGCACGTCCCGGGACTCGGCACGCTGTTCAATGGCCGCATGACACTGCGCCAGCGTCCAGAGTGCCGCAGGACGAGCCGACGAGCCGGAAGCGGGAATCTGCAGGGCCTGAATGGCATCATGAATCTGTCCGGTGGCAGCCAGACTCACCGCCTTCACCAACAGTGCATCCGGATGCGTTGGCGAATCTGGAATGAAGGCTGTTGCCTTCGCGAATAAACCAGCATCCACAAGCATCGTGGTCAGCTCACTTCGCAACGATTCAGTCTGCTGTGAACGAGGTACCGCGTTCAGACAATCGGCCGCTTGTGCAGGTTGACCAGACGCCATCGCAGCTCGGGTTCCCAGTAACAGAGCAGTGCTGCTGCGACGATGTTCAGTCGGAAGCTTTTCCAGAGTTTCAGCGGTGGCTTTCCAGTCGCCTTGATCTGCAAGAATTTCGGCGTGAAACAGCAGCATTTCCGGCGTGACGGCTTCCGGACACTGAGCAGTGGCGCGGTTCAGCAGGGACAGCAACTCCCCATACGCACCGGCTCGACGGAACTCCTCAACCACCCGGCCGAGCCGAGCCGCATCGCCGAAGGCAGCATCTGCAAGCTGACGTCGAGCCGATTCGGCCCTTGCAGCATGTTCCGGAGTGTCCAGAAGCTGCAGCCGCTGCCACTGCAGGGACTCACGGTCGGCCGGGGAAGCGGCTGCGATGGCAGCATCAAGATCCCTGATTG
>Ga0172376_10008223_pt1 | contig 10944 bp, 9 predicted proteins | sample Lak35m_FD_121114 | JGI IMG/M metagenome (GOLD analysis project Ga0172376, IMG submission 121114) | Freshwater microbial communities from Kabuno Bay, South-Kivu, Congo - kab_092012_35m | ecosystem: Environmental > Aquatic > Freshwater > Lake | place: Democratic Republic of the Congo: South-Kivu... | reverse complement strand
CGGCCGATGCGTTGCACGGTTTCGTTCAATTCGATGTGCGGATCGGGCGAGCTCGGCCCGGGCACCCGCACCAGATGCAGAACGTCTTGCACGATGCTGTCGAGCCGCCGGGCGTTTTGTTGCACCATCTGGGCCAGGCGTTGTTGGGCCGGGTCGTTCAAATCTTCCGACAGCAGCGCATTGGCTTGTGTGATGGCGGCCAGCGGGTTGCGAATTTCGTGTGCCACTGCCGCCGACATGCGTCCCATGCTCATCAGTTTTTCAGAGCGGATGCGGGCTTCCAGCTCGCGTTGATCCTGCATGAAGACAACACACAGATCCTGCGCATCAATGTCCTGCGTATGTGTCAGTTGGGCGCGCACCAGCAGCTGACGCACCGGCTGGCCTGGATGATCGATATCGACCCGCACCGGACGAGATGGCGGACGCTCAAAACTGGTCGCAACAAAGTTCAGCAGGGTCTGCCAGGCCGGGTGACGGCGCAAATCCAGGTCATTCGGGTTGGCCGCGCCCAGCAAGGCCAGCGCCGCCGGATTGGCCAGAGGGACCACACCACTGCGTGTCACCACCAGAATGCCTTCTGAAAGTGAATCGATCACCAGTTGGTTGACTTCCTGTTGCACCGCCGCCGCCAGTTGGCTGCGCCGGGCACGCAGCTCCACGCTGGCCAGCCGCGTGGCCATCTGGCTGGCAATGAACGAGATGGCAAAACAGCCCGCACCGGTCAGCGCCGCCTGCAACAGGAACGACGCAAAGTCGCCGGCCGTTTGCACCCAGGCCCAGACGGCCAGCCCCAGCAACAGCAGGGTGATGCCGGCGGCCGAGGCCATCGCATGCAGAGGGGTGCCCAGGATGCTGACCACCAGCACTGGCAGTGCCAGCAACGGCGTGTAGTTGATGCTGTGGCCCTGGATCACCTGCAATACGCCAAAGGTGAACACATCAACGCCCACCGTGCGCAACCACTGGGCGTCAAAACGGCTGGCCAGGTGTTGCGGCTTGCCGGTGAGCCGCAGGGTCAGGGTAATGGCGAAGTAGGCTAAGCAGATCAGGAAGGGCAAGCCCATCGGTTGCGGCGACAGCAGCAGGATGCTGCCTTGCAACACCAGCAGCACCAGCCCCAGCGTGGCACGGGCTGTCATGAAGCCGCGCCAGAGGCGTTCAAACTCCCGGGGATGCTCGCCCGCGCTGACGGGGGATTCCACGGCGGCGTCGGCCATTCAGGGTTCGGACGCCGTCAGATGCGCTTGGCTGCAGTACACACCACGCTGGCCGTGCACCGCTTCCGAGGCTGGCAGGTGCACGCCGCACTGGCTGCAACGCACCATCTCATTGGGCTTGGGTTCAGACCCCGGGGGGGTGTCGGTGCCGGATTTTTCGGGGCGAGTCAGACTGCGCCACAGCCAGATGCCCACCAGCACAATGCCCAGGTAGAAAAGGATTCTCACAGCGCGCGGCCCAACATCACTTCCATCACGAAGCGCGATCCCACGTAGGCCAGCAGCAACAGGCCCGAGCCTGCGTACAGCACACGCACCGCCTGCCGACCGCGCCAACCAAAGCGCGTGCGGCCGATCATCAGCACCGCAAACGTCAACCACGACAGCATGGCAAAAATCGTCTTGTGATTCCACTGCCAGCCGTGGCCGCTGCCGTAGAGCGAGTTGCCGAAGATCAGACCCGCCAGCAGGGTGGCCGACAGCAGCACGAAGCCCACCGTGACAAAGCGAAACGTCAGCCGCTCCATGGTCAGGATCGGCATGCCGGTCTGAGCGTCACCCGCGCTGCGAATGCGTGCCTCGGCCCGGGTCATGAGCCAGGCATGCACCACCGCAATGCCGAAGAGGCCGTAGGAGGAAATGCCCAGCACAAAGTGCAGCGGCAGCCAGGGTGAGGCATTGGCGTGCAGCACCGCACCCGGAAAGATCAGCGCCAGCAGCACGCTGGCCGAACCCAGCGCCGAGGTGGCCCAGGGTTTCTGGAAATTGGGATAGACGTGTCCTTCAATGGCGTAGACCAGGCCGACCAGCCAGGCCGTCATGGACAGTGCCGGGGCAAATCCAAAGCGCGATTCGGAGCCCCACAAGCCGAGGAACAGGGTGACCCCGTGCAGGACCCAGGCCACCCAGACGGCGGTGTTGAGCACCGGCAAGCGCAGGTGCTGGGTGCCCGTGGCAGAGATGGCATACGCGATGGCGGCGCACAGCGTCAGGGCGACGGTGGCTGGGGTGGCGCTGGCTAGAATCATGGCCACAGAGTTTAGCGTTTTGCACATGGTGTGGTGCAACGCTGAACCCAGCCCCACGCCCGACTTCATTTCCCTTATGGCATCCGCACTTTCCGACAAGCTCTCGCGCCTGGTCAAACAGATTCGCGGTCAGGCCCGCATCACTGAAAGCAACGTGGCCGACATGTTGCGCGAAGTGCGTCTGGCCTTGCTGGAGGCCGACGTGGCGCTGCCGGTGGTGCGTGACTTCATTGCCCGCGTCAAGGAAAAAGCCTTGGGGCAGGACGTGCTGGGCTCGCTGACGCCGGGTCAGGCGCTGGTGAGCATCGTCAACAAGGAACTGGCCGCCACCATGGGGGATGCGGTGGCCGAGTTGAATCTGGCCACGCAGCCGCCGGCGGTGATCCTGATGGCGGGTTTGCAGGGGGCGGGCAAGACCACCACCACGGCCAAACTGGCCAAGTACCTGATCGACAAACGCAAGAAGAAAGTGCTGACCGTCTCGGGCGACGTCTATCGCCCGGCGGCCATCGAGCAGCTCAAAACCGTGACCGCACAGGCCGGTGCCGAGTGGTTTCCCAGTTCGCCCGACCAGAAGCCGCTGGACATTGCAAGCGCGGCGCTGGACTACGCCAGGAAACATTACTGTGACGTGCTGCTGGTGGACACGGCCGGGCGCCTGGCCATCGACGAAGCCTTGATGGCCGAGATCCGCGCACTGCACGCGGCACTCAACCCGGTGGAGACCTTGTTTGTGGTGGATGCGATGCAGGGGCAGGACGCCGTCAACACCGCCAAGGCGTTCAAGGACGCCTTGCCGCTGACGGGCATTGTGCTGACCAAGCTCGACGGGGACTCGCGTGGCGGTGCGGCGTTGTCGGTGCGGCAGATCACCGGAGCGCCGATCAAGTTTGCCGGCACCAGCGAAAAACTCGATGGCCTGGAAGTGTTCGACGCCGAACGGCACGCCAGCCGCGTGCTGGGCATGGGCGACATTCTGGCGCTGGTGGAGCAAGTCACCGCCGGGGTGGATGTTGCCCAGGCGCAGAAGCTGGCGGCCAAGGTCAAGAGTGGCGGCGGTTTTGACCTCAACGACTTCCTCCAGCAAATCCAGCAGATGAAGCAAATGGGCGGACTGGGCAGCCTGATGGACAAGCTGCCGGCGGCCATGGCGGCCAAAGCCGGTCAGGTGGACGTGGGCAAGGTTGAAAAAGACATTCGCCGCAAGGAAGGCATCATTCACAGCATGACGCCGCAGGAGCGGGCCCGGCCCGAGCTGATCAAGGCCACGCGCAAACGCCGCATCGCCGCCGGCGCTGGCGTTCAGGTGCAGGAAGTCAACCGCATGCTCAAGGAATTCGAGCAGATGCAGGGCATGATGAAGAAGATGAAGGGCGGCGGCATGATGAAAATGATGAAGCGCCTGGGGGGCTTGGGCGGCATGCCCCGCATGCCCTTCTGATCAGGCCGCGCCCCCGTCGCCGCTGGGCGAGCGGTGGGATCGGCGGTGGTGCCGGTGGTGACGCTTGGCCCGGCGTTCACGCCGCCGTGCGGCGTTCCACTGTAAAAAGTCGAACAGCCGTTTGATCACATATCCCACCGCATACAACGCCAACGCGCCAATTGCCCACGGCTTGATCTCGTCGATCAGTTCTTGCAGCACGTAGGCCTCGTATTCCCTGTTGAGCCGTTCTTGCGCGGCCGAAAGGGGTGGGCGTGCCGGGTCGTTCCAAGTGGGGGCTGCAGTGGGGTCGGCAGAGGCATCGGACAGGTTGCGCTCGGGGGGCGGTTCATGTTCCCAGGGACGGGCTTGCAGGCCCAGGTCGGCCTTCACCTCGCGCCAGGTTTGCAGTGCTCCCGATTCTTCCAGCTCGTTGTAGAGCGGGCGCACGGTTTCCTTGAGCGTGCTGTGCAGGGTGGGTGGCGGGTTGTCCTGCGGCACTGCGCCCGGCATGGTGTCGGGGCCCGCGGCAGGCAGTGGGTATGCCGCAGCGGGGAGCGTGGCAGAAGGCAAGGTTGCCGCAGTGTCGGCCGGCAGCTCACCCCTTTGCAGCATTGTCAGGTCGTCGCGCAACGCGGTGGCGGGCAGCGTCGGCTCGGACTCGGCGGATGGGCTGGATTGGAGCAAGGGCCCGGCCCGCGCGCTTTGGAGCAGCGCGGCCCCGATCACCAGACCCGTCAACGCAAGAGACCAACGGCGGCGATGAGGGAATCTGTCAGCCATGAACGGGTCGCCCCTCTTCAAGAGATCAGCAAATTCCCCCGCAGGGTGTAGGTGCGTGTTTCGGTGATGAGTACATCGACCATTTGCCCGATGAGGCTGGCGTCTCCGGCAAAGTTGACGACCCGGTTGCACTCGGTGCGGCCCATCAGTTCACCGGCGTCACGTTTGGCGTGCCCGTGCACCAGCAGACGCTGACGGGTGCCGACCAGGCTGTCACTGATGCGCGCCATGCTGGCGTTCAGATTGGCTTGCACCTCTTGCAGCCGTTTCAGCTTCACCGACTGTGGCGTGTCGTCGGGCAGGTTGGCCGCCGGAGTGCCCGGGCGTGGGCTGAAGATGAAGCTGAAACTGTTGTCGAACCCGATGTCGTCAAGCAGGCGCATCAGCTTGGCATGGTCGTCTTCGGTTTCGCCCGGAAAGCCGACGATGAAATCGCTGCTCATGGCCATGTGGGGGCGAATGGCGCGCAGCTTGCGTACCGTGCTCTTGTATTCCATGGCGGTGTAGCCGCGCTTCATGGCCATCAAGATGCGGTCGCTACCGTGTTGCACCGGCAGATGCAGGTGGCTCACCAGCTTGGGCAATTTTTCATACGCGGCAATCAACGCCGGAGTGAACTCATTGGGGTGGCTGGTCACGTAGCGGATGCGCTCGATGCCGGGAATGTCGTGCACATAGTCCAGCAGCGTGGCGAAGTCGGCCATCTCGGCGGTGTGGCCCATCGGCGCACGCCAGGCGTTGACGTTCTGCCCCAGCAGCGTGACTTCCTTCACCCCTTGGTCGGCCAGGCCAGCCACTTCCACCAGCACGTCGTCAAACGGCCGGTACAGCTCTTCGCCGCGGGTATACGGCACCACGCAATAGCTGCAATATTTGGAGCAGCCTTCCATGATGCTGACATAGGCGCTGGCCCCGTCGACGCGGGCGGCGGGCAGATGATCGAACTTTTCAATTTCCGGAAAACTGATGTCCACCTGTGAGCGGTTCTGCCGGGCCCGCTCGGCCAGCAGCTGAGGCAGGCGGTGCAGCGTCTGCGGGCCAAAGACCACATCCACGAAGGGGGCCCGCTCGATGATGGCATCGCCCTCCTGGCTGGCCACGCAGCCGCCCACGCCGATCAAGGCCCCCTTTTTCTTCAGGTGGCGCACGCGGCCCAGGTCGGAAAAGACTTTCTCTTGCGCTTTTTCCCGCACCGAGCAGGTGTTGAACAGGATCAGGTCGGCCGCTTCCACATCGTCAGTGGGCTCGTACCCTTCGGCGGCGGCCAGCACATCGCCCATTTTGTCCGAGTCGTACTCGTTCATCTGGCAGCCGTAGGTTTTGATGAAAACTTTTTTACGCATGACCCACGTGCCTCAATGGCCGCTCAACACCGGGGCCGCATCGCTGCCGAAGCGCAGGTTGGTGACGTTCTCCATGCCGGCGCGCGGCACGCGTTCCTCTGCCGGGGTCAGGATCCAGACGTCGTGCAGCAGACCCTGACCATCGCGCACATAGTTGACCATGACCGGTTGCCGCACCAAGGCGCCGGAGAGCACGATCATGTTGTGGGTGTTGCGGATGCGTGCCCCGGGCGACAGGCGCGCTGGCTGGCCGTTGAGCAGCACCTGGGGCGGGGCGGTCACTTCCAGCAGGCCGCGCAGCGCGGTTGGGGGAAACTGGCGTACCGGCGTCTGCGCCTGCGCGGCCGGCAGCCAGGGCAGCACGGGTGTCAGCAAGGTCAGCGACAGCACGGTCTGCGTGGCAAATCGGGAGCAGCGGTTCATGGTGTTCATCCAGAGGCTGTGAAGAGGGCTGAATTCTAGGCGGAGAGACCCCGCAGCGCGCCAATGAAAACGCCCAGCGGCAAGGGCTGGGCGTTGAAGGTGTGGTGGTGGTACCGGGACTTGAACCTGGGACATCAGCATTATGAATGCTGCGCTCTAACCAACTGAGCTATACCACCGAAGGAGCGGCATTATAGGGGCAATCGGCAGGCGGGCAGCGACCCCGGCCGGGGGCTGTCAGCGGTGGCTGAATGCGGGTTTGCGCTTGGCCACAAACGCGTCCATGCCTTCTTTCTGGTCTGCCGTGGCAAACAGGGCGTGGAACAGGCGGCGCTCGAACATGACGCCGTCGCTCAGGCTGCCTTCAAAGGCACGGTTGACCGATTCCTTGGCTGCCATCACCGCCACTTGAGAGAAATCGCAAATCAGCAGCGCGGCGCCCAGGGCTTCGTCCATCAGCTTGTCCAGTGGCACCACGCGGCTGACCAGCCCGGCGCGTTCGGCTTCAGCGGCGTCCATCATGCGGCCGGTCAGCACCAGGTCCATGGCCTTGGCCTTGCCCACCGCACGCGGCAGGCGTTGCGTGCCGCCGGCGCCGGGAATGATGCCCAGCTTGATCTCGGGCTGGCCGAAACGGGCGTTGTCGGCGGCGATGATGAAGTCGCACATCATGGCCAGCTCGCAGCCGCCGCCCAGGGCGAAGCCACTCACGGCGGCAATCACCGGCTTGCGCACGCTGCGGATGGCTTCCCAGTTGCGGGTGATGAAGTCGCCCTTGTAGACGTCGGCAAAGCTGTAGCTGGCCATGGCACCGATGTCGGCACCGGCGGCAAAGGCTTTTTCGCTGCCGGTCAGCACGATGCAGCCAATGGCCGGGTCGGCGTCAAACGCTTGCAGTGCTTGGCCCAGTTCGGTCATGAGTTGATCGTTGAGCGCGTTGAGCTGCTTGGGGCGGTTCAGGGTGATCAGGCCCACGCGCTCGGCCTGCGTGGTGACGGTGATGAGTTGGTAAGTCATGGGGTTCCTTGAAGGCTAACGATGAAATTGGCGTGCAGCCCGTATTCTGTACGCTGCGCCGGGCTCAGGCCGGGTCTTTTTGATGCGGCCCCAGCCAGGCGCTCAGCCGTGCGGTGTCGGCCGGTGCCAGGGCGATGCGCGTCGGCGCCGGGGGCAGCTTCACCGGCAGCGTGAGCAACTGCTGGTTGCGCGCCACCAGTGCGTCAAACCGGGTGGCGCGCCCCAGGTACAGCGGCAGGGTGTCCAGCTTGGTCAAGCGCCAGCCCTGTCGGGTGCGCCCATGCTTCACCCGCACCCCCAGCCATTCGTCTTGGGGGGCCAGGCCAGCGGCCTCGGCTGCGCTGCCACGCAGCACGTGGGTGATGCGGATGCGGTTTTGCGATTCGTTCACGCGCAGTCCCAGCCGAACGGCCATCGAGACCGGGTCGTGTGCGATCTTGACGCCCTGGCGTTGAAGCAATTTCTGCAGGGGCAGGTCTTCGTGCCCGTGAATCCACTCCCGCAGCTGGCGCGCCAAGGCAGCCCCGGCGTGGTCGCGCACCACCGTCAGCACGTCCAGTTCGGTCAGCGGCCCGCCGGCGCAGCGCTGCCACAGGGCACGCATCACATCGTCCAGCGTGCATTTGCCGCTTTGGCGCAATCGCAAGTCCAAGCACAGGGCCACCAGCGAACCCTTGGCGTAATAGCTCACGGTGGCGTTGGGCGTGTTTTCCTCTTGCCGGTAGTACTTGACCCAGGCGTCAAAGCTGGCCTGGGCCACGCTTTGCAGCTGTCGGCCAGGCGTTTGCAACACGCTCTGGATGGCTTTGGCCAGCAGGTTCAGGTAGGTGGCGTGGTCGATCAGGCCGGCGCGGCACAGCAGCAAATCGTCGTAGTAATTGGTGAAGCCTTCAAAAAACCACAGCAGCTCGGTGTAGTTCTCGCGGGTGTAGTCGTAGCGGGCCAACTCCGCCGGGCGCAGCCGCTTGACGTTCCAGGTGTGAAAGTACTCGTGGCTGATCAGGCCCAGCAGCGTGGTGTAGCCGCTGCACTGCACCGGCAGGTCAAGCTGCGGCAGGTCTTCGCGCTGGCAGATCAGCGCCGTGCTGTGGCGGTGCTCCAGTCCGCCATAGCCGTCGTGCACGGCGTTGAGCAAAAAGACGTAGCGGTCGTGTGGGGCGTGGCCCCAGAAGTAGATTTCAGCGGCGCAGATGGCCTGCGTATCCGCCAGCAGGCGTGCACCGTCAAAACTGGCCGGCGCACCCGTCACCACCAAGCGGTGTGGCACACCGGCTACGGTGAACGAACCGCTCCAGAACTCGCCCAGTTCCACCGGGGAGTCCACCAGCTCGTCGTAATCGGCGGCCAAGTAGCGGCCAAAACCCCGCGCATCGACCCGCTGGGGCGGCAACGCCGTGGCGGCCTGCCAGCGCGCGGGCACGCCCTGGGGTGACAGGGTCAACTGGTGCGGTTGTGCTTCTTGGCCGTGCACCCGCAGCAGCAGGCTGGTGCCGTTGAAAAAACCGCGCTGAGTGTCAAGCCAGGCCGTGCGCACCGAAGCATCGAAGGCATACACCGCATAGCGCAGCGTGACCGGCTTGCCGCTTCGGCAATCCAGCTCCCAGGTGCATTTGTCAAGCGGGGAGGCCTGAATCGGCGCGCCGTTCTGCTGGGCTTGCAGCTGTTGCAGGTGGCGGGCAAATTCGCGCACCAGGTAGCTGCCCGGTATCCACACCGGCAGGCTGACGCGCTGGCGTGCTTGTGGCTTGGGGATGGTGAGGGTGATCTGCCACAGGTGCGCGTGCCGGTCGTGCGCCCGGACCTCATAGCGCAGCGCCGCAGCGGGCGGCCGAGGGACGGCAGCGCGGGCCATCAGCTGCCTGCCTGCACCAGATGTTTTTCAACCTGATCGGCGCTGATGGCGCCCGGCACCCGCACACCATTGGCAAAGATCAGCGTCGGTGTGCCGGTGATCTTGAGGCTGCGGCCCAGGGCAAGGTTGCGCGTCAGCGCCGCGGTATCGCAGCTGGCCAAGGGCACCGGCACGTCGCGCACCATCCAGTCTTGCCAGGTTTTGCCTCTGTCTTTGGCGCACCAAATGGCCTTGGATTTTTCCAGCGAGTCCGGCCCCAGGATCGGGTACAGAAACAGGTGAACGGTGACGTTGTCAATTTTTTGCAGATCGCGCTCAAAGCGTTTGCAGTAGCTGCAATTGGGGTCTTCAAACACCGCCAGCTGGCGCTTGCCGTTGCCACGCACAATGGTGAAAGCGTCTTTGAACGGCAGGGCGCTGAACTTGACGGCAGTGAGTTGCTGCACGCGCTCTTCGGTCAGGTTGCGGCTCTGGCGGGTGTCGTACAGGCTGCCCTGAAAGATGTAATCGCCCTGGGCATCGCTGTAATAGATGTCTGAGCCATTGACGCGCAGCTCAAAAATTCCGGGAATCGGCGACTTGCGAATTTCTTCGATGGGCGGAAATTGCGGCAGGCGTTCGGCGATATGGCTGCGCATCTGTTTTTCTTGCGCAGAGGGTGTGAGTTGCGCCAGCACCGGACTGGACAACAGGCCTGCGCTCAGGGAGACGATGGCTGCAAAGCGAACAAAAGAGAAGGTCATGAGCCGTCCTGACGGTGAATGAAAGCGAGTCTGAGTGCTGCGTTCTTACAAAGTTCTACAGCCCCATGGCGTAGCGCGCGGCCTGCCCCTTGGCCAGACCGCTGAGGTCGAACCCCTTCATGCCCCAGTTGCGCAGGGCCTGCCAGGCGTTACCGCGCTGTGAAAAGAGGCGCTGCAAGCCGTCCATGGCCAGCGAGGTGGCGGCCACTTCGGTACGGCGGGCGCGCTCGTACTGACGCAGCAGACTGGGGTCGTCCACACCGCGCCAGTAGGGGCGGCTGTGCAGTATGCGGGCCAGCTCGGCCACGTCGCCCAGGCCCAGGTTGAGCCCCTGGCCGGCCAGCGGGTGCACGTTGTGGGCGGCGTCGCCGGCCAGCGCCCAGGCCATGCCGTCGGTGCGGCCAATCCAGCGGCTGGCGTGTGCCGCCTGCAGCGGCCAGGCCCTGCGCGCGCTGCACAGGTTCAGGTGTCCCAGGGCCGACTGGCTGACTTGCTCCAGCGCTTCGCAAAACGCGTCATCGGTGCTGGCCAGCAATTCGGGGGCGCGGTCTTCCTGCACCGACCAGACAATGCCCACGGTGTGACCCGCTTCGCCGTCCAGTGGCAAGAAGGCCAGGATTTCGCCGGGGGTGAACCACTGGCGCGCCACCTGGCCGTGCGGGCGTTCGCAGTGCAGGCGCGCGGCAATGGCGTGCTGCGGGTAGCGCACCACGTCGAACTCCACGCCCAGTTCGGCGCGGGTGCGGCTGGCACGTCCTTCGCACACCACCGTCAGGGTGGCGGGCTGGGGCTGGTCGATCACTTCGATCTGCGGCTGAAAGCGCACCGCCTCGGCCAACTGGGCTTCCAGAACCGGCACGTCCACAATCCAGGTCAACGCCGGAACTGAGAGCTCAGTGGCGGAAAACGTCACCGCGCCGCCCTGGTCGCCCCACACCTGCATGGTGGTGACGGCGGTGGCGTGGTGGGCATCAGGCCAGCAGCGTACCGAATCCAACAACCCCCTGGATTTGGCGTTGATGGCATAGGCGCGCACGTCCGGCGCACTGTTGCCGGGGGGCTGCGTCACCAGTCCGACGCGCAAGCGCTCTCGTGCCAGCAACAGCGCCAGACTG
>Ga0172376_10008222_pt1 | contig 10944 bp, 6 predicted proteins | sample Lak35m_FD_121114 | JGI IMG/M metagenome (GOLD analysis project Ga0172376, IMG submission 121114) | Freshwater microbial communities from Kabuno Bay, South-Kivu, Congo - kab_092012_35m | ecosystem: Environmental > Aquatic > Freshwater > Lake | place: Democratic Republic of the Congo: South-Kivu... | reverse complement strand
TTTTTTAGTCACGCTAAAGCAACGAGACTTTTTTTAGTCGTGCTAAAGCAACGAGACTTTTTTTAGTCGTGCTAAAGCAACGACGGGATTTTTAACCAAAAAATATGAAGTCAGAATTTTAATATTTTTTAATGTTTTAAAGACTGACTTCGTATTATACCATTTCAACTTAATAAATGATAAATTAAGCAAAATATTTTTGCCAGTGGTGCCTTTAGGCAACGACAGATTTTTGAGATAAAAATCTTTAAAAAATGAAACTGTATATCCATACAGCTGAGGCTTTTTGAAGATTTTTAGCCAAAAATATGAAGCTTAATTTATAAATACCTAATTGTATCATTTATTAGTGGAAATGGTATTACATATTTTAAATTATTAACCACAGCAACTATCTATGAAATTAAGTAAATCAATTGTATCATCTCCTAAAAATGCTAATCATGACATCTCAGAAATATTGGGTGAGATTTATTCTGACAGTTCTATTACAATGGATAGTCAAATTCATGAAAATAAACATCAAATATTAATTGCTGGGGCAGGGGTTGCAGGAATTTTTTCTGCCTTAGAAATTTTAAGTAAATTTCCACGAGCTTATGTAAAAGTTATTGAACAAAAAGATGCAATATTATCCGGTACAAGTGCTAATACTCCAGGAAGAATGGGTTTGGGTTATCATTATAAGGATTTCGAAACAGCCTTGCAATACATGATAAATACCCTTAATTTCATGAAAAAATACAATGATTGTTTTATTGAAGATGAGGGTATGCCAAATTTAGTTAACGGTAGATATTTTATCTTAAAAAATTCTATTGTTGATCCCCAAGAATTAATGGCAACATATGACAGATTATCTTTAGAATTCGAAAAGTTGTGGATGAATGATCCTGAAATTCAAAAACTTTTCCCAGAAACTTGCCATTTACATCGAACAATTCATCCCAGTAAATACCAAGATTATGTTGACCCAAAAATGGTTCATCTCGCAATTGAAACTAGGGAGAAGCTTTTGGATTGGAATAAGTTTGTGCATAAAGTTTTACTTCAATTAGATGAATATATTAAAAAGGGCAGAGCTGAAATAATAACCTCAACAGAAGTTGTTGGGATTGGTTATGATGAGGATTCAAATTTTAGAATTGAATTGCATAAAAAAACTCCTCAAGGAAAAGATAAAATATTTTTACAAGCAGGAATATTCATTAATGCTACATGGCAAAATGCTGAGAATCTTGATAAAAAATTTTACATAACTTCATATCTAGATTGGGTAGCTAGAATGAAGTTTTTGGGCGAGATTAAGATTCCTGAATCTTTGGTTGATGCTCATTCAATGTTTTTTTGCCTTGGTCCATTTGCGATGTTTTCTAATATGGGAGTGCAAAGAGATGAACAAGGTCAATCTCTTGGCTATAGTTTGGCAAGAATAACATATGCAGAAGTTACAAATCATAGTCATTACCCAAGTACTGAAATGCCAGATCTGTATCGAAGGCTTCTTGAAAATCGATTAACCGAAGATGATATTCGGCTTTTAGATGAGAGAGGAAAAAAAATAGTTGAAGGTGTTGCTAAATATATTCCCAAAATTGCTGAAGCAGAACTAGTTAGAGTTCTTCCGGGGATAGTAAAATCTGTAGGAGAGGTCAATATTTTTGATCCAAATAGCAAATTTCATGAGAGAAGAGAAGATGGTATTGAAGAGCTATCTTCAGATTATATTAAAAATTCTGCAATCAAATTATTTTATTGCTTGTCAAATGCCGAGAAATTGGTTGAGATCATGCAAAGATCAATGGTTACAAAAATTGTTATTAATCATTTATTAAAAAAATTTTCTACAAATTCCTTTTTAAATGAACAACAAAAGAAACATATGCTAGTTTTTTTAAGGATATATGTTAAGCGATATTTATATGATCAATTCAATGATTTAAGCGGTGATTTGATTCAACAAGTTTTTAAAAAAGAAGATTTAGTTAGTCAAGAACAACAGGGCTTAATTAGTTTAAAGCAAAAAAAATTACTCGATGATTTTTTTAAAGAGTTGTTCTTGGATCTTGATAAATCTAAATCGATTTCAGGATTATCTGAAATTAAAAATATTGCCAATCAAAAAACTCATGTAAAAGAATTATATGGTGAATTGTTAAGTGTATTTAAAAATAAAAATAAATTATTTGAAGAATTAAAAAGGTTTTATGATCCTAAATATTTTCAGACCAGAGAAAGGGAAGTTAGTAATTTAAAACCTAAATCAATACAGGAGTTATATGATCAATCAGGATATTTTGATCAAAATAGAGACAATCATCAGGTTCAAAAGGGTTTAAGGGGCAATAGAGTCTTAAGTTATTTATTTGATTTTGGAAATGAAGTAAAGGATCTAAAAAAACTAAAAGATTCGTTTTTAGATTTAATAGAAAAATTTAAGTCTTCGATCGAAACCCTTTCATCTGAAGGAGATCAAGCAGATTATATCGAAAATAAATCTTTGAATTTTTATGATCAACAGATTCTTAAATTTTATAAAGAATTTCTATTAAAGAAATTGCCACAAATTTCTTTTGAATATCGAGAAGCTGATAAAATAACATCTGATCAATATGATGCGAGGTCTTCTAAAAAAATCTTGGAAAGGTCTTCTTGTCTTGATGTTCTTGAATTAATTATGGATATTGATAACAAAGATGTAAAAAAAACTTTTCTTGAGTTATTTGGAATTTTTTTAAAAGACTTTAACAAAACTATGGAAAGTTTTGTGGTTGCTAGTGGTCGAAAAGATCAAGATTATCGACTTATTAATTTATTTGAAGACGATAATAAAAAAAATATACAAGCGATTAGAGAAAGAGAATTTGATCAAGATTTTAACATTGGTCAATTTTTAAATTTAGTTCGATTTGTGGTGAATAAATTGAAGGTAGATTTGAATAAAGAATCATCAGCAGAGCAATCAAGCGAGGAAATTGAAAAAGCAAAAGAAGATTTATTAAAATTTAAATTACAGGAATATAAGGATGTTTTAATGTGTGAAGTCATAGATTTAGAATATTGTAGAAAAATAAAAAATAATTCCATAGATGATTATCTTCAAGGTAACTCTAGAGAAAAAGAACAGCAGGGTCCTAGTTTAAACATTGAGCAAAAATTAAGTTTGGAAATTTCTTGCAAAATTTATGAGCTTGTTTTTGAAAATAATTCATTAGATGAGATGCGTTGCTTTTTAAAAACTTTGAGCCCTGAACTAACAATGGCTCAAGATCAATCTAGAAATAATGAACAATGTATTTTTGAATTAGATGATTTAAAATATCCAGAAAATCAAGAAAAATTGCAATCATTAAAAAAACATCAATTTATTGAACAAATCTTAAGTCAATATCATGAATTAAAAGATAATGTTATTTTAGATATTGTTTCGTCATCGATTGAAAATGTCGCATCATCATTTGCAAGACCAAATGAATTTAAATTAACCAAAAGCGCTGAAGGATTTTGTCAAGATAATGAAGGTTCATTTAGTCGAACTAGCAGTAACGTTTCGATATTTAGTCAAGACAGTACTGGTGATAATTGGGATGACAGATCTGATGCTTCTACTCGCCAAGGAAGTCCATTTCCGGGAAATTCTCCTACTAAGGCAACAGTAAGCCCAAATTCATCATGTTTAGCCTCAAGATTATCAAAAATTGATTGTAGTAAAATTTAATTTTTTTTGGAGTAATTAAATTTTAATTTTAACAAATATTTACGGGCTTTTTCTTCAATAATATGATAAGAGGCAATTGATAAAACTAGATTTATAGTAAAACAAATGGCAATTAAGTTACAAGAATTTAGGTGAGAATAATTTTTTTCAATTTCTTTTGTTAAATCTAATGCACTGGTTTGCCAAAGATAAAAAGAATAGCTAATTAAACCTAAATAATTTGTAATAGAATTATTATAAAATATTGATTGTGAATGAAAAACATTAATAATCCATAGCCCAAATAAAGGGATGGTAAATATCTGAAAAGACATTCTGTTTTCTTGGCTTACAAAACATATCAAAATAATTAGAGCAATTGTTGCCAAATGGATAAACTTTTGGTAATTTAATTTTAGATATAAGTCTTTATATGAATAACATATTATGCCAATTATAAAATCGCTTAATCTAAAAATTGGGTTAGCATAAATATAAGGGTTGTTATAGTAAATAGAGTTTAGAGATGAAAATACTGCCAATATTGTTGCAAATATTATTAATCCTAAACGATTATTTTTGATGATAATAATAAAGGGAAATGTTAGATATAAAAATGCTTCTACGCTTACTGACCAAGTGGTTTTGTTAATCCCGATAAATAAAATATTTTCAAAAAAACTTTGCATAAAAAAGGCATCATTTAAAATAAAAAGTAATTTATCTTCAATATCAATTCTTGGAAATAATAAAAAATATAAAATGGTTATAAAGATATAGACTGGGTAGATTCGAGCTAATCTTTTAAAATAAAATTCGTTAAGATTTTTATTTTTGGTAAAATCTTTATCGTGATAAATATGGCTGAGAATAAATCCTGATAACACAAAAAATCCGCTCATAAAAATTGTTGATCCATCAAAAATCTTTTTTAAAAAAAAGCTATCATCTGCTGATACAAAATTTGTCGAGACATGAAATAAAAATATCCCAAGGGCAGTAATAAAGCGAAATGAATTCAGGCTAGTGATCATTATAAGTTATAGTTAATATTAAAAAAATTAGTAAAATTTATTTACAAATATTTAAATTAGGTTATAGTAGTAAAAACTTACTTAAGTTAATTATTTTATAAATATCTCAAAATTTCACCACAAATTTATGACTAAAAAGCTGTTTTTAATGCTATTGCCATTAGCGATAATTTTTTGTTTTAATAAGCAAATAATCGCATCTGGAATTGAAGATAGCTCTAATTTATATCTGCGGTTTAATTCAATTAATTCCTTAAGTGATCAAATTATTAATCAACAACTCCAGCAAATTAATTTGCTAAATAACCAAAACTCTCAAAATTTATTTAATTATTTAAAAAAAAATTCATTAGTCAATAAATCAAAACTTAACGATATTAAAACAACCAATAACACTGGTGATCAAGGTTTTGTTAAGGGTAATAATATTTTAAAACAATTAAAGAATAATTCTTCAAATTGTCGATATTTAAAAAAAATTGAATTAGAAAATGATTCTAAAATATCTGAATTTAACTTTAAAATTATTCCTCAAGAGCAATTTATATACAAATGCCTTGATCAAGATCTAATTATTGAAATAATTAAATATTATCAGCAATTTCTTTACGAATCTGGTTTGGTTACATCAAAAATTTCATTTAATTTATTCAATGCCAAAAAGGGGATATTAAGTCTACGAATAAATTATGGAATGATTGAAAAAATTATTATCAATAACGATAATTTTTTTGATAAAATGCAAAAATACAGTGCTTTTGGTAATCTAGAAAATAAGGTTTTAAATATTAATCAGATCAATCAGGGTTTAATTCAAATAAATCGTCTGCAAATCAATGATGCAAAGCTTAAAATTAAAGCAGGTTCAAAAAATTTATATTCAGATATTATCGTTGAAAATAAAGCAAAATTTCCGTTAGCTGTTAAATTGGGCTATGATAATTTAGGCAATAATTTTAATGGCTATAAAAGATCAAGTGTTGATTTTAATCTTCAAAATATTCTTTGTTTAAATGACCAAATTAGCATTAATTATTTAACAAATTTAAATGATCCAAATTACCAAAAAAAATTTCAGTCAATTGCAGGTTCAATCAACATTCCTTGGCATTATAATAATTTTTCATATGACTATTCTTTAAGTAATTTTAAAAATACTACACAAGGTTATGTAATACCTTTAACTTTTAGTGGATTCTTTAAGAGACAAGCTTTTAGTTATAATCGTTCAATTTTTCGTAAAAATAATTATCGAATTTCTCTATCTAATTCATTGATTATTAAGCAATCAACAAGCTATATCAATCGTCAAAAAATATTTTCTTCAATACGCAGATTAAGTGTTTTAAGTCTAGCAGTGAACTTTGATATCAACTTTAAAAATAACTATCATCTTTATTTAAAACCGAGTTTTAATAAGGGTTTAAAAAACTTTGATGCTCAAAAAGATCAAAATAATTTTGACAAATCAAATCCCCATGCTCAATTTGAATATTTTAAAATTTACTTAAATTTTACAAAAAAATTTACTAATCACCAAAAGCAGAATTTATTCTTGTTTAATAGTGAAATTGACCTACAGAAATCAAGGGTTACGCTTTATTCAATGGAGCAGTTTTCGATAGGTGGATATTATTCGGTAAGAGGATTTAAGGACTATTCAATTTCAGGAGATAGCGGATATTTCTGGCGAAATAAATTAAGTTTTAATTTTAATGATTATAAAAATTTTTACACATCAAAACAATCTTTGGATAGTATAAATTTTATAAATAAAGTTATTCTCGAAGGCTTTTTTGATTATGGCTATGTTAGAAATAATTATTCTTGGTATAAAGCTGATGGAAGATTGAGTGGAGCAGGTTTGAAATTGATTTACAATTCTAAAAATTTTAATTATTCCTTAACTAGTGCATATCAACTAACTCAACCTTTTAGAATTTCATCAGATAAACAAAAAAATAATGTTATAAATTTTGAGATCTTATTTAATTTATAAAAAAACTTGACATATAAAAAAAATCAAAAAAAATGAATTAGAAATTTTATCAAATTTTACCAAAATATTCTTCTAATAATTTTTAAAATTGCTATTAATTTAAAATTACCTTAATGATTTTTTATAAATTAAATTCAAACAAATTAAATTCATGTTGTTGTTAAAACAACTCCTGCTTTTTCTTGTCTGTAATTTAATTTTATAATAAATGTTTTTCCCAATATTTCTCAAAAGTCATAATCTAAATTTTCTCATCATAGGTGGCGGTAACATTGCCTTGGCTAAACTCGAAACAATTTTTGAATTTTCTTCAAAAATAACATTAATTGCCAAAGAATTTTCTAAAGAAACTCTCGATTTTATATTGCAAAATAATCTTAATTATTTTGCTACCTCATACTCTATGGAACAGCTGGCAAATTACGATATTATCGTAGTTGCAACTAATGATAAAAAACTAAATCAACAAATTGCTGATGATGCAACAAATCAAAAGAAATTGGTAAATGTGGTTGATGATCCAAGTAATTCACATTTTATTTTTGGAGCAAATGTAAAAAAAGATAATGTTGTTATAAGTGCTTCTACCTCAGGAATCTCACCGGTTCTCGCTAGGCTAATTAAACAAAAACTTCAAAAAATATTACCAACAAATCTTAACAATCTTAATCAATTCCTAACAACAAATAAAGATCTAGTTAAAAATAAATTAACAAATCTGCAAGCCCGAAGAATTTTTTGGCAAGAGGTTTTAGAAGGGGTAATTGGCGAGCAAATTCTTCTTGGTAATTTTAAACAAGGACAACAGCTTTTTGAAGAGAAGCTTAATAATCACAACAATAAAAAACAAGGGGCGGTTTATTTTATCGGTGCGGGTCCTGGAGATCCTGAATTGATAACCTTAAAAGCAATAAATCTTCTCTCAAAAGCTGATGTGGTTTTGTATGATCGACTGGTTGCCAAAGAGATTTTAGAATATGTTAGAAAAGATGCTTTAAAAATTAATGTTGGCAAGACTCGCGATCTTCATCTGTATAGTCAAAGCCAAATCAATCAAATGATTAAAAATTATGCTTCGCAAGGCAATATTGTTGCAAGACTTAAAGGCGGAGATACCGCAATATTTGCCCACTTAACCGAGGAAATTGATGCGATTATTGACCTGCAAATTCCTTATCAAATTGTTCCAGGAATCTCGGCTGGAAATGCAACTGCCAGTTATTTGGGGATCGCTCTTACTTCACGGCAAAACAATAAAGCGGTAAGATTCTTAACGATTTATAAAGAAGATTTAGCCAGTGATGAGTTTTTTAAAGATCTCGCTCAAACCTCTGACAGTTTGGTGCTGTATATGTCTTCTCATAATTTAAAAACCATAATTAGTAAATTGTTAAAATTTAATAAAAATTCACAAACCCCAATAGTTGTTGTCGAACAAGCTACCACCCAATATCAAAAAAACTATCTTGCCACTATTGGCGATTTTTTTGAAAAATTTCCTGAGACAAATTTTGTTTCGCCATCAATTGTAATTATTGGTGAAGTGGTAGGTTTGCATCGAAAATATCAATGGTTTGAGGGCAATAAAAACGGATTTAATTTTTTACAATTAAAAAAAAATATTTAAGAAAAAATTATGAATATCAATGATTTAATAACTAAAACTGATCACTTAAATTGGCAGGAAAAAATTTTGTTTGTTGAAAAAAATTTTTCAAAAATAATTTTTTCAACGAGTTTTAGTCTAGAAGATCAGGTGATTACCGATTTTATAGCTAAACAAAAATTATCAATAAAATTTTTTACAATTGATACTTTTCGTTTATTTGATGAAACCTATCAAACTTGGCAAAAAACTATTGATGACTACAAGATAAAAATTGCTAGCTACAGTCCTAAAACCAATATTTTAAAAAAATTTGTCGAAAAAAATGGCGTTAATGCTTTTTATCAAAGTGTAGATTTAAGAAAACAATGCTGTGCAATTCGTAAAGTTGAACCTTTAAAAAGAGCTCTGAAAGGTTATCAATTGTGGATCAGCGGAATTAGGCAAGAGCAATCATCAATTCGTTTAAATAAAAATTTTTTTGAATTTGATGATAATTTAAAAATTATCAAGTTTTACCCATTATTAAAACTTACTGAAGCTCAGCTCTGGAGCTATATTGAGGAAAATAGTGTGGTTCATAACAAGCTTCATAATCTTGGCTTTCGTTCAATTGGTTGTAGTCCTTGCACGCGAGCCATTAGTAAAAATGATGATATTAGATCGGGAAGATGGTGGTGGGAAAATAATCAGCAAAAAGAATGCGGATTACATAAATCTTAACTAAAAATAATTATGATTAATAAAGAACAACAAAACATATTAAACCAGTTAATTAGTAATTTAGACAATACCCAAATCGCTTGGGTGAGTGGCTATTTAGCAGGATTTTTGGCAAAAATTAATCTGCCAATAGCCAACGATATTTCGCTTAAAAATAACTTTTCAGAATTGACAATAATTTACATTACCCAGACCGGTAATTGCAAATTTATTGCTACGGAATTTTTAAAAAAATTTAAAGCCTTAAAAATTAATGCTAAAATAAAGGCAGTTGAGCAATATCGAAACAGTGAATTACAAAATGAAAAAAATTTATTGCTAATTACCTCAACACACGGTGATGGTGAGGTTCCAGAGAATGGCAAAGTTTTTTTTGAATTTGTTAAAAATAGCGATTTAGTTTTAGCAAATTTACATTTTGCGGTGATTGCTTTAGGTGATAAAAATTATCCACTATTTTGTAAAGCTGGAAGAGATTTTAGTGAAATTTTTATTAACAAAAAAGCTCAGCCAATAATTGATAATTTTGAATTAGATTTAGATTTTGAAAATCATCTAGAAAATATTTTTTCACAAATATTAAAAAATTTTCAAAATAAAAATAATCAACAAGTTAATGATTTCATTGCTTCGAACCCAAGTAAGAGTTCATCACTAAATAATCAATTTACCGGTAAAATTATTGCCAATATCAATCTCAATGATATCTCATCAAGCAAAGAAACTTATCATCTAGAAATTTCAAGTGATCAAGAAATTGATTATCAATCTGGCGATTCGCTTGGCATTTTATTTGATAATGAAGATTTGCAAATTACTGGAAAAATTACTCCAAGGCTTTATTCAATTGCTTCCGCTAAATCTGAGCATAACAATGAAATTCATCTTTGCGTAAGTTTAGTGAAATATAAAAATAAAAATAATCAAGAAATTTTAGGATTATTTTCAAGTAAATTAGCAAGTCTAAAAATTGGTGATCCAATCAAATTTTACATAAGTAAAAATCGTCAATTCAAATTACCCAAAGATGATTGCGATATAATAATGGTTGGAGCGGGTACTGGCATCGCCCCGTTTCGCTCATTTCTTTTTGAGCGGAGTTTTAAAAATGCCTCTGGTAAAAATTGGTTATTTTTTGGCGAACGCAATATTCGCAGTGATTTTTTATATCAAAGTGAATTACAAGATTTTTTAGCATCTAATGTTTTAACTAAGCTGAGCCTTGCATTTTCAAGAGATCAGGGCCAAAAAATTTATGTTCAAGATCGACTCCAAGAGCATGGACAGGAAGTTTTTAATTGGTTGGAAAATAATGGCTATTTTTATATTTGCGGTGATAAAAAAAATATGGCAAATGCTGTTGAGCAAACCCTTTTAAATATTATTGCTAACTATGGTAAATATGACTTGGAAGGCTCAAAAAATTATTTAAACAATTTAAAGGAACAAAATAGATATTTACTAGATGTCTATTAAAAGAATTATTAACCAGTTAAAACTAATACTAATTAACTAAAACTATGAGCGTTGAAAAAATTAAAAAAAATAGTAAAAATTTGCGAGGAACATTAGAGCAAAGTCTTACTAATCAAATAACTCAAGCCTTGTATGACGATGATCAAACGGTTATTAAATTTCACGGAATTTATCAGCAAGATGACCGAGATCGTAGAGAAATTCGGGCACAAAAAAAATTAGAAAAAGATTATTCTTTTATGCTTCGTTTAAGAATTTCAGGGGGAAAAATCTCTACTAAACATTGGTTATTAATTGATGATTTAGCTGATAAAAATGCCAATTTGAAAATTAAAATAACAACTCGTCAAACCATTCAGCTTCATGGCATTGTTAAATCTAAATTAAAACCAACTTTGCAAGATTTTAT
>Ga0172376_10008220_pt1 | contig 10945 bp, 7 predicted proteins | sample Lak35m_FD_121114 | JGI IMG/M metagenome (GOLD analysis project Ga0172376, IMG submission 121114) | Freshwater microbial communities from Kabuno Bay, South-Kivu, Congo - kab_092012_35m | ecosystem: Environmental > Aquatic > Freshwater > Lake | place: Democratic Republic of the Congo: South-Kivu... | reverse complement strand
GAGTTTGCTGAAAAACCAGGCCTGCGCGAAAATGGGCCAGCCGCCCAGCCCAGATGCGAGGTCACCGGGAGCGCAGCGGCTCCCTGTTCTCCTACGTGTCGATCGAGGAGCGGATCCCGGCCAGCCATCCGCTACGGCGGATCCGGAAGCTGGCGGATCAGGCCCTCGATCGGCTCAATCCCACCTTCTGCGAGCTCTACGCCGCAGAAGGCCGGCCCCGGTGCCGCCGGAGCAGTTGCTGCTTGCCTCGTTGCTGCAGGCGTTCTACGGGATTCGCTCCGAGCGGTTGCTTCTGGAGCAGCTGCACTACAACCTGCTGTACCGCTGGTTTGTGGGCCTGAGCCCGGACGATCCGATCTGGCACCCCACCACATTCACCAAGAACCGTGACCGGCTGCTGAACGAGCAGGTCATGGGCAGGTTTCTGGAGAAGCTGATGGGTGCCCCGGAGGTCAAGCCGCTGCTCAGCGACGAGCACTTCTCCGTCGATGGCACCCTGCTGCAGGCCTGGGCATCCCATGCCTCACTGGAGCGGATTGATAGGCAGGACGATCCGCCACCGCCGCCATCCGGCCCTGGTGAAGGTTTTGGTGCTCCAAAACCTGGCAGGAAGCGTGCGAAAGGTGATTTCCGCGGCATCAAGCTCAGCAACAAGACCCACCGCTCCAGCGTCGATCCAGACGCCTTGCTGGCCCGCAAGTCCAACGCCCACCCGGCCCAGCCCAGCTACCGGGGCCATGTGCTCATGGACAACCGCCATGCCCTGATCGTGGACTGCCGCGTCACCCAAGCGGTGGGCACCGGGGAACGTGATGCCGCCAAAGCCATGGCGGCGGATCGTCCCGGTGCCCACCAGAAAACCCTGGGTGCCGACAAGAACTACGACACCAGGGGAATGGTCGCCGAACTCCGGCGGATCGGGGTGACGCCGCACGTGGCTCAGAACACCGCACGCTCTGGTGGTTCCGCCATTGATGGCCGCACCACGCGCCACGAGGGCTACGCCAAATCGATCAACGCCCGCCGCGGCATCGAGAAGGTGTTTGGCTGGATCTAGACGAAGTCCTCTCCGAAGGAGTAGCAGTGGGGCAGTCTGCGCCAGTTCAAGCTGCGCGGCACCGACAAGGTGAGTGCGGTGTTTGGCCTGCATGTGATTGCCTACAACCTGATCCGCCTGGGCAACCTGCTCAACCCTGCGATGGCGGTGGCATGAACAGGTGGTTGCCCAGAGGTGTGGCCAAGCGGCAGCGATCAGGCAGCTCCACCGGGGCAAAACGCCTGAAATCGGGCGTTCTGGGCCGCTGATTCGCTGAAAACGAGCCCGATCAGAGCGTGATCAGCTCTCGGGAGGGAAAAACGCGGCTGGTCAGGCCGTTTTTCCGCAAACTCTTAAGAGAAATCAAGACCCAAATAGGAACCTCGACCTAGGGACCTTCGAACGCAATGAGCGCTGGCACTCATCGCAACAACAACAAAGGATCCGTTGCTCAGCATCAGCGACTTCACAGGCCAAAGAGGGCTAGGGTTCAGTATGTATTCTAGGGCCATGGATGGCGCCAACCAATGACCTGGGAGCTCTTTGAGCAACTGAAGCAGCAAATGGCCGCAGGCGAAGCCGCCTCTGTGATCACCCCCCTGCAGGGGCTTCGGCGCAGCTGGCCAGAACCTGCACTGGCCACCGTGCTCGCTGATGCACTCGTGCGATGTGGCCGGCCTGGTGAAGCCTTGGAGGTACTTCATGCGGATATCGCCGATGGCATAGACAATCACTGGACCCACTATTGCCTCGGGCATCACCTGGCCTCGCGCGGACAACTGCAGGATGCGGCAGCTTGTTTTCGGCGCTGTCACAGCTTGCAGGGGTGGACGTCAAGCGAAGAACGAGGCTACACCTTTACCCATGATTACTTTTCCGGACATATCTCTGACTGGCAGGATTGGTTCCTAAGATTCATTACCAAGGCACCCATCCGCATCCTTGAGATAGGGTCTTGGCAGGGAGGCTCCACGCTTTGGCTACTCGATCACATCATTGGGCCTCGCGGAGGCAGAATCACTTGCGTTGACACATGGGAAGGCAGCTCAGAACATACATTCCTCAACTCACTGGGCTTGTCTCTAGAAGAGCTGTTTGATGCCAATATCGCACGCTCTGGGAAGTCTGAACACGTCCACAAGTGCAAGGGCAGCTCTCATCACATTCTCCCCGAACTTCCTCCAGCAAGTTTTGACTTAATCTACATCGATGGTGCCCATGAAGCCCAGGCAGTGATTCAGGATGCCATCCACGCGCATCGCTTGCTGGCACCAGGCGGGTTTCTGCTATTCGACGATCTTGACTACTGCTTTGCTGACAGCAACCAGAACACAGCCAGGGCGATCGACTTTTTCACTAGCACCTTTGCGAACGAATACCACGAGTATGCTCGCGGCTCCCAGTTGCTGTTGCAGAAGCGTCGCCGCTCTGACTTGCCGGAACGACTGCTTCTGGTGCTTGGAATGCATCGTTCAGGCACTTCAGCCTTGAGTGGCCTCCTCTGCCAACAAGGTTTCAGCCCTCCAGTGACTCCAGTTTCAGCAGATGCCAACAACCCGACGGGGTACTGGGAGCCACCGGCGATCTGTGCAGTTCACAACCAACTTTTAGAACACTTACAAAGCAGTTGGGACGACCTGATACTACCGACGGAACTATGGACCCCCCATGAGCTAGACAAACATTTGCATCAGTTGGAGGTGGCGCTAAAAAATGACTTCCCATCACTTGAATCCAGTCAGATTGCGCTGGTCAAAGATCCCCGTCAATGTCGACTCCAGCCGCTATGGAATGCCCTGATTCACAAGCACCAGCTGGATGTTTCAGCCTTGCTGGTGACACGCCATCCCCTTGCGGTGGCCCGATCACTCAAGCGCCGTGATCAATTACCACTGAACCGCGCTCTACTGCTCTGGCTCGCCCACACCCTTGAAGCTGAACGGCACAGCCGGCACTTTGTGCGCAGGGTTATTGTTTATGAACTACTACTTCAGAATCCGCAGGCAACACTACAGTCTTGCCAGGATCTGGCAGGTCTGCAGATACACAACACCGAAGTCGATCTCCAGCAATGGATCCGCCCCGATCTCAACCATGAATCCAGCGATCAGCACAGCCACCGCAACGCGGAACTCGAGGCAGATCCCGAACTGTTGCGTCTCGCCCTTGATGTGTATGCCCGTTTGGTGATGACTCATGGTCACCCCATAAGCCCAGAGAGCCAAGTGTCCTTCGACCATTCCCACTCTGAGCTATCGCAACGGCTCAATGTCCTCGCCGAACAAAGCAGCCGACTTGAGCTACTCCAACTCTTCTGGGAGCCGCAAGCCGGAGGGGGCTTCAGCGAAGACCATTCCTTGCGTCGCTCAGCCTTGGTGGGTAAGGGGCTCACCCGGGTTGAGATGGTCTTGCCTGCTGAAGCCACTGCAGCCCGGGCATTGCGTCTGGACCCAGGCGAACAACCCTCCGTGATCGCACTTCAGGAGCTGGCGCTGCTTTGTGATGATGGGGATATCCTCTGGAGATGGCGGGCCGAAGACCCATCCTCTACACGCCCCTTTTCAGCAGCAAACGATCAGTGTGGCTTTCTCGAAGATGGCCAACTGGTGGCTGCGAGTCACGATCCTGGTCTGCTTCTCCACATCCCAGCCAGCGCCCTGAATCAAATCAGAGCGGGAAGCCGTCTACAGATCGAAGCCAACTGGCAACCGCTTCAGGCACAGTTGGCGCGCCGCCTTCTGCTCGCCACATCCCCGTCGGGGCGTGAAGGTGGCCAATCAGGCTGATCCCAATGATCTAGCCCGTAACTCACTCAACACAGCTACCAGCTGGCGAACGTCACCATGATCAGAAGGTTGATAGCTATAGAAACTGCGAACGCTCAATGTTGCTAAATGTTTAATCCCATGGGGCAGTGTCAAGGTTGTACGGGTCTCGCCAGACTGGATCGCCAGCCGACCTCGCAGGACTAACTCCTGCCCATCACCCAGTTCCAGTTCCAGAGCAGCTTCACCGTCAATGTCTTCAAGATCAGGGATATAAAAGCCCAACCGCAACTCAGTCACTCCCGCAGTCAGTTCCAACGCAAGCCGATTGGAACTCTCCAGCCAGCCATCAGAACAGAGGCCATAACTGCTGCTTAACAGCACGACACCCCGCTGTGGTCCACCACGAACGGCATCAGGCCATGGCATGGTGTCAACAGTTGCCGGACGCTGCTTCTGGCTCAGCGCGTCGGGCAGGAGAGCCTTGAGGGCAAGTTGCTGTGCTTCCCTGCTAAAACAGCGTTCAATAAATGCCTGACATGCTGCATCAAGTTGCCTGCCCTCATCAGAATCCATCGCCAGTGCCTCAGTCACAGCCACCATATAGTCCTCTGCAGTCCTGCAGCAACGTGTCGCGAGAACTGGGGCAGCGTAGGGCTGAAGGTCTAGCCCCTCAAACGCATACTCACTGCCCAGCACACGGTGCCCCCAGCTCAGTGCCTCGACAACCTTACCCTTGAGTCCGGCACCATAGGGCAACGGTGCAAGGCTGATTCGCGTGCTGGCATAGAGCTCGGCCAACCGTTGGTCATTGACACTCCCCTCATACAGCACTCCAGATGTTGACATCAACCGACTCTCCAACTCTGGAGGGCAGTTTGATCCCACCACGATCAGGCGTACCCGCTCAGGCAAGTGAGGCATCACCATTTGCAAGAACCACTCCAAGCCCAACCTGTTGGGGTGGTGGGCAAACCCCCCTACAAAAAGAAGCTTTTCAGCGGCGAACTCGCGGCTTGCACCATCACCACGCCAGCGCATGATGTAACCAGGCACAGTGTGGACGAGGCCTGGAAAGTGGCGACGCAATAAATCTGTCTCCTTCTCCGATAGCGTGATGATACCTTGCATCTTTGGAAGAATCTGTAACTCTTGCTCAGTGCATAAGCGGTCTAGAGTGGTGGAAGGATTGGACATGGGCGGCAGGCTCGCGGCCAAGCCATCAGAATGTGTGGCCTCCAATTGCTGTCGCAGACCATGCAAGTCATGGATATTGTATAATCGGAAAGCCTCGGGATAGAGACGGCTTAAAGGGGCAAGAAAGCGAGCGGTAATGTGTGGTCTATTGTAGAGAATAAGGTCAACTCTGGGGATTTGCTTTTCCAGCCACTCCTGCCAGCGCAGACTCATCTCATCACCCCACAAACACAGCACACCCCACTCCTCAAGCCGCCTTCGATAAGGTTCAAGCGACGCAAAGTTCTCCGGAATAAAGACTACTTTAAAGCCGAGGGCAAGGAGTGATGTCACAAGAGATAATGTACATCGACTGCCAGCATCGCGATCAGGCATTGGAAAGTAGTGATCAACAGCCAATGCCACGGGTCCTCTCTGCAGGCCACGATCACTGGCCAGAAGTTGCCTCGACATATCGAGTGGCTGCTCCGTGAGCAGCAGCCGACTCCAGCGCTTGCGCAGTTGGCCCAGGTTGGTGAGTTGATAACGCTTAAGGCCGGCCTCTGTGCTGCGAGCATTGCTGAGACCCTCAAGATGAAGGATCCGCGACTGGGGTTGAACGATGACAGCCTGACCTACTTCGCGAGCTCTGAGACAGAAGTCAGCGTCTTCGCAGTAGGCGGGTCGAAAACGTACATCAAAGCCCCCCAGGCTTTGCCAGAGTTCTCGCCGAATCGCCATCGCACAGCCACTCACGTAGTCCACCTCGCGTTCATGGTCAAGCTCAAACCAGCGCTGAGAATCGAAGCCGCGACCGTGATTCCATACATCACCATTCCCCCACAGAATGCCTCCGCTCTCCAGTAAACCACCATCACTGGCATACACCTGGCTACCCACAACTCCGGCACCCGGCCTGCGACGGAAACTGCCCAGCAGCGTGCTCAACCAATTATCGCCCACCAAGGTATCATTATTAAGAAAGACTAAGACGTCGCCCCTGGCGTAGGCGGCGGCATGGTTGCAGTTATCTACGAAGCCACTGTTTCGTTCTTGGCGAATTAGGCGCACCCATGGGTTGCACTCAGCAATCTTGCCAGTATCATCAGTAGACGCATCATCAGCCAAGATCACCTCGAAATCAACAGCACCCAATCGCGCCACGGCAAGACTACGCAGGCAGTTAAGCGTAATATTCCATTTGTTATAAACAGGTAAAATGATGCTCACCAGTACTGCTCGATCATCTTGCCCTCCAATAACTCCAACAGGCGCCGGCAGGGTCTCCACGCCGCGCAATGCCAGCAAGTAGTAGAGAAAGCCGAAACTATTGGCCTCGTCGTAACCCATGGAGTCCTGGGCTGCCCGAAGACCCCGCGCCTGCGCACCCGAAAGCTCAACAAGCTGATCAAGCTTCGCACTACCCAATCGACCCAGCTCTGCAGCCCTCCCCTCACCGATCCGCTCGCACCAGAAGCGGAAAAGATCACGCCAATCTGCTTCTGCCGTAAGCGGTGACGAAGGCGAGGCATGGTTGAGCTGCTCCAGCGGATCAATGCCCACAGGAGCAGCCTGCAAAGCCTGATCTAACAATGCAAGGCCATCACGACTGCCTCCCCGTCCCTGCATCAATTGCAAGGTTTCTGATCTCAGTCGCTCACCACTTCGGCGGCTAACGTCAACTCCATAGAGAGCAAGCGCAATCTGCAAAGCATGTTCATGCTCCCCTCGGCGGGCTAGTACAGTTCCTAGGAGATAGTCGCGGAATCCATTAGCCTGCAATGGCCCGGATAATCTGTTAGCCAGCTCCACCACTCGATCGAGCTTATCCATCTCCAAGGCTGCCAAGGCTGCCAAGGCCAAGCCTTTGCAATCATCTACGCCAGATTCCAGAGCCATTACTTAGAGTTAGTCTGATTTCGCATGTTGATCATCGAACAAAGCGTAACGGTCCAACAGTACATCTAGCAGCGGATAATCATCTCGGAGCCACATAAGAATACGAGGAAAATATTTTCTAATCAGCGAGACCCGTCCGTGATGATGAACGCCAAACCCGTGCAGGGTATAAGACTGGTCATCCATCCAATGAAACAGATTCTGATTCAAGCGACTATCCATTACAGACGCTTCTGTAAGTCTGGCATATGGAGATAAGCTCGCGATCGCCAGTGGCAGCGAGATCTGGTCAAGGTAAGGCCAGCGCTCCGGCACCCAATCCAACTGGTTGACTTCTAAACAGATTTGCTCCCAATGGGAGCCAAGAGAAGCGGCATTGGGTGCATACACTAATCCTGCATTAAACCAAGGAGGACTTGATTCACCTCCCCCACATAGGACCTGGAATGAAGGCACTGTTAAGTTAAAATTAGTATAAAGTCTTTCCCAAGGAAAGTCATGGCGGCCATGCTCTGGAGTAGCCGCTGGAATAGTGCGCCCATTCAAATACTCGACAGGAATTGGTCGGAGAAAAAACAGATCCGAATCACACATCAACACCGGTCGCGAACCGAAAGCAGCAACAGCTCGAACTTTATTCAGGATCCTGTAACGCTTTCCCTCAACAGCCAAGTCACGAACCGTGAACGGCAAGAACTGCACATCAAGTGCTGAGATCGTACCTTTGGGTAGATCAAGATTGAAGGGTTGATCGGAAGGAATCGCAAAATGGAAGCGTGCCTCTGGAAAGGACTTACGGGCGATGATTGCAGCCACCAGGCAACCAAGAGAAAGTCTCTCACCATCGGCCACCATCAATACATCAATTACAGACATAATCATCGGTAAGTCGAAAACTACAGGCGGCAGGCAAACAATTCATAGCAAAATCAACAGAAACTTTTTCAGTAGCTCGTCGCCATTCTCGATTCCCTGTGGAATGCTGTCTTGAAGGACCAACCGAATGCGATCAGGGGCTATATCCTGTTGGCGCAGTTGTTTCTTAGCGATCAACAATTGATCCAGAACCGAACCCTTGGCAGGTAGGTCAAGTTGAAATGTCTCGGATATGGCCTTCAACGTGGCGCTGAAGGGATCAGCGCTTTCAGCACCTTCCTGCCAGCCGGGATCAGGAGAACACTGGAGAGCCCTTGGCATGGACGCAAAGCAGGCCGGCCGTACTGGAACCTCAATCGAAATCAACTCTAGTGCAGTGCATAGACTTTGAACGACAGAGTATCGCTGGGCCGCCGCCACGGAATCCTCACTGGCACCGTGGTTCCGAGCGTGCACGAACGCCAAGCCTGCCTGCTGAAGCTGCTTGGGAGCCTCGGGTCCAGGCTTGATCGTCTGCAACAATGCCACGCCATAGGCCAACCACGCATCTGGCTCATGGCTCTCCATTGGATGGGCATCAATCGTGGCCTGCCATCGGCAGGCACCACCATCTATAGGATCTGTCAACACTGGACTTCGGCAATGGCGCATATCAGTATAGGGGGTGGCTACACAGAATCCAGCTCTCCAGTTCAATCACCTCAAGATGCCCCACAATAAGTCGAAAGAGAGCAAGCTTCTTTCAGGTGCAAATTATGACTGATATTTTGGAACCAATCAATGCATATAGCAATTTAAGAGGCAGCTGAAAAGTCTTAATCTGACAACAAACATGCTAAGTTTTGAGACTTATCAATGATCTATTTTACCGACCAAGCCAGTGCAATCAACCAGAGGCCAGCCATGCCCGCATTGGCAGGCCACTGCTGAGCGCCTCCACACCATAACGCTGATGCACTGAACGCAGCAACGGCAGCCGATAGGCAGAACCATCGACCAATACAACATGGAATGGTCTCTGCCGATAGACGGAGTCGACAGCATCAAGCAACTGATCCATACTCTCCCAAAAACTTCCCGCAGGTCGTGCAGGCCATCGACTGGATGGTAACTGCAAAACCCTTAATCCAAAGGGGCCGCCACGAAAGCATCTCCCTTTGCTGTGGGCTTCCCGCACGGCCTCAGCTTTGTCACCGATATAGAGCACCTCCCGACCCGTGAATTCAGTCAATAGAACATCCGGATCGGGCGGTCTTCCAAATGTCGGTAATGGCTGCAGGTATCGACTCCCCAATTCCTGGGCCACCGACAGCCACAAACCCAGACAGCCTGCGTCGTCTGTCCATGACTCTGACTCAAGCAGCACCTGAGTGACCTCAGCACCCCAACGCTGCAGGTCCTCTGCTGGTTGGCTCGCCTGGGCATAAAAACCAAGATCACGATGCAAGCACCGCAGCGCCTCCAGGATTGATGGACAGCGCATCCAAGGATGGTCTGAGGATTCGCTCCAGAAATCTTGATTGTGATGCTCTCTCCTCAAATGAGCTAACGCTGGTTCCAAGGTTTCTGGGAATGCGAGGATTGACTTGACGACAGCCAGCTCTTTTGCGTCAAGTTCGATCATCATGCTGTGCTCTAATTGAAGCACTGGAAGTGGCTCAAGCCGTTCAGACAGCCGACGTTGCCATGCAGCTCCGAGGTATGCCAAGGCCTCAAACGCCTCAGGCTCCAGCGTCATGCCGTTACGCCAAGCTGGCTCCAGAGCTGCTAGAAGGGCCGGAGCAGCTTGCATCGCCATGGCGCCACGAGGGAGATGCCAGATGAAATCATCAAGGGCTTCGTCGAGTAGCTTCAGCTCACCATCTAAGATCTGATGATTTGCTAACAGAGGGGCCAGATTGAGCGCTAGACAGTCTGAAGTTTCATCGGATCCCAAGATGGCTATTGTAGCCACGCTCGGCGCTAAATCACTCTCTATGCTGTTGTCGTTAGACGATGTATCAGCGTAGGAGAAACGGGGAAAACGGTCCAGTTCAGGTGAAAGAAGCTCTAAGCCATGGCGAGCTCTCTGGAGCGTAATTGATAAAAGCTCCTTGTCGCGAGACGCAGTGGAAAGCAGTGCAAGATCGTTGCACAACTTGGCTAATTCATCGGCATCAGGGATAGGTTGACACAGCAAGTTTTGCGCAGCATGCGAAAGATGCGTCTTTGCTGCATCGAGAACCCAGGAGGGCGCTGGGTCCAACACTTGATCAAGGCGCACAAGCATTTCAAATGCACGTCGCCTGGCCAAGCCAGGAGGATCATCAGCTTCAGAATCAATTAATTCAACCCAAAACAGAGCTCCATCCTGAACAATTTGCTGCTCAAGCACAGCAAGCCAATCGGGGGGATTAAATGGCAGTCCATGACCCAGTTTTAATCTTTCTGCCATTAACCAGCAGATCTTCGCTCGCAGAGCCTGAGGCGGAGGACTTATGCTTATATTGGTTATTCTTGGATGTATTTCAGCCACAAGGAACGCAAGCAGTTCCCCATATCGATCCCAAAAAACTGCGGCCTTATCAGGCAGGGCACGAACCAATTGAATGACTAACTCAAGCAGCGCATCGTGGTGCTGGATCGCCTGCAGCCATTGTTCTTCTTTGTAAGCATGCTCACAGCAGAGCAGGTGAAGCTCGGCCTGCTCTGCAGCCAGATGCACCTTAGTGATGCCGTTGACAGCACTTTTGCTTAGCTCCCCCAAGAGCGCGAGCCTTGCCTCCTGAGAAAGTGGCAGTTGGCGGATTGCCTCTATCGACAGAAAAACACCAGGCTGTTCAGAAATTGGATCTTGACGAGTGGTCAGATCAGAACTTGCAACATCAACCCATTATCCCCCACGCACCGCAGGTTCGGCGCTGTGGGGCGATTCGGCTCCTCAGGCGGCATGATGGCGTCAGATGTGCCCCGCCCCTACCGCCCCCGTGCCGGCTGCCCTGTCCCAGGAACTGCAACGGCTCGCGCGCGGCCCCCTGGTGGGCGAGTTTGAGGGTTTCGTGCCCACCGGTGGACTGGTGGGCTGGGTCTGTGCCACCCCGGGCAGTGAAACCAGCGGGAGCGGTTCGCCCCTCACCGTGCGGCTGCTGCTCTCCGACCTGCTCAACCCCAACCGTTCCTGGCGACTGGCCGACCTGGTGGCCCAGCGTCCCCG
>Ga0172376_10008213_pt1 | contig 10950 bp, 7 predicted proteins | sample Lak35m_FD_121114 | JGI IMG/M metagenome (GOLD analysis project Ga0172376, IMG submission 121114) | Freshwater microbial communities from Kabuno Bay, South-Kivu, Congo - kab_092012_35m | ecosystem: Environmental > Aquatic > Freshwater > Lake | place: Democratic Republic of the Congo: South-Kivu... | reverse complement strand
CCGCGTGTATATTTGGGGAGCAGCTTCTGGGGTCACGGATACCTAAATTTAATCAGTAAATGAAATATAATCGACTAGTTAAGGGTACAACAGTTAGTTATGGGGTCGGAAGAATAATAAATCAAGTCATCTCAGGCGCTTCCTACTTTTAAAGCCCGTTTTAATTTGATTTGGGTAAAATTTGGTAAATTTACCTATTCATTAAAGAGGTCAATCATACCGATTACCCCTTTAGAACAAGCGAGCGAGGCCCCTTTTTAGTAGTTGAATTTTAGTCTGTATTTTTTTGGGTTGTTTTAAGGAGGCGTTGCAGTATGGCTCGTCCAGTTTATCCACATGAGCTTTGTGATCCGGATTTTGCTTGGTTGCTCTCTAGTTATAGAGAAGAACATCCAAACTTAATCGTGGTCGAATCGACCTTCCTTCCTATAGTTTTGATTCCAGTTGAGGAGAAACGCGACTCCGATAATCCTCTGCCGTTGGCAGATGAGCTGGAGACCAAGGGGCAGGGAAGGCGATAGTTGTAAGATTTAAGTGGTTGGATTAACCGTCTCGGAGATGATGCAGTTTGTCACTCCGAGATTTTTTTTGAGCCAATTTTTGGCTACACTGAGTTCCTTCTCTGATAATCTATCAAGAACATTTTGAAAGTGAATAATTTTGTTTTTAGGTTTATCCCGAGCAACCTTAAGGCATGCAATTAGAATTCGTTCCTGGAGACTCAAATCATTCAATGGGGTATTTAAATTTATATGACCGAGGCCCAGCTCTGACACTGATCCTAATATCTTTTTTAATTTACCAATTCCAGAAAATCTCTCTTCAAATTCAGCTACTTTAAGCTGGCAAATCTCAGGAAATGTAAGATCATTAAATCTGATTGTTTTTGCACCGGCAGATTCCGGACTTAATTTTAAAATATCTTTCGCTGAATAGCCTAGTGCTTTTGCAGTAACGGTTGACCCCAGTAGCTCACAAATTAGATTTTCTACCTTTAGGAGCGAGAGGACGGTCCTGCCCGATTGGTGATTAAGATTAGTTGTTTTTACAAAGATTGTTTCTGGGTCAGGAGTAGAATTTTGCAATACAGCTAAATCCAGTCCAAGCCTAAACTCAGGAGATGTGCCTGAATCGTTTGCGCTAAAAGGTTCAAAGCTCAATATTTTATTAGTATTTTTATCAGCAGCTGAGCCTAGTTTAATAAATCTTGCTGCGTATCTTGAGAAGCTTGGATTGTTTGTGGCGAGTAGGGTAAATCCGCCGTTAGTACTTTTATATTCTAGTAGGTTTCCGAAGGCCTTTTTGATATTTTCTGAGGGAAGAGGGCAGGGATCATCTATTAACAGTAGGGCATCTGGGCTGGTCAAAAATGCGGCCTTAGCCATTTGCACATAGAATGATTTTTCGGAGGGAATACTCTCCATTCGTGTACTTATTTCTAAATCACCTAAGCCAGCCTCCAGTAGGTTCGAGATTATTTTGCGGCAGATAGTAGGTAGTTGACCAGAGACTAATTGGTTGCTTTTAAGTTGAGCTATAGAGGATCTTAAAAGACTCTCTCCGGTTATCATGAAGTTTTCATCTAGAGATGATTCTTGGAGCAGTGCTCTTTGCTCGGCGGTAATTTCAGATTTGCTTAATAATTCAGCACCAAATGTGGAAGCACGGAGTTTCGGCAATTCGATTAGGCATTTTTGGCAGATATTTGTTCCAAAAATATTTAACTGCTTTTCGGAATTGTCCGGTGTTATGGCGGTGACCTCAATATATCGCCCCGGCTTTAGGTGAGGGGTCAAAGATTCCTTAAGCCGGGAGAGGTTGAGCTCTGATGAAGATAAAGCATCAAGCTTAACTTTAATTAGTTTCTGCTCTAAATAAGATTCAACTTCGTCAAAACCTTTCGAGCGCCAGGTTGCCATCTCGTTTGCAACTTCTTTCGCCGAAGTCTTAACAAAAACAGTTAATATGACTTTTTTTGGATTAGTTTCTTCCAAATCTTTAAGGAGCTTGACTGGAATCTCTGACGAAGGGCTAAATTTATTTTTATTGCCGCAGTTCGGACAAATTCTGTATGAAGACTTAACAATCAGTTTGCCTAGTGCACTAATGAGCCCAAGAGTTTCCCCGAGGAACGTTTGGGGGATTTTATTTGGTTCGCCAGAAATAAAAATTCCCGCGGGGAGGTTTAATATTTCGGCCTCTGGAAGGGACAAAGAGCGAATTGGTCTCAGAATGTTATTAGTCCTTGCTTTGAGCTCGCTTCCTAAGATGTCTCTAAGTAGAGCAGTTTTACCAGAGCCCATGGGACCATGAACCAAGGTGCAGCCAGTTTTAATTTCTAGGGATTCAATCTCAAGGTTATGGGCTCGAGCCTTTCCTATGATAATAGGGGTGTTAGTAATACCCTTCATGCCAAGCTCTGCTTGATCGCCTCTATTCTACTTTCTACAATATTTCTGTACTCGTTTAAGAGTTCTTCTCTTTCGGCTTCAAATCTCATGACTAAAACTGGTTGGGTATTAGATGCTCTTATCAAGCCCCAGCCCTTATCAAAAGAGATCCGAGCACCATCGATCGTATTAACTTTATATTCATTAAAGGCCTTTTGAGCAGCATCCACTATTTTGAACTTAACCTCTTCAGGGCAATCCACTCTTATCTCTGGCGTGCTGCATCTCTTTGGCAGGTCGCTCAATAGCTCAGACGCTTTTTTGTTGGATTGGGAAAGAATCTCTACCAACCGACAGGAGGAGTATATTGCATCATCAAATCCGAAGTAGCGATGTTTGAAGAAGATGTGTCCGCTCATTTCCCCCGCTAAGAGACCGTTAGTTTCTTTTAACTTGCCCTTAATCAGGGAGTGACCAGTTTTCCACATGACTGCGTTTGCACCATGTTTGGTAAGGTCAGAGTAAAGATATTCCGAACACTTAACATCCCCGATAATTGTTGCCCCTGGATTTTCTTTAAGAATGGCTCTGCCGAAAATCAATAAAAGCATATCACCGAAGATAACATCGCCGTTCTCATCGACGGCTCCAATTCTGTCTGCGTCTCCGTCCCACCCGATACCGCAGTCAGCTTTATGCTTTTTTACCTCAGCAATTAGATGTTTAAGATTCTTCACTTCGGTTGGATCAGGGTGATGATTAGGAAATCTTCCGTCCGGCTCGCAAAAAAGCTCAATTACTTCGACTCCTAGCTCTCTTAATATTTGGGGTCCAACTATTCCGCCTACACCATTGCCAGCATCGACTACAATTTTAAGTTTTCTGGTACCTATAAATGGTTTTGAATTCTGAACCAGGTATTTGCAGTATTCGTCTTGGATTAGATCGTCTCTCATCAAAGAGGAATTTACGGATTTGGCCGGAGATCCTGCTAATCGTCGCATCCGAGACTCAAGGTCTTTTATGTCATTGCCGGATAGTGTGTGCTTTCCTAGACATATCTTAAATCCATTCATGTCACTTGGATTGTGACTGCCTGTGACTTGGATGCCACCACCCAGGTTTTTTGCAAATATGCTGAAATAAAGCTGAGGGGTTGGACCCATGCCTGTATAAATTGAGCGCACTCCCATGCTCGAAATTCCGCTCATCAAGGCGCGAGCATAGAGGGGTGAGGTTAAGCGACAGTCGTGGCCTACTCCGATGTTGTCGTAACCCTCCTCTTTGCATCGTTCCCCGTAAGCTCTGCCTAAAAGAAAAGCAAAGTCTTCTGTAAGATCCTTATCAACAGTGCCACGAATATCGTATTCTCTAAAAATTTGGGGATTAAGCTTCACTTCGGTCTCCTTATGGACTCTTTTGTTATAAAACTCGTATTTTATATCTTCTTTTCTATCGAGTGTTTCTTGTAGATGTCAAAGGTGAAGTACTGCTGAAGCTTTTCCTTCATCTTTTGATTCTCCAGCATTTTTCTTACGCCATCTCTAACGGTGGTATCTGAGTCCCCAGATAACCGCTCTTCGACAAAGAAATATTTTATGCTGTCAGGGGTTTCTACCCGAGGGGATATTGAATTTACATCCAGTTTCGATATGGCATCTTTAACTTGAACACTTAGATCCGTCACAGCCAAAATGCCAATCAATCCCCCGTCTTTCTTTTCATCTGAGAAATCCTCTACTAAGTCTTCAAAGTCATCTCCGTCTTCGATCTCTTCCTCGAGGCTCTTGAGGAGCTTCTCTAGCTTTTCTGGGCTCTTCTCTTTTTTGTTGATAACTATTTGTCGGAGTTTTACCTTCTCCCCTTTTTTATTAATCTCGGGATGATCGTTAAGATAATTCTTAATTTCATCCTCTGATACTGCGGTTCCTTCTCTATAAAGAGATCCTACAATTTTGGTTTTTAAGATCTCTTTTCTAACCCTGGTTTTGTAGTCCATGAATGAAATGTTCTCACTCATAAGAGCGGTTCTAAACTCGGCTAGAGACATGTTATTCTGCGCCGCTATATCTTTTATATAGTCATCGACCTCGGTTTCAGCTACCGAGAGCTGCTTTTCTTTGGCCTCTTCTTCTAGGATGTTTTCTAAAATGAGGTCGTCTAAAATACGACTTAGTCGGCTATCGCCGGAAACCTCATTTTTTGAAGGAAGATGACCTAGCTTAGCTTTTAATTGAATGTCTCTTAGGGTTATGGCTTTCCCGTTCACACTCGCGACTACTCCATTAAGGGGCTTATTGGCAGCTTGTGTTGGATGCGGAGTCAGCAATATAAGAGCAACAATAAATAGTTTTACTGAGTACAGTGCTATTCTAAAGTTCATACCTTTATCTCCCAGATGAACATCCCTGACGGTACTTGAATTGCCCTAATTAGCGCAAGCATTTAGAGCCTAAAAGACTACCAATTAGGGAAATCTTGAATGATTGATTGGAGTAGCTGTTTTATGGGGGCAATCAAATCAGCGGGATTATCAATAGTTTCTGCCTCGATTTTGAGGTGAAAGCTAAGAGGAGACTTCTGAACCAATCGGTCTCTCTGATTACTTAGGGCTTGCTGCAGCTTTTCTCTGCTGATCGGGGCTTTTGGCGTAAAATGCAGGATGATCGTTTTCGGTATAAATTCCATTCTTACAACACCACCTAACCGAATTAGAGATCTAAGTCTCATCAACTGCATTAATTGCGATACCGGTTGGGGCATCACGCCAAATCGGTCTTCTATCTCAGTGGAAAGGTCCCATGAAGAGGTATCGGTCAAAAGATCTGCAAGTCTTTGATACAGAATCAATCGTTCTGATAAATCAGGAACATAGTCGGGGGGAATGTAGGCGTCTACTGGAATTCGCATCTCTGGATCCACGGACTCAATAATCGGCAATTCCTCTCCGCGCATGTTTAGAATTGCCTCTTTGAGGATGCGATTAAACATATCAAGCCCCACGGTTTGGACATTTCCTGATTGATCTTTCCCCAAAAGATTTCCAGCCCCTCTGATTTCAAGGTCTCTAGCCGCAAGATTAAATCCGAGCCCTAGGTCATCCAAACTTTGTAGCACCGAGAGTCTACTACGAGCATCTTCACTAAGTTTTTTTGGCTCCGGCACAATTAGATAAGCGTAAGCCTGTTTGTTGCTGCGACCGACCCTTCCCCTAAGTTGGTAGAGCTGTGCCAGTCCTAGTTGATCTGCTCGCAAAATAATAATTGTATTTGCATTAGGGATATCGAGGCCACTCTCAATAATTGTAGTTGATACTAGTACATCAAACTCCTTATTGATGAATCTTAGCATGATCTTTTCGAGATGGTCCTCTCTCATTTGACCATGCGCAAATGTGAACTTCGCTTCGGGCACCAACTTCTGCAGTGAGGCCGCTACAGTGTCAATTGTTTGCACTTTATTATGTAGGATAAAAACCTGACCACCCCGCTGAATTTCCCGTAGAATTGCCTCTCTGATTAGGTCATCGCTTTGAGTCCCGACGTAGGTGCGAATTACTCTTCGGTCATTAGGTGGTGTTGCTATCACACTTATCTCTCTGATGCCCAGTAGTGCCATATGGAGAGTTCTTGGAATTGGGGTAGCGGTAAGGGTTAGCACATCTACATCTTTCTTGATCTGCTTGAGACGCTCCTTGTGTTTAACTCCGAAGCGGTGCTCTTCATCGACTATCAAAAGGCCGAGATCTTTAAATTCAACCGATTCTTGGAGAAGTTTATGAGTGCCAACTACAATATCTATCTCTCCAGATTTTACTCCAGCCAGGGTCGCGGCGTTCTGCTTAGCACTATAAAAGCGGCTTAGTATGCCTACTTTAACGGGATACTCTAGAAATCGATTTTTAAAGACGTTGTAGTGTTGTTCCGCAAGGATGGTTGTGGGAACAAGAACGGCTACCTGTCGGGCATGTTGCACGCATTTGAAAGCCGCTCTTAGCGCTACTTCGGTCTTACCAAATCCGGCATCGCCACAGACTAAGCGATCCATCGGTCTATCAGAAGTGAGATCGGCAAAGGTATCTTGAATCGCTCTTAGTTGATCCGGTGTTTCCACAAATCCAAAACCGTCTGCGAATCGCTCATCTTCCGCCCCAGGTGGATCGAAACGCCAACCTCTCACAATTTTTCTGGCAGCGTAAAGTTTAATTAGTGCGCCTGCTAAGGCTACTACGGCTTGCCTAACTTTCGCTTTCTTTGCTTCCCACTTTGGGCTTCCTAATTTGTCTAATACTGGTTTTGCACCATCTTTTGATACGAATTTTTGAACCTTGCCGATGTTTTCTACTGGTAAGAATAATTTTGTTCCGCCTGCATATTCTATGTGTAGAAAGTCCCGTCCTTTATGTTCAACCTCAATGTGAACTAGCCCTTGATAAATTCCGACACCATAGTCTGCATGAACGAGATAATCTCCCTCTGATAGCTGAGCCAGGGCCGACATAAATTTTTTAATCGAGCGAACTTTTGACGGGGCAGCTCTGACTGTTCTTTCAAAAAATATCTCGCTTTCAGAAATAAGAGCGACGCCTCTAGCAGGTAATCTAAAGCCCTCCTCTAAACTACCCTGAAGAATGGAGATGGCAGGTGCGTGGGAGTCATCAACCCAATTTAATCCCGGCCCATCGTAAGGCTCAGCAAGAATGCCGTAGTTTAGCAAAATTTTCGCAAGCCTTTGGGCTCGCAAAGAGGTGCCTACTATAAAAGCGACTTTCATCCCCTCATAGCGCCAATGAGAAATACTCTCGACTAGCGGAGTAAATGCCTCACCAGAGCCAGCTTTTGATTTGAGCCTGGTTGCCACATCGATATTAGAGAGTGAGTGAGCTAACTCTGGAGACTCTTCCAGAGATTCTATAGGGATTACTGGATCTGATGTGATGAGTCTAAATTGTTTAAGCTTAAGATCTATTTCAGATGGAGCAAAATACAGATCTGATACCTCAGGAATAAGCCTTTGCTCAGTGACAAATCTAAGGTGACGCTCTGCGATAATTCGGAAGAAACTATCAAGCTCGATATTGATGCCAATAGTATCTGATAATATTAATTTGGCTTCCGATTTAAGATAATTAAATAGAGATACTCCTGTGCCGTTCACATAGGGCGCTAGTAAATCTATGCCGGGAAGAGCTACCTGATTCTTGATGGCATCGACCCAAACCTCGATTTCTCGGGGAGGTACCTCAAGCTGGCCTCCGCGATGTTTGATTGATTTAATTAATCTTGATGTGACGTCTTCGTCTGCGCTCGACCCTAACACTCCGTTAAATTCTTTAATGGGTAAGATTTTAACAGAGTCAATCTGCTCTTCAGATCGTTGGGTCTCTGGGTTAAAAAACTTCAGACTAGTCATCTGGTGATCATGGATTTCGCATCTAATCGGCCAAGTATATCCAGGAGAAAAAATGTCTATTACATTTCCTCGGACTGCTATCTCCCCAATTTCTTCCACCAAACTCACAACCTTAAAGCCAGCCACAAGGAGTCGATGCTTCAAGGCGTCTCGAGTTATAGATTCACCTTTGCCCAGTGGAATGCTCAGTCTAGTTAATACCTCAGGCGAGATAACTCTCTGTACAATGGCTGCGGCGGAAGTTACGATTATTTTGCCATTATTCCGAGAGAGAGAATCTAAGCACTTTACTCGAGCTGCAAGTATATCTGATTGAGGAGAAACCGCGTCAAAGGGGAGGGTATCAAGGGCTGGAAATTTAAAAATTCCAGAATTTGAGCCTAAGAAAAATTTTAGATCATTAAAAAGCTTTTCTGCCGCTGTTTCTGTAGAACACACTATCAAGGCCTGCTCTGATCTTTTGGCCAGGCAGGAAAGCAGCCAAGCGTTAGCTGAACCAGATAGTCCTGCAAATCTGCTCTTATTTAGATCTAGCATTTTCAGCCCGTTGCATCAAAAATCCCCCGTTTTAATTGGGTGTAAAATCTATCAACTTTTTCACACTTTTAGACGATTTCATAGAGGAACACATATTAAAACATTCCCCTGTTAAAAGAAGGGTATGGATATCTCCGAGCTATTAACCCTGGCCTACAACCAAGAGGCATCTGACCTGCACATTAGTGCCGGTGAACAGCCCATGCTTAGGATAGACGGTAGTATTAAGAAGGTAAAGCTACCTGCTTTCACTGCTGAGGAAACTAAAATCATGATTTACGACATCATGAATGACTATCAGCGAAAGATTTTTGAAGAGAATAGCGAGTTGGATTTTTCTATTGACCTGGGTGAGACCGCACGCTTTAGGGTAAACGTTTTTAAGCAGAGGCGAGGATTGGGTGCTGCTTTCCGTTTTATTCCCTCCAGAATAATGACTCTAGAGCAATTAGGAATGCCACCGATTCTTAAAGAGATAGCCAATCAACCAAAAGGTCTGGTTCTAGTTACGGGACCGACCGGTTCAGGAAAATCTACCACTTTGGCTGCTATGATAAACTATCTTAATGAGCACGAAGATTTTCATATCTTAACGATTGAAGATCCGATTGAATTTATCCATAACTCAAAAAGATGCCTAGTAAATCAGAGAGAGCTAGGGGCAAATACTAAAAGCTTTTCTAACGCTCTGAGAAGCGCGTTAAGAGAAGACCCTGATATCATTCTTGTTGGGGAATTGCGAGATTTAGAGACTATTCAATTAGCGTTAACTGCGGCCGAAACTGGCCATTTAGTTTTTGGAACATTACATACAGCCAGTGCACCAAAGACTATAGATAGAATTATCGATGTATTCCCCGCAAATCAGCAGGGGAATATAAGAGCCATGTTGGCTGAATCTTTGCAGGCTGTTATCTCTCAGGTTCTTTTGCGGCGCCCAGTAGGTGGGCGATTGGCTGGACTGGAAATATTAATGGGTACACCTGCGGTGCGGGCTTTAATTCGTGACGGAAAAATTCATCAACTACAAAGTTCTATGCAGACAGGTCAGTCATATGGAATGCAAACTTTGGACATGCATCTTCAAGACCTAGTGGGGCAAGGTCTGATCTCTGCTGATGTGGCTAAATCTGCCGCAAACGATCGCTCTCTATTTGATGATATGAGTGGTATGGGCGGACCTAAGACTCGTTTAGGTGCAAGAAACTAGGAATGGAATGAAGCTTTCGAATGAAATCCGTTCATTACTGCAGGTCATGTTAGACTTGAATGCGTCTGACATTTATCTAACGGCTGATGCTGAACCGATGTATCGTATCCATGGTGAGATGAAGGCCGTAGGTGGTGATAAGTTAGACTCTACTGATACAGAAAGAATTACCAAGTCGATACTAGGGGAAGAGAATTACAATTTGTATCTACAGAGCAATGAATATAATTTAGCCGTCTATGATAAAGTTTTAGGTAGATTTCGTGTTAATTGCTTAAGGCAGAGAGGGAATGCCGCAATCGTAATAAGGCAGATAAAATCTATCATCCCGTCCATAGAGGAATTGAACCTTCCCGAGACTTTAAAAAACATATCAGCTCTGCAGCGAGGACTTGTTCTGATAGTCGGTGCGACCGGCTCAGGAAAATCTACCACCCTTGCTTCCATGGTTGATCATAGAAATAAGACTCTCTCAGGTCACATCGTAACTGTGGAAGATCCGATTGAATTCGTTCATTCACATAAGAAATCAATTATTACACAAAGAGAGATAGGATTGGACACTCAGGATTATCACATCGCTCTTAAAAATGCTTTAAGACAAGCACCGGATGTAGTCGTGATTGGAGAGGTAAGAGACTCCGTAACAATGGAAGCGGCTGTGAATTTTGCTGAGACCGGGCATCTCTGCTTGGCTACCATCCATAGCAATAATGCCAATCAAGCTCTTGAGAGAGTAATGAGCTTCTTCCCCCTGGAGAGGCATCGTCAGATTTACATGCAGCTTAGTTTAAATTTGGCAGCTGTCATCGGTCAGCGATTAATAAAAAAAAGTGGTTCTGAAGGAAGGGTGCCTGCTATTGAGTTACTATTAGATAGTTCCAGAGTAAAAGACTTAATTCTTAAGGGTGAGATAGGAGAATTAAAGTCTGTTATGGAATCGAGTGAAACATTAGGAATGCAGACATTCGATGGAGCTCTTTATGCTCTCTATAAATCAGGGAAGATTTCTTTAGATGATGCTCTTAAGAATGCTGATAGCGTTAATAATCTAAGAGTCAAAATCAAATTATCAGAGAGTGGAGATAAGACTCTTAAGTCCGGTGAAGCAACTAAATTAGTTCTGGAAGATGACGCTCCAGCAGAATCAAGCTGGGATTCGAATCGTCGGTAGGCCTCGGGGGTGCTCTAAAAATGGAAGGAGTAAAAGTCCCCTGATGCTAAGCTGTAACCTAGGAATACAAACCAAGCATCAGGGGGACTGGCAAGAATAGCCAAAGCTACTCAAGCCAGCTCTCAGACCGGGTGGCCGTAGATTTCATCATCAGCGGTCACGGTCTTCGAGCGATCCTTGCCAGCAGCCGAGGTCGAGGGCTTAGCCTCTTCCTTGGCGGGCTTCTT
>Ga0172376_10008211_pt1 | contig 10950 bp, 9 predicted proteins | sample Lak35m_FD_121114 | JGI IMG/M metagenome (GOLD analysis project Ga0172376, IMG submission 121114) | Freshwater microbial communities from Kabuno Bay, South-Kivu, Congo - kab_092012_35m | ecosystem: Environmental > Aquatic > Freshwater > Lake | place: Democratic Republic of the Congo: South-Kivu... | reverse complement strand
TTATCTTCTTTAATTATTACCTGAATTGGTTTCTCTATTGGTTTCTCTATTGGTTTCTCTATTGGTTTCTCTATTGGTTTCTCTATTAGTTTCTCGATTACTTCTACTTTTTGAACTGGGTTTTTTTGAATAACTTTTTTTATATCTTTTTGAAAGGGTTTTTGAACTAATTTATCTTGTAATGGTCTTTTTTGAACTATTTTATCTTCTTTAATTATTACCTGAATTGGTTTCTCTATTGGTTTCTCTATTGGTTTCTCTATTGGTTTCTCTATTGGTTTCTCTATTAGTTTCTCGATTGGTTTCTCAATTACTTCTACTTTTTGAACTGGTTTTTTTTGAATAACTTTTTTTATATCTTTTTGAAAGGGTTTTTGAACTAATTTATCTTGTAATGGTCTTTTTTGAACTATTTTATCTTCTTTAATTATTATAGGAATTGGTTTTTTTTGATTTGATAATTCATTATTCATTTTTGTAATAGTAGTTTCAAGAATTTTATTAAATTCATGATCTTGATTGTCTTGTATTGTCCGACTTTTGATAATACTATTATCGATTTTATTTATTTTATCATTTATTTTATTAATAATTATTTGTTGATTATTTTGTTGGGGAATATTAATTTTAGATTGTTTTTCAGCTTCTAATTGTTCTCTAGTTTTATAAGCATCACCAAATTTGGCTTTTTTTTCCGCTTCTAATTGTTCTTTAGTTTTATAAGCATCACCAAATTTAGCTCTTTTCTCATCTTCTAATTGTTTTTTAAATCGTTCCCTTTCACTTTTAGTATAATATTTTTTAGGTTCTTCTTTTTTTTCCATAATATATAATTATGCTTTTTTATTATATATACTTACTTTAGATTAACAAAATAGATTCAAAAGATTGATTTTTTAAATATTCTTTAATATTTTTATTGTTGATATTTATAATTGGTAATATAACATCATCATTCGGTAAATATACCATTCTAGATATCCATTTTTGTTTTGTTATATCATTTTTTAAATCAATATCTCCCTCAGTTTCTTTTATTGATTTTCTAGATGTAATTTTTTTAATAATTTTATTCTTTATTTTATTCTTGATTTCATTTTTATTTTCACTCTTTATTTCATTTTTATTTTCACTCTTGATTTCATTTTGTTTCCATTTAAATTTATTTCTTAAACTTCCATCAACTATTTTACGTTTGTATTTCAATTGTGTTATTTTTGGATTATATGATATTATTTTAAATGGTTTTTGTATAAATTGTTTTGTTTCTTTTCGTTGTATTATTTTTCCATTTGAATTCATCGATTCTAAATCTTTAATTGAACCGGTTATTTCAATTTCTTTAAATTTGGGTGTTTCATTTTGTATTATTGGTATATATTCAATTGATTTTTGTTCTTGATATTTTGGTATTGGTTTATGAATTTTTTCAAGTTGATTAATATTGTCGAGAAGTTTTTTAATTTCATTTTTTCGTTGTATAATTTGATTAATAATTTTTGGATTTGATTTTTTTTGAAATGATTCTCTTTCACTTTCTAGTTGTAAAATATGAAAGTTAAGTTGGCTATATAAATTTTGTAATTGTCCTTTTGTTGTATATGGTGCGATTTGTGTTTTATTACGATTTACAATACGATTAATTGATTCTTCTTGATTATATGTTTGTAATTTCAAATTCGCAACTTTATTCAAAACTTTTGTCTTTAAATCCGGTGTTTCAAGTTCGTTTTTTTGAAGTTCATTTTTTTGAAGTTCGTTTTTTTGAAGTTCGTTTTTTTGAAGTTCTCTTTTTTCAAGTTCGTTTTTTTGAAGTTCGTTTTTTTGAAGTTCTCTTTTTTGAAGTTCTCTTTTTTCAAGTTCATTTTTTTGAAGTTCGTTTTTTTGAAGTTCGTTTTTATTATGTATTGTATGTTGTGGTGATTTACGGACTTGTTCAGGTGATTTTTCTTTAAATCTGACTCGCTTATGTGTTTTTTTAGCTTTTTTGGCTTCAACTTTTTCTTTAATTTGGTCAAGAAATTTATCTGTTTCTTTACTAAATTTGGTAAATTTAATTTGATGTTTGGCTAATACTTTTTGAATATCATCTTTATTAAAATTTTCTAATTTAGATGTATAATTTTCCAAGTCATTTAATGTATAATTAATTTTTTTCTTTTTTGTTTTTTTATTTTTTTGAATATTTGATGTGTCTAGATTTATAGAACGAATATTTTCAGGTGATAACATTTATTAATTTACAACTACCTTATTACAATTAAAAATGAATTAATAATAATTAGAATATTCGCACCAAACACTTTTTACAAAAAAATTAATTATCTTCGACACTCATAATACAAATTTCAAAAAGAAGTCATTAGGGGGTGGTAATAAAATAAATGAATTAACATAAAAAACACATGAAATAAATAATTACTAATACCTAGTAAATCGGACATCTAAATAATATATATGTGAAAAAATATAAAACAATGATTGATTACAAAAAAAATATTATGTTAAATATATTTATCTCTTCTATTAGGTATTTCTAATTAATTTTATTAGGTATTTTTAATATCATAACCTTTAAAAAATTCCCACCCCCCAGTATGACTTTTGTTTGAAATTTTTATTATGAGTTTTGGCTAATCTTTACCATTCAACACCAATAATACCACCGTATAAATCAATTTGAACATTTAATGGATCATAATTTGGAATAATGATAACTTTGATTGAATTATTATTATCTATTTCATTTTGAAATAAATTATAATTTACATGAGTCTTTTTCATATCAATCCAACTTTGATTTATAATTAATAATTTAACCATTTTATTTTGAAGTCTATTATAAATATCTTTCCCAAAAATTAAACGTTCGGGATTATTTAGAATATTTTTCTCGACTTCATTTTGATATAATTCTAGATTTCTTTTGATTTCATCTTTATATATTAATGATTTTAATATGTTAATTTCTGGTTTGACAACTACACCTAATAATATTTTTTCTAGTCTAAAATCTAATATTTTATCTCTTAGAAATTCATCTTTCTTATTTGCCGTTCCACTAATAATTAATCCTTTAATTGTGATTTCTTCTGTTGATATTTCAGTTTGTGGAATAATCCATTTAGAACACGCCAAATCATTTATTTTTTTGAGATAATTATGAATTTTTTCTTTTCGTAAACGTTGAATTCTATTTTGACTTTGTCCCCCTTGATCATGATTTGAAGGTAAATCAGCATTTATTTTCGTTAAATAATTTAATGAATCACCACTCAAAATATAAAATGTTGTATCTTCACCTTGAATATCAATAACTCCATAATCATCATATGTTTCAAATAATTCTTCAATTAATTCTATATGAAAATATTTATCACAAAAATAATCTCTTTTCCGAATTGGTCTGGGTGGTTCAACTAAAAATACATTTCTTTCTTCTTTACCATTGTCAGGAATACCATCCAGAAAATATAGCAAGTCCGGAACTACCAAATGATTTATATGATTTTAATGCTTCTATACCTGATTTCAAAGCATCAATTACACATTGACGATTTACTCTGTCTTTGATGTTTGACGCTTGTCCAATTTCATTTTTCAGGAATGTAAGTTCCCTAGATGGATGTGTTTTGGGTGGAATTACCAATGTAATTAATGATGTTGTGGAAATTCCCTTCACTCTAGATAGTCAATCGAGTAAGTCTTTATTCATTTTGTTATTTTATATTTTTATGTTATTATATTATATTTTATTTTTTTGAAATCATTTTTTTTTTATAAAACGCAATAATAAAAAATTGTTTTATTCTAGATAACAAATTTAAAAATTTGTCTTTATAATGTTAAAAATAATGTCAACAAAATATTATGCGGTTAAAAAAGGAAAAGAAACTGGTATTTTCACCACATGGGAAGAATGTAAAAACCATGTAATTGGTCATAAAGGGGCAATTTACAAATCATTTTCTACATCACAAGAAGCAAATGATTATTTATTCGGTATATATTCAGATGATAATCAATCTGAAATTTTTGTTCCAAATGATGAAATTGATTATATATTTTGTGATGGAAGTGAAATTAAAGGAACAAATAAAGCTGGATACGGAATTTATTATCCAAAATATAATATTAAAAAATCATTTGATATGTCTGGTGGAACAAATAATCAAGCAGAAATAAAAGCTGTTATCGAATCTTTCAAATATATTATTGAAAATAATAAACAAAATTATTTAAATAAAAAATATATCATAGTTAGTGATTCTAGATATGTTATTAATTCGATTTTAGAATGGATACCTAAATGGAAAAATGATTTTTGGAAAAAATCTGATGGGAAAATTATTGAAAATCTAGAATTAATTAAAAAACTTGATTGTCAATATCAAAATATTTTACAATTGGGTTTTAATCTGGAATTTTTACATTACAAAAGTCATCAAAAAAAACCATTAAAAAAAACATCATTAGATTATTATTTATGGTTTGGTAATTATACGGCTGATTTATTAGCTAAAACATAAATTACACATCACCACCATTGTTCAATTGATCCAACAAACTTTGAATAATCGCTTGTTGTTGTAGAAGAAGTGTCTGTTGACTGTTAATCAACTGTTGAGCCCATGGGGGGACTGGTTGATTAAAATTTTGTGCGAACAATCCACCTTGAATTGGAAAATGAATCGGAACTGGAGGTGGTGGAGGAGGATGTTGATTTGGATTTACGTTTGGGTCGTTCATTTCCAAAATCAAAATCCTAATTTGTTTATGGTTGTTGCGGTTGTTGTTATTAAATTATATTTCTGTTTATTCTAAATCAATTTTTCAATTATAATTAACATCAAAAATGCTATTTTTAGTTATATATAAATTTTTTCATATATTTAACTTGTTTTTTTGTAATAAAATTATTATTACATATATTCAACGTAAGATTAACATCATAACCAAAAAATCTGAAAAAATAAGTATCTGATGGATATTTAATTATATGAGATGGTAATTCAGGTAATGAATCTAAATTATTATTTGAACAATCTAAATATTTAATATTTTTTGAAATTATAGGTAATTTAGTTAGTTGATTATTATTACAATATAATGTTTCAATTGTATTTGATAAGATAGGTAATTCACGTAACTGATTATTACGACAAATAAGTCTTTTAATATTTAATAAAAGTTTAGGTAATACAGTTAATTGATTATTTTCACAAAAAAGTTCTTTAAGTGAATTCGGAAGTTTAGGTAAATTAATTAATCGATTACAATTACATGTTAATATTATAAGATTTATTGGTAATGATGGTAATTTAATTATTTGATTATCATCACAAAATAATTCTTCTAAAGAATTTGGAAGTTCTGGTAATTCAGTTAATTGATTTTGACTACATGCCAAACATCTGAGACAATCTGGAAGATTTGACAATGAAGTTAATTTATTATTATTACATCTAATAATTGTTAAATTTTTTGAAAAGTTATTTAATATATCTAAATTATTATATGAACAATTAATATTTTCCAGATAATTTGGTAATTCAGGTAATTTTTCTAAATTATTATGATTACAATCAATATTTTTTAATTTTTCTGGTAAAATTGGTAATGAAACCAAACAATTATAATTACATCTTAATGTATTAATCGATTTTGGAATATCTGGTAATTTATCTAAAGAATTATGTCCACAATAAAGTTCTTTGAGTGAATTAGATAGTTTCGGTAATGAAGTTAAAACATTAAATTCACAATAAAGTATTTCAAGTGTATTTGGAAGTTCTGGTAAATTACTCAACCCATTTCCATCACAATTTAAATATTGTAAATTTATAGGTAATTCTGTAAATTTTATAAAATTATTATTCTTTACATTTTTACAATCTATATAAACAATATTATTATAATTTTTATCATTCGGGTCTAAACAACAATATGTCAATATAGAATCTTGACAATTTACCTTTATATAAGCCATTACAAAAAATACAATAAATATATAATATTAATTAATTTCAATTTTTTAATATATAAACCTTTAATAAAAAGACAATTATTCCCATTTATCAACTATTAAAACATTACCATAAATTTTATCTTCAGTGTTAAAACTTTTTTGATATATTTTTGTCGCCAATTCATTAATTTTATCCGTTGTATTATCTTGTGTAAATTTATAAATCATTACACCATGAGCAAATTTCCATTTTTTTATCATTGTCGCACCTTTACCTCCTAATAACTTAATTACCATTTTTATTGATTTCTTTTTTTCTTGTTCTTCTTGTTTTTCTTGTTCTTCTTGTTTTTCTTGTTCTTCTTGTTTTTCTTGTTCTTCTTGTTTTTCTTGTTCTTCTTGTTCTTCTTGTTTTTCTTGTTTTTCTTGTTCTTCTTGTTCTTCTTGTTTTTCTTGTTCTTCTTGTTTTTCTTGTTCTTCTTGTTTTTCTTGTTCTTCTTGTTTTTCTTGTTTTTCTTGTTCTTCTTGTTCTTCTTGTTTTTCTTCTAAGTTATTTTCAAGAAAAGGTTTAGCAATTTGTCGTAAAAATTCGGCACTTCTTCCAAAGAAACGTTTTCGTTTAAAGTTTTTAGTTTCTGGAGTAAAAGGAACATAAAAAAATTCACGCGTTCCTTTATAATTAAGTGTTTTATCAGGGTCAATTTTAACATTAAAAATATTATCTTTTTCTTCTAGAATTTGTTGAAGCATTGGAATTTTATTTTGAATAGATGCCTCTTCATTATCAAGTGTTTTAATTATTTCATCATTATTATATTGGATATTGGATTGTGTAGTTTGTTTATAATCGTGTTCATAAAAGTCCAAAACAGCATCAACAATATTACCATTATGTTTTTCTAATAATTCTTTTCCTAAATGTTCATCTATTATTATTTGTTCTTTTAATTCTAGATAATCCTCATTTTTATATGTATATTTTGATTTATCTTCTGACATTAATTAATTTTATTAATAATTATTGTAATCTTGTTATTTTTGTTTATTTTAAGTTTTTTTTATTTTTCCTAAGATTGAACGGGAAAATTAAAAATAATTCAACATAAGATTATAACATTAATATTTTTTAATAATGGAATCTCTTAAAAATGTATTAAAGAAATCATATAAATCAATTGAATTAAGTCTGAATGAAATTTTTAATGAAGTAAAAGAATCATTTCAAAATGAAATTGAACAATTAAAAAAAGATAATCAAATATTAAAAAATGAAAATGATACACTTAAGTCTATAAATAACAAATTAGAAAATGATTTAAATGATAAATCACATAAAATTGGAGAATTAGAAGATAATCAGGAAAATTATCAAAAAGTATCAATTCTCCAAAATTTTAATAAACAAATAAATGACCGTAATCTTGAAATAAAAGCTTATGAATCGAAATTACGTATAGCACAATGTCAAATTCGCCAAATGGCTTTACAAATTGATGAAATGAGAAAAGAATTTAATAGTCCCTTAAAAACACAAGAAGAACTTAAAGAAGAAAGACTATTATTAAATAATACTATTCTAAATGAAGAACAAGATAATCTAGAACTAGAAAAACAAGAACAAGAAAATCTAGAACAAGAAAATCAAGAACAAGAAAATCTAGAACAAGAAAAACAAGAAGAGGAAAAACAAGAACAAGAAAATCAAGAACAAGAAAATCAAGAAGAGGAAAATCAAGAAGAGGAAAATCAAGAAGAGGAAGAAGAGGATGAAATAGAATATGTTAAAAAGAAAATTTCGTCAGTTTATTATTATGTATCGAATGAGGATCCGAAACAGATTTATGAAATTCTAGATAATGATGATGTTGGTGAGTGTGTTGGTTATTATCGTTCAGATAATAAAGTTATTTTGAAGAAGAAGAAGTAAATGTGTTCTAGATATTTGTTTATATTTTTTATATTTTTAATATTGATAAAATCAAAAAATGTCTAGAATATTGAATTATTTTAGAAATTAAATATAAAAAAGTATTTTCTAAAAAGTATATAATTATGAAAATATTAATTTTATTACCACATCAATTATTTGATTCAAAATATTTTCCAGATAATCTAGAACAAATTATTTTTTATGAACATCCACATTATTTCAAAAAATATAATTACAATAAAAAAAGACTAGTTATGAATCGTGCTTCAATGAAAGCTTATTATGATGAATTAGTTTCTAAATTTAAAAATATTACAATAAAATACATAAATTATAATAATTCTAAAAGTAATCTTCCGGATAAAGCATTTGTTTTTGATCCAATTGATAAAATAAATATTCCGAATGGATGGGAAATAATTGAATCACCTAATTTTTTATTAACGAAAGAAGATTATATAAAATATAGAAATGAAAAGAGTAAAAAATTCTTTTTTAATAGCTTTTATATGTGGGGTAAAAAAACAATTGATATAATACCAAATATTAAATCTCTTGATTCAGAAAATAGAAAAAAGATGCCTAAAGATACAGTTATTCCAAAATTACCTGTAAATGTAAATACAGATGAGAAAAAATATCTTACCGAAGCAATTAAATATGTTGAAAAAGAATTTCCTAAAAATTGTGGAACTAGTGATAATTTTGTATTTCCAATTACACATCGTGGTGCTAAAACTTGGTTAGATGATTTTATTAAAGCCAAATTTAAAAACTTTGGAACATATCAAGATTATATAAAACAAAATGAAAATTTTATGTTTCATAGTTGTTTATCAACTGTGATAAATTTAGGATTATTAAATCCATCCGAAATTATTGAAAAAATTAAAAGTCTAGAAAAATCAATTCCTAAAAATAGTTATGAAGGTTATATTCGACAATTATTTTGGAGAGAATATCAACGATTTTGTTATATACACTTCAATTTTGAAGGTCTAAATTATTTTGGAAACACAAAGAAATTAACTAATGATTGGTATCTAGGAACAACTGGAATTGAACCAGTTGATGATGCTATTAAAACCGCATTTAATACTGGGTATTTACATCATATTATTCGTTTGATGGTTATTGGTAATTGGATGAATTTAAGTGGTATTTCTCCAGAAGAAGGTTTTAAATGGTTTATGGAATTTAGTTGTGATTCTTATGAATGGGTAATGTGTCAAAATGTCTTGGATATGGTTTTTTGTGTTTCAGGTGGACAAACTATGAGAAAACCGTATATATCAAGTAGTAATTATATATTATTAATGAGTGATTATAAAAAAGGTATTTGGTCTGAAACATGGGATAAAAAATATCACGAATTTTTAGATAAACACAAATCAAAATTAATTCCACGATTCGCATATGCTTTCGCAAATAGATATAAATAAATGCGACAGTAAGTTTAGATAAATGATTTGAAATACGTAATTATTTTTTTATTTTTGATATGATAGTTTATTTTTTGTCCTTTTATAATTTCGGTATATTCTAGATAGTTATTTTCGATACCTTCATATATTTGTTTTATTATACATTCCCATTTTTTCGTTAATTTATATTGAATATTTATAATTTCAAGTGAATATCGAATCATTATTAAAGATTCTATTAATCCGTTTTTTGTTGTTAAATGTTCATTTAAAAATTGATTAATTGTAATCATGAAATTTCGTTGTATATCAAATGGTGGTTCCAAATTGTAAAAATTAAGAAGAGATGGATAAAGAAAATTAATTATTTCTTCTAATTTTGATTCCAAATCTTTTTTATAATCATATTTTTCGGTTTCATATTCATTATCTGTATGATTAATATTTTCAATTACATTAAATAATATTCTAGATATTATATATTTTAAATCCATTGATGCGTTTTTTACTTTATTCAACGATGGATTATTTTTAATTAGTCCTTTCAATGGTCCCAATGTTTTTTTATATGCGAAAATAATAGAATCATTTATATTTGTTTGATAAATATTATCTTGATTCAATAATTGATTGCCTGACATTGAAATAAATTCAATATTTAATAATATTGCTCTATCTAATAAAAAAATCGTTAGTCTAAGGTTATTCGTATATGATATTAAAATCCAAAAAATATGATAAACTAAATCAATACTTGTTTGGATTATTTCCTCTAGATTAATATTTTTAAATTTATAAAATTTAATATAATTTTCAACTATTGATTTTATTAAACAATGACAAAAGAATTTAAATGAACGATTCGGATCAATTTGTTGATTTGGATTTTTTTCATTTTCTATTAATTTTATCAAATCTTCAATTTTACTTATCGAAACTAAATTATTATTCATACTTATTATTTTAATCAGTTTTTTAATTCTAAATTATTTTTAATATAAAATTGATTTAATTATAATCTAATATTAAATAGAGATATTTCATTATGTTATTATCATTAACAAAATCATATATTAATTATCAATTACAAAAACATCATATAACAAAAAAACATCATCATAAAAATATTATTCTAGATGACTTACCAATTGAGATACTTTATATTATTTTACTGCATATACCCAGAGAATATGATTCACATCTACAACAAGTTTCTAAAAAATGGTATAAAATTATAAAGAAAATTCGAATTGCTAACAACTGTGTTAACGCAACTCAAATATTTATTAAATATCCATTACCAGTAGGGAAAGATATTTGTTGTATTGATAAATTCGATAATAATCTCAAAAAAAATTACAATATATTTAACTTTCCAAATGGTAATTTTAATTGTTTATGTGATTTTATGATAAAAATTATAGACACTAACCTGATAAAATTAAATTATAATTATATTAATGATATAATAAATTGGTATTTATCAAATGGTGCTCAATTTACAAATGATAATATTAATGATTTTCATATAGCATATAATTATATAAAACAATTAAAAAAAACTCATAAAGATATCTGTTTTAGATGTTGTTATCAAAATGAATATTTATTTAGAACACATATTCCTA
>Ga0172376_10008210_pt1 | contig 10951 bp, 9 predicted proteins | sample Lak35m_FD_121114 | JGI IMG/M metagenome (GOLD analysis project Ga0172376, IMG submission 121114) | Freshwater microbial communities from Kabuno Bay, South-Kivu, Congo - kab_092012_35m | ecosystem: Environmental > Aquatic > Freshwater > Lake | place: Democratic Republic of the Congo: South-Kivu... | reverse complement strand
TGGTCGCCTCGGGGCGCGATGGGGAAGTGCCCCGGTGGCGATCGGTGCGCTGTTCGGTGCGGCAGTCCTGTCGCTCGGCGCGTTCCTGGTGTCAGCCGAGTCGTCGCCGTGGGTGCCCGTGCTCGTGCTGTCGGTGGCTGCGGTTCCGATCGCCGCGGCAGTCGGCCCGATCACCCAGTCGTTCATGGAACTGGCGCCGGCCGACGGTGTGGGTTCGACATCGTCACTGCGCACGACGGCCGCCAATCTCGGTGTGGCGATCATCGGCGTGCTGAGTGGGACGATCGTGTTCGACGATCTCGACGCCGACACCGCCCAGAACCTGGCGGCGTACCAGCAGCAGGCCGACGCCTTCCACCTGGCCGGGGTGATCTGTTCCGTCGTGTATCTGGCGGCGGCGGTTGTGATGGCGCTGCACGTCAGGCGTCGGGTGAGCGAATCGGCGGGGTGAGCAGCACCTCGAATCGGAGCTTCCTCCACACGAGGGATCAATCCGGCCACCGCTCGCTGCGGCCTCATCCGTGCAAGCGTTGGCGGGAGGTCGATGTCGTTTGAGCTCTCGTTAGCCGGTGAATGCGGGACCGATCGGCGTGGGTTCCGGATCCGAGGCCCCGACGAAGTCGACGAGGAAGCCGGCGCTCGCACCGGCGAAGGTTGCATCGCCAACGGCGACGCAGCGTGTGGGCGCCGGGCAGGCAACCGCCGCGCCACTGGCGCTCACGCCGCTGTTGCGACCGGCCAAGCCGGGGATCGGGATGGCCGCGCCCCAGGATCCGGTGGCGAGATTGGCCACGAAGGGGACCTGACCGGTGCTGGCGGTGTACCGGCCGGTGACCGCACATGCGCCGGGGGCCGGGCACGAGATCGAGTACGACGCGGCATCGTTGCCCGTGTCCAACGTGGCGAGACCGGGAAGCTGGATCGGCTCGGCCCATGTGCCGTCGGACCGATCGGCCACGAACACGGAGTAACCGGATCCCAAATAGCCGATGCCGACCGCATGGCACATGCCGTCGGCCGGACACGAGATCTCCGTCACTTCGCTGGCCCCCGTGCCACCGGAGTAGGCCGGCCCGGCCGGACCCCACACACCGCCGACGCGGTCGGCGAGGAACGCAGTGTTGTCGCCGGAGATCGACTGCGCATAGCGGCCACCGACCGAGCAGTCACCCGGGCTCGAGCATGAGATGGTCTCCCCGAGGGAGTAACCCATCGTGTTGAGCGCAGCCAGTCCGGGAATGTCGGTGGCGTTCCCCCAAGTGCCGCCCGCCTGATCGACGACGATGCCCTGCACCCCGGACTCGTTCTCGTAATGACCGGTGGCCGAACACTGGCCGTCAGCGGGGCACGACACCGAAGTGAGGGCAGCGAAGTTCTTGGTGTTCAGCGCTACCAGGCCCGGGACGTCACTAGCCGTCTGCCACACATCGTTCACGAGATCGATCACGAAGGCCTCGAACATGGACGGCCCGCTGTAGTAGTCGCCCACGACCGAACAGTTACCTGCGCTCGAGCACGAGCTGTCGTTGATGGTCAGCATCCCGCCAACGGCCAATGCCGCCAGGCCCGGCAGCTCGACGGCGTTCGTCCATGTTCCGGCGATCCTTCGGGTGGCGAAGCCGCGGCCCCCGCTGCTGGTCGCGTAGGTGCCGACAGCCAGACACTCCCCGTCGGCGGTGCACGAGATCGACTTCACTCTTGCGTCGGCATTGGCGGAATCACGCAGGGCGGCAGTGCCGGGAACCTCGAGGGCGTCGACCCACGTGCCGTCCACCTGATCGACGAGGAGTGCGCGGACGATCCCGCCGGTGTTGACGTAGCCGCCGGCCGAGCACTGACCCGGCGCGCCGCAGGCGATCTCGGTGACACGGCTCTCGTCGCTGCCCAGCGCGGCGACGCCGGGAACCGTGATGGCGTCCTGCCAAGTCGGCGCGGTGGCGGCCGCGTCGGCCGGGTGGATGCTGAGCGCGCCGATGCCCGACATGAGGAGCGAGGCGACGATGAGCGTCCCGAGCAGCGCAGGTACCCGCGTGGCGGAGCGACTCGCGGAGGAGGCGGGTCGATGCATGGTGCGGACTGTAGTGCTGTGCCCTTCGTGTCCTACGGGACGTCGACCCACGCGCCTCACGACGCGAACGTGATGGGGAAGTACACGAAGGCGGCCGGGTCCTGCAGGCCGGCGTCGTTGACGAGGATCGTGCACGGGTTCGACGCGTCGCACACACCGTTGCCGACCTTGCCCACGATCACGGCCATCTCCAGCTGACCCGAACCGGTGGGATCGGGGATGAGCACCTGGCCCGGTCGGATCTCGCACGTCTCCGAACCGCCCTTGCCGTCGCCGGTGCACTGCACGATGTTCACCGTCTTGCCCGGTAGGAAGCCCGACCACGTGACGGTGATCCTCTCGCCGTCACGCAGTCCGTTCTGCTTCGAGATGGTGGCGGTGCGGTTCATGGATCCGAGGTCCTGCACCGGGACCTTCACCGTCGCGGCCGCCGCACCGTCACGGGCGAAGAACATGGTGGTGGCACCGGGTACCTGCTCGGTAGCCAGTCGGTCGCCGGCCTCGGGGTCGCCGAGCAGGGTGAGGTCGAGGAAGTCGATCGTCGCTGCGGCAACGGTGGCGAACGTCGGAGCCGTTGGCACGAGGATCGACACGTGGTCACCGGTGTCGACGCGCAGCATGACCTTGGGCGCGGTGGAATCGTTGAAGATGCGCGCCGCTTGTCCGAAGTCGATCTGCGCATCGTTCACACCGTGCACGAACATCACCGGAGGGAGGTCCGTGAGGTCGTAGGTGCCACCGCCGAACGGTGAGGTGACGCCTGCGAACACGATCGCTGCGTCGATGCGACGGTCCTTGCAGCACGAGTTGGCGATGGCGCCGAGCGTGGTGATGCCTCCGTTGGAGTGGCCGGCCAGTGCCAGACGTTCACCGTCGACGATGCCGTTCACCGGCGTGTCGTTGGGCGCACTGAGCGTGGTGAACAGGAAGCCGACGTCGGCCGGTTGGTTGGCGATGTCGGCGCCGTTCACGCCGCCGGGCGTGGCGGTGGTGGTGAGCGGGAAGCGCGGCATCGCCACCACGTAGCCGGCCTGGGCCCAGGTGCGGGCCAGCGGGAGCAGCAACATCTCGTTGCCACCGAATCCGTGGGCGAACACGACGAGCGGATAGGGGCCGTGCGCGGTGTCCGCCGGGGCGTCGGGAGTGGCAGTGGGCAGGCCGGCGCTGTCCACGCTCGTCGGCACCGTGGACGGGTAGACGATGGTGGTGACCAGCGTGCGGTCGGGGCGGGCGGGCTCGGCGCGGTTGGCCTGCGTGGGTCGGGTGGCGTCGATCAACGTTTGCGTGGTGATGCCGACGCCGAAGGGGCGTGGAGGTGGCGCGTAGGTGCTGCCGGCGTCGGTGCTGGTGGAGCCGCAGCCGGTGACGACGAACAGCACGGCGACGACGAGGGCGGCGAGGGCGAGTCGGGTGGTGCGGGAGCGGGCGGGCGTCTGGCTCGGCGTCATCATCGGTCGAGCGTAGGACGACGACTGAATGGGCCGCAGGGCCCATAGGAGAGGAGTCGAGCGGTCCGTAGTGTTGAACACATGTTCGAAGCATTCGTCGACGAGTTGGAGGAGGTAGTGGCACGGATCGCCGTCGGCGGTCTGTCGGCCGACGGTGCGGCGATGGTGCGCGTGCGGAAGGTGATCGATCGGCTGGAGGCGCTCGTGTGCGAGGCCCAAGTGCGGTTCGACGTGCACGAGCTGTGGCGCGACGAGGGGGCGGGTTCGTTGCGCGGGTGGTTGGTCGACGAATGCGGTCTCGGTCGCAAGGGCGCAGCCGCCTCGGCCAAGCGTTCCGAGCGGCTCGAGGCCTGGCCCGAGGTGGCGCAGGCCTGGTGCGACGGTCAACTGACGGAGGCGCAGGTCGACGCGGTCGTGGCGGTGGTGCCGTCGCGTTTCGTGTCGCGGTTTGCACAGCAGGTCGCAGGGGTGATCGACGTGATCGCCTCGCTCGATGTGGCCGGCACCGAAGCGGCACTGCGACAATGGGTCCGGTGCGCCGAGTCCGAGGATGGCGCCGAGAACTACTCCGAGCGACCTTCCGGCGTGTTCGTCTCGTCCTACTTCGATGGGCGCGTGGCCATCTCGGGGGAGCTGTCACCCGCCGATGGTGCCATCGTCGACGCCGCATTGCGGGTGTTCGACGTACCTGATCAGGTGGACGAGCGCGGTGAGATGGTCGGCGAGCGACGGTCGATGGCGGCCCGCAACGCCGACGCGCTGGTGGCCATGGCCAAGTTCGCGCTGGATCATCGTGAGGGTGGTGCAGAGTCGGGTCGGTTCGTACCCCACGTGTCGCTGGTCATCGATGTCACTGAGCTCCGGGCGGCGGCGTTGCGGGGCGCAGGTGTGCACTCGGTCGCCGATGTGCAGCGACGCTCGATCGAGCGAGGGTGGAGCGGGGCCGAGACGGCCTGGTTCACCGAGGCCCTCGCGCATCATGGTGACGGTGTGACGGCCGAGGGCCAGTTGCTCGATGCGGCGGCGATCTCGGCGCTCACCTGCGACTCGGTGGTGCAGCGGGTGATGATGAGCGGGTCGCGGGTGCTCGATCTGGGGCGGGAGGTCCGCACCGCCCGGCATTGGCAACGAAGAGCGGTGATCACTCGCGACCGACACTGTCGGGCACCGGGCTGTCGGACGAAACCCCGGTTCTGTGACGTGCACCACGTCGATCACTGGATCGAGGGCGGTCGCACCGACGTCGATCGGATGGTGCTGCTGTGCGGAACCCATCACCGGGAGTTCCACAAGGATGGCTACCGCATGGAGCTCGATGGCGACGCAGTGTTCACCGTGCACTCGCCACGAGGGTGGAGTCGGTCGACCGTGCCCAGGCGGGACGTAACGCACTTCCCGTTGGTCATCGCGTGATGGGGGTGGTTCAGCCGACAGTACGACGCCGATCGTTCACGATCAGCCACAGCATCCAGACGGCGACGACACCCTTGGCCGTCCACAGCCAGGCCCGGATGAGGTTGACCACCATCAACTCGTCATACGTCTCGCGGTCCCAACTCTCGAGGAGCACGCCGTGCGCCGGCGCCGAGAAGGCCGCAGTGTCGATGAGGATGAACAGCATCAGGAAGGCGCCGACGAAGGCCAGGATCCGCAGATTGCGGGGTCGGGCCAGCAGCAGCACGAGCACGCACAGTCCCTCGATGAGCCAGGGCCCGAACAGGACCTTGCCGATGCGGTCGACATGGGCCGACTCGTAGGCGTCCCACGCCTCGGCTCCGACGAGCGGGAACAACTCGTAGTGCACCAGATGGACCGTCCAGATCATGCCCACCATGAGTGTGGTGACCACGGCCTGGACGACCACGACGAGGTCGAGGCGGACTCGACGCAGGCCGGGCAGGGACGGGGACCAGTCGGCGGTGGGGGCGTGCTCGTTCACGGAGGTGAGTCTCCCATTCACCGGCTGAGTCGTCGCAACAGCGCCGTCTGGGCGGCGGTGGCGATCAGCGAACCGTCGGCGTTCCACAACGAGGCCACGCCCGAGATCACACCGCCGTGACTGCGGTGACAGTGCGACTCGATCCCGATCCATGTGCCGCGGGCCGGGCTCACGAACTGCAACGACAACTCGAGCGTGGGCGAGGTGACCGGACCGACCACCTCGGTGGCCGAGGGTGTGGCCGCCATGCCCAACGCGTCGGCCGGGATGGGCAGCAGGGCGACGTCCCACGTGTCGTCCGGCCCGAGGCCGCGCACGGGTGAGCCGGGTTCGTCGCTGAAGCGGAACCACGAGCGTCGGTGCAGGAAGGCATCGTCGGCGGGGGTGGCGTCGCGCCAGTCGGTACGCCGGAAGAACGCCATCGTGGGGTGACCCTCGGCATCGAGGCCCACTCGGGGACAGTCGAGCGGTGGCGGAACGGTGGCGTCGAACGGCGAGACGAGCCCGTCGATCGTCGGCATGGTCGGATCGTGGGTTGCGCACACCACTGTGGCCTGCACGTTCGGGGTGGGATCGTCGTCGTGCGGATCGTGGGCGGTGATGCGCACCTGGGCACCGTTGCGACCCGACCGCAGCACCTCGACGTCGAGGTCGATCGCTCCGCAGCGCACGGGCCGGACGAACGTGGCGTTGGCGCTGACCGGTTGCAGGTCGTCGCGGGCGAGTGCTGATTCGGCCGCTCGCAGCATGGCTGCGAACACCACACCGCCCTGCGAGTAGACGATGCCCCAGTCGTCGTCGATGTGGGCGGTGAGGGTGATGGCGGCGGTGGAGTGGGTACCCGGATCGCTCGGACGGATCGTGTCGAGGAAGCTCACGTCCTCGGCATCCACGCCGGACGCGTGGTCTCGAAGGCGGTGATCTCGGCCTCGTGCTGCAGCGTGAGACCGATGTCGTCCAGGCCGTTGAGGAACCGGTGCTGCACGGTGTCGTCGAGGGGGAACTCGATGTCGATGTCGAGAGCGGGCACGACCACGCGCTTCGAGGCGACGTCGACGGTGATCTCGGTGGTGGGATCGGCCTCGACAGCACGCAGCAGTCGCTCCGATACCTCGGCGGGCACCACGACCGGCACCAGACCGTTCTTGGTGGCGTTGTTGCGGAAGATGTCCCCGAAGCGCGGGGCGATCACGGCGCCGAAGCCGTAGTCCATGATCGACCACACGGCGTGCTCTCGTGACGAGCCCACGCCGAAGTTGGGGCCGGCCACCAGGATCGACGCGCCGCCGAACTGGGGCAGGTTGAGGACGAACTCCGGGTCCTCGCGCCATTCGCTGAACAGACCCTGACCGAAGCCGGTGCGCTCCACGCGCTTGAGCCAGTCGCTGGGGATGATCTGGTCGGTGTCGACATCCGATCGGTCGAGGGGGACGGCGGTACCGGTGATGGTGATGACGGGATCCATGGTGCGCTCCTGTTCGGGCCTCAGGCCAGGTCGGCGGGGGTGGCGAAGGTGCCGACGATGGCGGTGGCGGCGGCGACGGCGGGGGAGACGAGGTGGGTGCGTCCACCCTTTCCCTGTCGCCCTTCGAAGTTGCGATTGGAGGTGGAGGCCGATCGCTCGCCCGGGGCCAACTTGTCGGGGTTCATGGCCAGGCACATCGAGCAGCCCGGTTCGCGCCAGTCGAACCCGGCGGCCCGCAGCACGTCGTCGAGTCCCTCCGCCTCGGCCTGTCGCTTCACGGCGAACGAACCGGGGACCACCATGGCCCGCACGCCCGGGGCCACCGCACGTCCGGCGTCGACCGCCGCTCGGGCCACGGCGGCCGCAGCGCGCAGGTCCTCGATGCGGCTGTTGGTGCACGAGCCGATGAACACCGTCTGCACCGGGATGTCGCGGATGGGCGTGCCGGCGGTCAGTCCCATGTACTCGAGCGCCCGCGCCGCGGCGTCGCGCTCGGAGGCCTCGGCGAACGAGGCCGGATCGGGTACGGCGCCGTCGAGTTCGATGACCTGTCCCGGGTTGGTGCCCCACGACACGAACGGCCGCAGCGCGGTGGCGTCGATGGTGACGACCTCGTCGAAGTGCGCGCCGTCATCGGTGGGCAGTGTGTGCCAGTAGGCGATCGCCTCGTCCCACGCCGCGCCGGTGGGGGCGTGGGCGCGACCCTTCAGATAGGCGAAGGTGGTCTCGTCGGGGGCGATGAGCCCGGCCTTGGCGCCGGCCTCGATCGACATGTTGCACACCGTCATGCGCCCCTCCATCGACAACGAGCGGATGGCCTCGCCCCGGTACTCGATGACCGAACCGATGCCGCCGCCGGTGCCGATGCGACCGATGATGGTGAGGATCAGGTCCTTGGCCGTCACGCCCTCGGGCAGCGCGCCCTCCACCTCGATGGCCATCTGCTGCGGTCGGCTCTGGGGGAGCGTCTGCGTGGCCAGCACGTGCTCGACCTCACTGGTGCCGATGCCGAAGGCCAGTGCGCCGAACGCACCGTGGGTGGCCGTGTGGGAATCGCCGCACACGATCGTCATGCCCGGCAGCGTGAGTCCCTGCTCCGGTCCGATCACGTGCACGATGCCCTGACCGTCGCTGCCCATCGGGTGTTCGACCACTCCGAACTCGGCGGTGTTGGCCCGAAGTACCTCCACCTGACGTCGCGAGATCGGGTCGGCGATGGGCTGGTCGATGTCGGCCGTGGGGACGTTGTGGTCCTCGGTGGCCACCGTCAGCTCCGGTCGGCGCACGGTGCGACCGTTCATGCGCAGTCCGTCGAAGGCCTGTGGTGAGGTCACCTCGTGCACCAGGTGCAGGTCGATGTAGAGCAGGTCGGGGCCGCCGTCGGGGTCGGCGTGGACGACGTGGTCGTCCCAGATCTTCTCGGCCAGGGTTCTCGGTGCCATGGGTCCTCCCGATCGGCGACGTTCGGCTTGATTCTCAGAATATGGGACGATAGTCTTGCTTTGTGGGAATCACTGTAACGGGCGTGGGCGTTCTCGACAAGGCGGTCGACGTGCTCGACGCCCTCGAGCAGCAGCCCCTGTCGCTGGCCGAACTGGTGACGGCCACCGGCCTGCCGAGGGCCACTGCTCACCGCCTGGCCACCGCACTCGAGGCCCATGGTCTGGTGCGGCGCGACGGTGACGGTCGCTTCGCCCTCGGCTCGCGCCTGCTGGCCCTCGGACGGGCCACCGCCGATGCCTGGCCCCTGGCCGCAGCTGCCGGTCTCGCGCTCACCGCATTGCGGGACGAGACCGCCGAGAGTGTGCAGTTGTTCGTGCGCGATGGCGAGGAGCGTGTGTGCATCGCTGCGTTGCAGTCACCTCACGGGCTGCGCACCATCGTGCCCCTCGGCGCCCGACTGCCGCTCGGCGTCGGCTCCGCCGGTCGCGTGCTGGCCCGGACCGACACCGACACCGACTCCGACACCGACACGACACCGTGGACCCAGAGCATCGAGGAGCGTGAACCGGGCGTGGCCTCGGTGTCGGCGCCCGTGCGCGACGCGTCGGGTCACGTCATCGCGGCAGTGAGTGTGTCGGGACCGGTGGAACGCACCAGTCGCCACCCCGGTCGCCGATACGGTGAGACCGTGGTCGCCGCCGCCCGTCGCATCGAGAGTGCCCTCGCCCCATGAGCGAGCGTCCCCTGGCGGCGATCGACATCGGTACCAACTCGTTCCACATGGTGGTGGCCCGGGTCGGGGAAGTGGCCGACGGGCCGGCCTTCGAGGTCATCGCGCGCGAGAAGGTCATGGTGCGTCTGGGTGCGTCCTCGGGCGACATGAAACTGCTGGCCCCCGAGGCCATCGATCGCGGTGTGACGGCGTTGGTGCACCTCGCCCGCATCGCCGCCATCCATGACGCCGACGTCGTCGCGGTGGCCACCAGTGCCGTGCGCGAGGCCGAGAACTCGCGGGTGTTCGTCGAGCGGGTGCGCGACGAGGCCGGACTGGAGATCGAGGTCGTCACCGGCGTCGAGGAGGCGCGACTCATCCACCTCGGGGTGCTGCAGGCCGTGCCTGCCTTCGACCAACGTCTGGTGCTCATCGACATCGGCGGCGGCAGCACCGAGATCCTGGTGGGCGAACGGGGCGAGGTGCTGGCCGCCGGCAGTTTCAAACTCGGCGCCATCCGACTCACGCAGCGGTTCTTCTCCTCCGAGCGTCTCCATCCCGGGGCCGTCGAGTCGTGCCGACGCTTCGTGCGCAGCGCGTTGTCGCCGATGGTCCGCCAGGTCGAGCGGGTGGGATTCGGCGTCGCCGTCGCGTCGTCGGGCACGGCCGAGACGGTGGCGGCGATCGTCAATGCCGGGCGCGGTGCCGAGACTCCTCGCACCTTCAACAACTTCGTCATGACCGCCGACGAGATCGCCGATGTCGTCGATCGCCTGGCGGCGGCCACCGCCGTCGAGCAGCGTCGAGCCATCCCGGGCGTCGATCCCACCCGAGCCGACATCCTGCTGGCCGGAGCCATCATCCTCGAACAGGCCACAGCCGCGCTCGGGATCGACGAACTCGTGTTCTCCGATGGGGCACTGCGCGAGGGCGTGCTGCTCGACGCCCTGGCCCGCCGTCGGGGTGCCACTCTCCATCACCTGCGCGACCTGCGTCGTCGCAGCGTGGTGCACCTGGCCGAGGCGATGGACGACGATGTCGAGCATTCGGCCCGAGCTGCCGGTTTCGCCCTCGACCTGTTCGACGGCACGTCATCCATCCACGGACTCGGCGACGACTGGCGCGAACTGCTGGAGGCCGGGGCCCTGCTGGCCAACGTCGGCCTGTCGGTGTCGCACTCGGAGCATCACAAGCACTCGTACTACGTGGTGCGCCACTCCGACCGTCTCACTGGTTTCACCGATCACGAGATCGAACTGATCGCGCTCGTGGCCCGCTATCACCGCAAGAGCGCACCCAAGGTGAAACATCCCGAGTTCGCCACGTTGCGACCCGAGGACCAACACGGTGTCAGGGTGTTGGCCGGCCTGCTGCGGGTGGCCATCGCCCTCGATCGCTCACATCGTGGCGCGGTGGCCCACGTCGATGTGGCCGGCGACGATCGCATCATCACCGTGCGTGTCGCGCCCCGTACCGATGTCGAACTCGAACTCGAGTCGGCGATGCAGCGCTGCGAACTGATGGAGTCGGTGCTCGGTCGAGTGGTGCAGTTCGAGGTCGAACCGCTCAGCGCGCCACTCGCGCGCTGACCCCTTCACAGGCCTGCAGCAGTACTGGAACGAATCGCTCGGGCCTCGTGGCGCACATGTCATGGCGCGCATCGACCTCGAGCAACTCGGCACCCGGGATGGCGGCGGCCAACCGACGTTGATCGTCGGGGCGAACCGTTTCGTCCCGGGTGGGCATGACCACCGAGGTGGGGACGTCGACATCGCCGATCCACGGTGACGCGTCGTAGCGCGCCAGCTCGTGGGCCGCATCGATCACCGAGCGCAGGTGGTTGAGTCTCGTCTGTTCCCGGGCCCACAGACCGAGT
>Ga0172376_10008209_pt1 | contig 10951 bp, 13 predicted proteins | sample Lak35m_FD_121114 | JGI IMG/M metagenome (GOLD analysis project Ga0172376, IMG submission 121114) | Freshwater microbial communities from Kabuno Bay, South-Kivu, Congo - kab_092012_35m | ecosystem: Environmental > Aquatic > Freshwater > Lake | place: Democratic Republic of the Congo: South-Kivu... | reverse complement strand
GACGTCGAACCCCCTGACGCCCGGCGCGCAGATCCCGGGTTCGGTCGGCCTTGCCGCCGGCCCCGAGGTGCGCATCGCGCATGAGATCGAGAACCACCTCGTCACCGGCACGGGCGAGGTCGTGATCTCGGGCCCGAACGTGACGCCGGGCTATGAGGGCAACCCCGAGGCGAACGCGAAAAGCTTCTTTGTGGCCGAGGGGCGGCGCTGGTTCCGCACGGGCGATCAGGGCAGCTTTGACGCCGAGGGCTATCTGACGCTGACCGGCCGGCTCAAGGAGATCATCAATCGCGGCGGCGAGAAAGTGAGCCCGCTCGAGGTCGATGCGGTGCTGATGGATCACCCGGCGGTGGCGCAGGTCGTGACCTTCGCGATCCCGCACCCCAAGCTCGGCGAGGAGGTGGGCGCGGCCGTCGTGCTGCGCGAGGGCGCGGCCGCCACCGAGGCCGAGATCCGCGCCTTCGCCGAGGCGCGGCTTGCCGCCTTCAAGGTGCCGCGCCGCATCGTGATCCTGCCCGAGATCCCCAAGGGCGCCACCGGCAAGCTCCAGCGCATCGGGCTGGCCGAAAAGCTCGGCCTCGCTGGCGCGCCGGCCTGAGGGCGCGCCGATGCGGATCTGCATCTTCGGCGCGGGCGCCATCGGCGGCTACATGGGCGCGAAACTGGCCGCGGCCGGGGCCGATGTCAGCCTCGTCGCCCGCGGGCCCCACCTGCGCGCCATGCAGGAGCGCGGCCTGACCCTGATCGAGGAAGGGGAGCGGCGCACGGTCGCGGTGCGCGCGGCCGAGGATCCGGCCGCGCTCGGCGTGCAGGATTATGTCGTCGTCACGCTCAAGGCCCATTCGGTGCCCCCGGTGGTGGCGCGGATGCAGCCGCTGATCGGCCCCGAGACCACGATCGTCTCGGGCGTCAACGGCGTGCCGTGGTGGTATTTCCACAAGATCGGCGGCCCGCTCGAGGGCACGCGACTCGCCAGTGTCGATCCGGGCGATGCGCAATGGCGGGGCTTCGGGCCCGACCGGGTGCTCGGCTGCGTCGTCTATCCGGCGGCCGAGGTCGAGGAGCCGGGCGTCATCCGCCACATCGAGGGCAACCGCTTCAGCCTGGGCGAGCCCGACGGGTCGAAATCCGACCGCGCCGAGCGGCTGTCGGCGGCGCTGACGGCCGCGGGCCTCAAGGCACCCGTCCGGCCGCGCATCCGCGACGAGATCTGGGTGAAGCTCTGGGGCAACCTGTCGTTCAACCCGATCTCGGCGCTGACGCATGCCACGCTCGATGTGCTCTGCACCGATCCGGGCACGCGGGGGGTGGCGCGGGCCATGATGCTCGAGGCGCAGACGATCGCCGAGGCGCTCGGCGTGCGCTTTCCGATCGATGTCGACCGCCGGATCGAGGGGGGCGCGGCCGTGGGCGCGCATCGCACCTCGATGCTGCAGGACCTCGACGCCGGCCGGCCGATGGAGATCGACGCGCTGGTGGGCGCGGTGCAGGAACTCGGCCGCCTGACCGGCACGGCGACGCCCGCGATCGACACGGTGCTGGCGCTCGTGCGGCTGCGCGCCCGCGTCGCGGGCCTTTACGGCTGACGCACGATCAGCCGCCCGCGGTGGCGCAGGCGGCGCACGATCCACAAGAGGTCGGCGCGCGCCAGCGCCACGCACCCCGCCGTCCGGTGATGCGCCCCGCGGCGGATGTGGACGAAGATCGCCGAGCCGCGCCCCTTTACCGCCATCGGCCAGTTCCAGTCGGTGACGAGGAGCAGGTCATACTGCCCGTCGGCGCGGCGCAGCCGTTCGTGCCCGAAGCCGTGCGACGCGCGCACCATCAGGTTGTAGTCGGGATCGGCCGGATCGTCCGACCAGAGGTCGGGTGGCCCGATCGGCAGCGCCCAGCGCGGCACCTGACCCCGCCCCAGCCTGTCGGGGCGATAGATCATCCCCACGATGCGGTGCACGCCCGCGGGTGTCGCGCCGTCGCCCTCGCGCTTGGCGCGCGCCGGCACGATCCCGCCCCGCCCGACGGTGCAGGGGAAATGGCGGCCGCGAAAGCGCAGCCGCCCGCCCTCGACCACCATGTCATCGGGCGCGCCGATCATGGCAGGTGCCCCGATTTCGCGACCTTGGTCGCGAGATAGGCCGCGTTCTCGCCCGTCTCGCCCACGCGCAGCGGCACGCGGTCCTGCACGCGGATGCCCTGACCCTCCATCATGCGGATCTTGGCGGGGTTGTTCGTCATCAGCCGCACGCGCCCCACCCCCATGCGGCGCAGGATCGTCGCGCCGAGGCGAAAGTCGCGCTCGTCATCCTCGAAACCCAGCCGGTGGTTGGCCTCGACCGTGTCGAAGCCCTGATCCTGCAGGGCATAGGCGCGCATCTTGTTGGCAAGCCCGATCCCCCGCCCCTCCTGGTTGAGGTAGAGCAGGATGCCGCCCCCCGCCGCGGCCATCGCGGCAAGGGCGGCGGCAAGCTGCGCGCCGCAGTCGCATTTCGCGCTGCCCAGCACATCGCCCGTGAAGCAGGCCGAATGCAGCCGCACGAGGGGGGCGCCGTCGCGGTCGGGGCGGCCGACCTTGATCGCGTAATGCTCGACCCCGCCATCGTCGGGGCGAAAGACATGCACGCGCCCCGCCCCCGCCGCCCGCATCGGCAGCCGTGCCGCCGCGACCTCGGCCAGAACGGGCGCGCGCGCCAGTTCCGACCCGACCCAGCCCGCCCGCACCCGCGTGAGGTCGGGGGCCGCATCGGCCGGTGCCGGGGCGGCAAGGACCGCGGGCAGAAGCTGGGCGGATTTCGCGAGCGCGACGGCCGCCCGCACGGCCCCGAGGCCCCCGCCCCCCCGCAGCGCCCGCAGCGGCCCCTTCATGGGGCGCGCGAGGTCGGCGGCCGGATCGGCGACGGCCCGCAGCCAGCCCAGATCGGCCTCGGGCGGCAATGCGATCCGCGCCATGTCCCCGTCATAGGCCGCGACCTTCAGCGTCTCGGCCCGGCGCGCGGTGATGACAAGGGCCGCGTCCCCGGGCGCGCGCATCGCCGCAAGCCGCTCGGGCCCGAGCGTCTCGAGCGCGACGGCAAGGATCGCGCCGCCGTCGTCCTCGATCACGACGGGCAGCCCCATGCGCAGATCGGCCCGCGCGCGGTTCAAGAGTTCTGCCCTGGTCGGTCCGATGGTCATGCCGGTTCCTCCGCCGCCCATCTAACCCCACGGCGCGGCAAATGAAACAATTCCCCGCCACCGCGCACGGCCGCGTGAGGGGGGCGACACAAACCTTGCGGGGCGGCAGGCCGGCGGCCATCTGGGAGAAAACCGGAGGGAGCCATGAGCCAGCTGCGCAAGATCCTGCTTGTCGACGACGATCCCGACCTGCGCGAGGCGCTGGCCGAGCAACTCGTGCAGACAGACGAGTTCGATGTGTTCGAGGCCGCGACGGGGGCCGAGGCGCTCGAACGGGCGCGCGCGGCGCATCATGACCTCGTGCTGCTCGACGTGGGCCTGCCCGACGCCGACGGGCGCGAGGTCTGCCGCAGCCTGCGCGCGCAGGGGGTCAAGGCGCCGATCGTGATGCTGACGGGCCACGACACCGAGGCCGATGAGATCATGGGCCTCGAATCGGGGGCGAACGACTATGTGACGAAGCCCTTCCGCCTGCCCCTCCTGCTCGCGCGGATCCGGGCGCAACTGCGTCAGCACGAGCAATCCGAGGATGCGGTCTTTCAGCTCGGCCCCTATACCTTCAAGCCCGCGATGAAGCTTCTGGTCGATCCCAAGGGGCGCAAGCTGCGCCTGACCGAGAAGGAGACGAACATCCTCAAGTTCCTCTACCGGGCGGGGCCGGTCGTGGTGGGGCGCGACACGCTGCTGCACGAGGTCTGGGGCTACAACGCCGGCGTCACGACCCACACGCTCGAGACGCACATCTATCGCCTGCGCCAGAAGATCGAGCCCGAACCCTCGAACGCGCGCCTGCTCGTGACCGAGGCGGGGGGATACAAGCTCTTGTCCTGAGGGGTCAGCCGTCCGAGCGCAGGCGGCGCACGTTGCTCGGGGGCGACATCATCCCCTCTTCGATCAGCAGGTTGCGCACCGTCTCGAGGCTCATGCGGCCCGGGGGCGGCGCAGGTTCGGGGGCAGGGTCCGCGACGGGGGCCGCACGGGTCGCGTCGGGCGGGGTGGCGGCCTGCGGCGCGGTGGAATAGTGGCCCTTGCGCTCGGCGACCTCGGAAATGCCCGCGACCTTCTCGAGCCGCGCCTGCACGCTGCGCCGCTTCTGGATCAGCCCGAACTTGCGATAGAGCCCGACGAGGATCTGATCGACCGTCGCCTCGCCGCCAAAGGCGTTGATGACGGTGACGATCTGGTCATCAAGCTCGTTCGACTTGCGGATCGAGAGTTCGCGCTGCAGCGCCGGCGGCAGTTCGTGGATGTTGCCGAGCGTGGGGGGCATCGCGCTCGTGAGCCCTTCGAGGTGGATGATCCGCTCGGTCACGGCATCGACGGCGGCGGCGTAGCCCTCGAGCTTCTCGGCGTGATCGGCCTTCTTCAGTTCGCGGTTCTTGCGCGCGAAGGCGCGCAGGAGATCGGCGATCTCGCGCATGGTTCCGACATGTTCCGACATGAAGACCCTCGACCCCGACCGCGCCCCGGCATGACCCGCGAATCCCCCGCTATCAGGCAGAGAGCGGCGCAGGACATCAACATCTGCCACGATTCCCCGAATCGCCAAAGGTTTTTTCTGTCCGCCCGCCCGATTCCCGGGTCCGGCCATGATTTTTCCGCCCCGGGCATTGCCCGCACGGCCCCGATCGCGCATGACTGGCGCCGATGAAGCTCACGATCGCCAGCTGGAACATCAATTCGGTCCGCCTGCGGGCGGGCCTCGTCGTGCGATTCCTGCGCGAGGAATCACCCGACATCCTCTGCCTGCAGGAGTGCAAGAGCCCGGTCGAGAAGATCCCGGCCGAGCTCTTCGCCGAGGCCGGCTATGGCCACATGGTCGCGCGGGGCGAGAAGGGCTACAACGGTGTCGCGATCCTCTCGCGGGTGCCGATCGAGGATGCGGGGGCGGTCGATTTCGGCCGGCTCGGGCACGCCCGGCATGTCGCGGCGCGGCTGCCGGGGGGCGCGGTCGTGCACAACGTCTATGTGCCGGCGGGCGGCGATATCCCTGACCGCGACCAGAACCCGAAGTTCGGGCAGAAGCTCGACTTTCTCGAGCATCTGCGCGCCTTCGGGGCCGAGGGGGCGCAGGCGGGCACGATCCTTGTCGGCGATCTCAACATCGCGCCGCGCGAGGATGATGTGTGGGACCATCGCGCGCTCTTGAATGTCGTCAGCCACACGCCCGTCGAGGTCGAGCGGCTCTGTGCAGCGCAGGCGGCGGGCGGGTTCGTCGATGTCACGCGCGCGCACATCCCGCAGGGGCGGCTCTATTCGTGGTGGTCCTACCGGGCGGCCGACTGGGCGGCGTCGGACCGGGGCCGCAGGCTCGATCACATCTGGGCGACGCCCGACCTCGCCGGGCGGGCCTCGGGGTCGCGCATCCTGCGCGATGCGCGCGGGTGGGAGCAGCCGTCGGACCATGTCCCGGTAATGGCGGATTTCGACCTCTGAGGGCCACCCGGCGCGGTGTGGCCCCTTGGCGTTTGCGGGTCGAACGCGCATATAGCGCGAGAGGTTTGCAGGAGGCACGACATGCTCGGGTTTGGAAACGAGCCACCCAAGGCGCCGGCGGGTCTGATCAAGGACGCGACCGAGGCGAGCTTCATGGCCGACGTCATCGAGGCCAGCCGCGAGGTGCCCGTCATCGTCGATTTCTGGGCCGCCTGGTGCGGCCCGTGCAAGACCCTCGGGCCGATGCTCGAGGCGGCGGTGACCGAGGCGCGCGGCAAGGTGCGGATGGTCAAGGTCGATGTCGACCGCAACCAGCGGATCGCCCAGCAACTGCGCATCCAGTCGATCCCGACCGTCTATGCCTTCTGGCAGGGCCAGCCGGTCGATGGCTTTCAGGGCGCGGTGCCGGCCTCCGAGATCCGCAAGTTCATCGACCGTGTCGCGGCACTCGCGGGCGACGGGGGGCTTGGCGAGGCGCTCGACGCGGCCGAGGCGATGCTGGCCGAGGGGGCGGCGGTCGAGGCCGCCGAGACCTTCGCCGCGATTCTCGGCGAGGAGCCCGCGAACGCGCGCGCCTTCGCCGGTATCGTGCGCGCCTATCTCGCGCTTGGCGAGGTTGATCGGGCCGAGGCGTTTCTCGGGACGGCGTCGGCCGAACTCGGGCGCAGCCCCGAGGTCGAGGCCGCGCGCGCCCAGATCGCGCTTGCGCGCCAGGCGCAGAACGCGGGCCCGGTGGGCGAGTTGCAGGCGCGCGTCGCGGCCGATCCGTCCGACCATCAGGCGCGCTTCGACCTCGCGCAGGCGCTCCATGCCAAGGGAGAGGTCGCCGAGGCGGTCGATGTGCTGCTCGAGCTGTTCCGCCGCGACCGGGAATGGAACGACGGCGCGGCCAAGGCCCAGCTCATGACCATCTTCGAGGCGCTGAAGCCCACCGATCCGATCGTGCTGCGCGGCCGGCGGCGGCTGTCGTCGATGATATTTGCCTGAGGGGCGCCGCGCACTATCTCCTCCGCATGGCTCGTTCCTTCGATCTGCCCGAGGTTGTCGCGGTCTTTCCGCTGCCCGGCGCGCTGTTGCTGCCGCGCGGGCGGCTGCCCCTTCACATCTTCGAGCCGCGCTACCTCGCGATGATCGACGATGCGCTGAAGACCCCGCACCGGCTGATCGGGATGATCCAGCCGCGCGAGGTGCCGGGCGGGCGCGAGGCGGGGCGCGAGGGGGGCGGGCGGCGGCTGCACGCGATCGGGTGCGCCGGGCGGATCGTGCAGCTCTCCGAGACCGAGGACGGCCGCTACATGATCACGCTCGCCGGCATCTCGCGTTTTCGCGTGGTCGAGGAGGTGTCGGGCTTCACCCCCTATCGGCGCGTTCAGGTGGATTGGTCGCCCTTCGCCCGCGACCGTGGCGCGGCCGAGGCCGACCCCGGTTTCCGCCGCAAGCCGTTCCTCGAGATGCTGCGGCGCTATTTCGAGGGGGCAGGCCTTTCGGCCGACTGGAGCGGGCTGTCCGAGGCCGAGGACGAGATGCTGATCAATTCCCTCTCGATGCTCTGCCCCTTCGCCCCCGAAGACAAGCAGGCGCTGCTCGAGGCGCCCTCGCTCGAGACGCGGCGCGAGACGCTCGTCACGCTCATGGAATTCGCGCTGCGCGGGGGCGACGGCGAGGAGCGGATGCAATGAGCGAAACGCAGTCGCCGCCGGTGGAAGAGCCGCAGTTCGACCGCCGGATGCTGGCCCTGCTCGTCTGCCCCGTGACCCGGGCGCCGCTCTCTTATGATGCGCGCACGCGCGAGCTGATCTCGACCGCCGCGCATCTGGCCTATCCGATCCGGGGCGGCATTCCGGTGATGCTGGCGTCCGAGGCGCGCGAGATCGCGTGAACCTTGACTTGGCACGCCTGCGTGCCCAAGCCTGCGCGCCATGGTCGACCTTCGCCCAGTCGGATATGTGATCGGCCTCATGCTCGTCGCTCTCGGGGCGGCGATGCTGTTGCCGCTCGGGCTCGATCTGGTCCGGGGCGATCCGAACTGGCGCGCCTTTTCCTCGAGCGCGGTCATCAGCGGCGTCGCGGGGGGGGTGCTCGCGCTCGCCTGCGCGAACGGGGCGACGGGGGGGCTGACGCTCCAGCAATCCTTCATCCTCACGACCGGATCCTGGATCGCGCTGCCGGCCTTCGGGGCGCTGCCCTTCATGCTGGGCGCGCCGGGGGTAGGCTTTACCGATGCGATGTTCGAGGCGATGTCGGGCATGACGACGACGGGCTCGACCGTCTTCGTGGGCCTCGACGCGCTGCCGATGGGCACGAACCTCTGGCGGGGGATCCTGCACTGGCTGGGCGGGCTCGGGATCGTCATCGTCGCGCTCATCTTCCTGCCGGTGATGCAGGTGGGCGGGATGCAGTTCTTCCGCTCCGAGGGGTTCGACACGCTGGGCAAGGTGCTGCCGCGCGCCTTCGACATCTCGGTGGCGCTGACGCAGATCTACATCGTGATGACTGTTGCCTGCATCGTCGTCTTCTTCGCCCTCGGCATGACGGCCTTCGACGCGGTGGTCCATGCGCTGAGCGCGGTTTCCACGGGCGGCTTCTCGACGCGCGACGCCTCATTCGCGGGCTATCCGGTGACAATCGAGCTCGCGGCCGTCGTCTTCATGATCCTCGCGAGCCTGCCCTTCATCCGCTTCATCCAGTTTGTGCGTGGCGATGCCCGCAGCATCTTCCGCGACGTGCAGGTGCGCGCCTATCTGCGCTGGACGGCCTATGCGGTGGCGGCGGTCGCACTCCATCGCGTCGTCGTCGCGGGCGAGGAGGTGGTGCCGGCGCTGCGACAGGCGCTCTTCAACGTCGTCTCGATCTTCAGCGGCACCGGCTTCACCAGCGCCGATCTGGCCGGCTGGGGGCCGTTCGCGATTGTCGTCCTGATGGCCGTTGGCTTCATCGGCGGCTGCACCTCATCGACCGGCTGTTCGGTCAAGGTTTTTCGCTATCTCGTGATGTTCGAGGCGATCCGGGCGCAGGTGCGCCGCCTCCTGAACCCGAGCGCGGTCGCCCCCCTCAGGCTGCAGGGGCGCAGGCTCGAGGTCGATGTCGTGACCTCGGTCATGGTCTTCTTCACCCTCTTCGTGCTGAGCTTCGGGGTGCTGGCCGTAGGCCTCGCGCTCGCGGGGCTCGAGCGCGAGACGGCGCTGACGGCCGCCTGGACCTCGATCGCGAACATCGGACCCGCCTATGGCGCGGGCGTCGGGCCCACGGGGGCGATGGACGGGTTTCCGGCGGCCGCGAAATGGCTGATGATCGCGGGGATGCTGGTGGGAAGGCTCGAGATCCTGTCGGTCTACGTCCTGTTCACGGCGCGCTTCTGGGCACGCTGAGGCATTTCGGCCGCCGCCTCGACCCAGCCCGCGAGGTTCTCGCGGATGACCTCGGTCAGGGCCATGATGTGGTCATCCCCGTCGTTGAGGCAGGGGATATAGGTAAAGCTCTCGCCCCCCGCATGCTCGAAGGCCTCGCGGATCTCGCCGTTGATCTCCTCGAGGGTCTCGATGCAGTCGGCCGAGAAGGCGGGCGCGATGACGGCGATGTTGCGCTTGCCGGCGCGGGCAAGCTCGGCGACGTGATCGACCGTATAGGGGCGCAGCCATTCCTCGCGGCCGAAGACCGACTGGAAGGTGGTGTCGATCGCCTCGCGCGGCCAGCCCAGACGCTCGCGCAAAAGGCGCGTCGTCTTCTGGCACTTGCAGTGATAGGGGTCGCCCTCCATCAGATAGCGCTTCGGCATGCCGTGGTAGGAGGCCACGAGCACGTCGGGGCGGGCCGGAAGCGCCGCATAGGCGCGCTCGACCGACCGCGCCAGCGCGTCGACATAGAGCGGGTGGTCGAAATACTCGGGCGCGGTGCGCACGGCGGGCTGGTATTTCTCGGCCATCATCGCGCGAAAGAACTGGTCGTTCGCGGTCGCGCTCGTGGCGCCCGCATATTGCGGATAGAGCGGAAAGAAGAGGATCTTCTCGCAGCCCGCCGCGACCATGGCGCGCACCTTCGAAGGCGTCGAGGGGTTGCCGTAGCGCATGCAGAAATCGACCATGATGTCGGGATGGATCGTCTCGGCGACGCGGCGCGCGATCTTTTCGGTCTGTGCCTTGGTGATGGTCATGAGCGGGCTCTCGCCCTTGTCGTGGTTCCAGATCGAGCGGTAGTTCGCCCCCGAGGTGAAGGGCCGCTTCGAGAGGATCACGAGTTGCAGGAGCGGCTGCCACTTCCACGCCGGAAAGTCGATCACGCGCCGGTCCGAGAGGAACTCGCTCAGATAGCGGCGCATCGACCAGTAATCATAGTTGTCGGGCGTCCCGAGATTGGCCAGCAAGACCCCGATGCGGGGGCGCGCGACGCGCGGGTGATCGGCCGGGGCAAAGGGCATCGGGCGCGCGTCGGCATCCGGCATGGGGCTTCCTCGGGTTGCGGCGTCGGTTCCTGTTTGGGGGGTGAATGCCGTGGCCGTCCCCCCGCGTGGGCGTCACTTAGCGGAAATGGCCCCGGGGTCAATCGCCCGCGGCCCCCGCGCGGGATGGAGCCTTGAAAACCGGGCGCCAGCGCTATCTGCGGCCCTCCAGCCATAGGAGAATGCCTTGAAAACGATCCTCTTCACCGCCGCCGCCGTGCTCGTGTCCGGCGCCGCCGCCCTTGCCGCCGAGCTTGCGACGGGCGAGCAGATCCGCGCCGCCATCGCGGGCAACACCGTGCAGGGCAGCATGGTCGCATCCGGTGTCTACACCGAGTTCTATGCCGCCGACGGCACCATCCGGGGCAAGGACTATACCGGCACCTGGACGATCGACGGCGACAGCATGTGCTTTGCCTATGGCGAGGCGCCCGCGTGCTGGGCCGTCCGCATCGCGGGCGATCAGGTGACCTGGGTCAAGGATGGCAAGGACGACGGCACCGGCACCATCGTCGCCGGCAACCCGAACAACTTCTGACGCTGCGGTCTTCGGAACTGGCAGGGGCAGAGGGACTCGAACCCCCGACCCTCGGTTTTGGAGACCGATGCTCTACCGGCTGAGCTATACCCCTGCAGTGGTGGCGGGGTTACGGCAGGGGCTGGACGAAATCAAGGGCCTTCGCGAGGGGGCGGTGCGGAGCGTGCGCCAATTCGTGCTGGACCGGCAGAATCGGGCACAGTAGACCGAGACCATGTCCGATCCCCTCGACGAACCCTCTCAGATCACCTCCGAACCGCTCTCGCGCGCGATCGGCTCGCGCTATCTGCAATATGCGCTCTCGACGATCATGCACCGCGCGCTGCCCGACGCGCGCGACGGGCTGAAGCCCGTGCACCGGCGGATCCTCT
>Ga0172376_10008208_pt1 | contig 10952 bp, 7 predicted proteins | sample Lak35m_FD_121114 | JGI IMG/M metagenome (GOLD analysis project Ga0172376, IMG submission 121114) | Freshwater microbial communities from Kabuno Bay, South-Kivu, Congo - kab_092012_35m | ecosystem: Environmental > Aquatic > Freshwater > Lake | place: Democratic Republic of the Congo: South-Kivu... | reverse complement strand
TCCAAGCAGGCGATGCGCATCCTGAGGCTGTTCGGCGCCGACAGGGGCGTGACCCACGTGGTGGGCACCCTCGGCTGCGAGCAGGAGTACTTCCTGGTGGAGCGCGAGCAGGCCGAGCTGCGGCTCGACCTGATGATGACCGGGCGCACCATGATCGGCGCCAACGCGCCCAAGGGCCACCAGCTCGACGACCACTACTTCGGCGCCGTGCCCGACCGGGTGCTCGCGTTCATGGCCGAGGTCGAGTCGCGCCTGTTCGAGCTCGGCGTGCCCGTCAAGACCCGCCACAACGAGGTGGCCCCGAGCCAATACGAGCTGGCGCCGCTCTTCGAGAACGCCAACATCGCCGTGGACCACCAGATGATCACCATGCAGGTCCTGCGCATGGTGGCGCGCAAGCACGGGTTCGAGTGCCTGCTCCACGAGAAGCCCTTCGCCGGCATCAACGGCAGCGGCAAGCACAACAACTGGTCGATCGCCACCAGCACGGGCGTCAACCTCCTCGACCCGCGCGAGGAGACCCACACCAACATGCAGTTCCTGGTGTTCCTGGCCGCGGTGATCCGCGCCGTGGACCTGCACGCGGACATGCTGCGCGCCTCGATCGCCAGCGCCCCGAACGACCACCGCCTCGGCGCCAACGAGGCACCGCCGGCGATCATGAGCATCTTCCTCGGCGACATGCTCACCGACATCATCGACCAGGTCGAGAGCGGCAAGCCCAAGAAGACCAAGACCAGCGGCGCGCTCGACCTCGGCGCCACCACCCTGCCGCAGATCCCGCGCCACGCGAGCGACCGCAACCGCACGTCGCCCTTCGCGTTCACCGGCAACAAGTTCGAGTTCCGCGCCGTCGGCAGCACCGCCGCGGTGGCGTGGCCGAACACCGTGCTCAACACCATCGTGGCCGAGAGCCTCGACTTCGTGGCGGGCGAGCTGGAGAAGAAGGCCGGCAGGAACCCCTCCGCGGCCAAGCTGGAGACCGCGGTGAAGGCCGTACTGAAGGACGTGATCGCCAAGCACCGCCGCGTGTGCTTCGACGGCGACGGCTACTCCGAGGCCTGGCACAAGGAGGCCGAGAAGCGCGGCCTGCCCAACATGCGCAGCACCGCGGACGCGCTGGGCGCGTTCAAGACCAAGAAGGCGCGGGACGTGTTCTCGAGGTACCACGTCCTGAACGCGCGCGAGCTGGAGGCGCGCTACGACGTGCTGGTGGAGAACTACTGCACGGTGCTCGGCATCGAGTGCCGCACGATGGTGCAGATGGTGCGCACCCAGGTGCTCCCCGCCGTGCTGCGCACCCAGGAGGAGCTGGCCACCACGGTCAGCGCCACGCTGGCCGCCGACGTCGACTGCACCGAGACGCAGAACGAGCTCCGCGCCTACGTGGGCATGGTGAACGAGCTGCGCAACGCGGTGACCGAGCTCGAGAAGCTCTCGGCAAAGCACCACAAGGACGACGAGGCCGAGATGCGCTTCCTGCGCGACGGCGTGGTGCCGTGCATCGCGCGCGTTCGCGCCGCCTGCGACGCACTCGAGAAGGTCACCCCCAGCGACAACTGGCCGGTGCCGACCTACGCCGAGATGCTCCTCATGAAGTGACCGGCGGCACGCCCCGCCCATGCCCCGCCGCTCCCGCGGACGGCGCCCCCGAAGGCGCCGTCCGCGCGCTTTCCGGACGCTTCCGGCATCGCGCGCGGGCGCGTATCATGCGACCCTTTCCCCGGACCGAACCACGGAACGCAAGAACATGTCCACCGAGACCACCGTCGTCGTCGAGAACGCAGGCCCCGCCCGCAAGCGCCTCAAGATCACCATCCCCGCGGCGGTGGTCGATGCGCGCATCGCCGAGGCCTACGCCAGCGCGCGCGGCGAAGTGCAGGTCCCCGGCTTCCGCCGCGGCACCGCCCCGGTGGCGCTGATCGAGAAGCGCTTCGGGGAGGCGATCCTGGAGGACCTCCGCCGGCGCCTGCTGACGGACGCCTACTCCAAGGCCCTGCAGGACCACAAGCTCCAGCCGATCTCCGAGCCCGAGGTGGACGAGGCTGGCGCCGACCTCGAGGTGAAGCGCGGCAAGGCCATCGCCGTCACCATGGACCTCGAGGTGCTGCCCGACATCGCCATGCCCAAGCTCGAGGACGTCGAGGTCTCGCGCCCCGTCGCCGAGATCGAGGAGAAGTTCGTCGACGAGGAGCTCCGCCGCCTCGGCTACCGCTTCGGCACGCCGTCGCGGATCGACGGACCGTTCGAGAACCTCGACCGCATGGTCGGTAAGGCCACCGTGCGCGTGAAGGGCGCCAAGCAGGACCCCTACTTCGAGACCGAGGAGTGCCTGGTCGTGGTGCCCGACGCGGAGGACAACGGCAAGGGCCAGGTGCTCGGGCTGCTCTTCGACGACCTCGGCGCCAAGCTCGCCGGCCGCAAGGTGGGCGACACGATCGTCCTGAAGACCTCCGGCCCGGAGGCGCACGAGCGCGAGGAGCTGCGCAACGCCGAGATCACCGTGGAGTTCACGCCCGGGCAGGCCGAGCGCATCGCGCCGAGCGCACCCGAGGCGATCGCCGAGCAGATGGGCCTCGGCAGCGTCGACAACCTGCGCTCGCAGGTGCGGCTGTCGCTCGAGTCGCGCCGTGACCAGGAGCAGCGCACCGCCATGCGCGAGCAGGCCGCGGAGTGGCTCGTCGAGAAGGTCTCCTTGGAGCTTCCCGAGAAGATGTCCGGCGCGCAGGTGGCGCGCAACCTCGAGATGGCCCGCATGCGCCTCATGCAGCAGGGCCTGGAGGCCGCGGAGGTGGAGATGCGCCTCGCGGAGGTCCGCGCCGCCAGCGAGGAGGACACCCGCAAGCGCCTGCGCGCGTTCTTCATCCTCGCCCGCCTCGCCCAGGACATGGGCGTCGACGTCTCCGACGCCGAGGTGAACGCCTCGATCGTGCAGATGGCCCGCAGCCGCGGCGCCCGCCCGGACGAGGTCCGCGCCGAGCTGCAGCAGTCCGGCAAGCTCAGCGAGATGGCGCTTGCCATCCGCGAGTCCAAGGTCCTCGACCGCGTGCTCGCCAAGGCCAAGGTCACCGACATGGCCGCCGACGAGTGGAACAAGAAGGTCGCCGACAAGCAGAAGGCGCTTGCGGAGCGCACCGCTCCCAAGAAGAAGGGCTGACGCACGGTGGAGGCGCTCGGCACCGACGCCCGCTTCTGGATCGGCATCGGCGTGCTGTTCGTGCTGGTGGTCGGCGGCGGCGTCGCCGTGATGTGGGCGCGCCGCAACGCGAAGGCGCCCGGTGGGGACGCGACGTCGGCGTTCACGCTGGCGGACCTGCGCCGGCTGCACGAGCGCGGCGAGATCACGCAGCGCGAGTTCGAGACGGCGCGGGACGCGATCATCCAGCGGACGCGCCAGTCCGCGAACCGCGAGCGCGAGCGCCGCGGCGGCACGGACTGGAGCGGCGGGGATCCCGGACGCTCCGCACGCCGATAAGGGCCAGCGGGCCCGCATTCGCCGCGGTGCCGCTTGATGGGGGGCGAAACGTGCGGCATGGTGACGGCGTTCCTGCAGGTCGCGGGCCGAACGCCCGATAGACTTCTTGCGCCCCACGCACGAACGCGCACCGCAACGCCGAGCAGTCCAGAGGATCCATGCAGCAACCGCCCGACCGTCGACCCAGCCGCCCCGAGCCCGCGGGAACCGGCGGCGGCACGTCCGGGGGCGGAGGCGGGGACGGCGGCTTCCGCGGGCGCAAGATCACGACGTGCAGCTTCTGCGGCAAGACCAGCCGCGAGGTCGGCCCCATGGTCGAGGGCCCCAACGACGTCTACATCTGCACCAACTGCACCGAGCTCTGCCAGAACATCTTCAAGCAGGAGAAGCGGCGCGTGTCGGGCAGCCGGCCGCAGCTCGGGCAGATCCCGTCGCCGCGGCAGATGAAGGAGTTCCTCGACCAGTACGTGATCGGCCAGGAGGCGGCCAAGCGCGCCCTGTCGGTGGCCGTGCACAACCACTACAAGCGGCTGTCGCAGCTCGAGAACGAGCAGGCGCCGGTCGAGCTCGACAAGTCCAACGTCCTGATGATCGGCGCCACCGGCACGGGCAAGACCCTGCTGGCGAAGACGCTCGCGCGCATCCTCAACGTGCCGTTCGCCATCGGCGACGCCACCACGCTCACCGAGGCGGGCTACGTCGGCGAGGACGTGGAGAACCTGCTCCTCAAACTGCTGCAGGCCGCCGACTTCGACCTCGAGAGCGCGCAGCGCGGCATCATCTACATCGACGAGATCGACAAGATCGGGAAGACCAACCACAACGTCTCGATCACGCGCGACGTCAGCGGCGAGGGCGTGCAGCAGAGCCTGCTCAAGATGCTCGAGGGCACCACCGCCAACGTGCCCCCGCAGGGCGGCCGCAAGCACCCGGAGCAGCAGTACATCCAGATGGACACGACGAACATCCTGTTCGTCTGCGGCGGCAGCTTCGAGGGGATCGAGGACATCGTCAAGAAGCGCGTGGGCCGCAAGCGCATCGGCTTCTCGGCCGAGGCCCAGGGCAACGAGGACAGGGTGGCCGAGCGCGCCGCGCTGATCGCGCAGGTGACGCCGGACGACGTGCTCGAGTTCGGCATGATCCCCGAGCTCGTCGGCCGCCTGCCGATGCTCTGCCCGCTGCACCCGCTCTCCCGCGAGGCGATGGTGCAGATCCTCACGGAGCCGCGCAACGCGCTCATCAAGCAGTACCAGTACCTCTTCAGCCTCGAGGGCGCGCGCCTGGAGTTCTCGCGCGATGCGCTCGAGCTGATCGCCGAGCGTGCGCTCGCGCGCAACACCGGCGCCCGCGCGCTGCGCGCCGTGGTGGACGAGGTGATGGTCGACCTGATGTACCACCTCCCCGAGATGGACAACGGCAGCGCCGTCTACCTGATCGACAAGGCGGCCATCGAGTCGGGCGCCCCGCTCCACCAGATCAAGCGCCGTGAACGCGAGAGCGCCTGACGGGGAGCGCCTCGCGCGCTTCGTCGAGTCGTGGTGGGCTGGCTTCCACCCGTCGAGCGGCCATCCCATGAGCTGGGCAGGGTTCTACGTGGACATGCCGGGCAAGCCCGACGGCGAGCGCCTCGAGCTGGGGCCGCGGCTTCCGAAGCCCGCGTGCAGCCCGATCGGGATGCATGGCGCCTGCGGGCAGTCGCTGTCGGCGGCGCGGTCGCTGGTGGTGGTTGACGTGGCGGACCTTGGCGCGGGCTACGTGGCGTGCGACCCCCGGGACCGGAGCGAACTGGTGGTGCCCTGCCTCCGCGAGGACGGATCCGCGTGGGGCGTGTTTGACGTGGACAGCCATTCGGTGGCGGCGTTCTCCCCCGAGGACGCGCTGGCCTGCGAGCGGGCCTTGGTGGCGGCGGGGCTCAGCGCCCCGCACTCGAGGCCGCCACGGATGTCCAGATAATCGCGGCGGGACGCACCGACATCTTGCGTCCACCGCCTCGTTTCCCTACACTCTCCGATCTTCCCCCGCGCATCCGCGCGCCGGAACCCAAAGGAACACACCATGCCCCGCGTCTGCCACTTCACCGGCGCCAAGACCTCCTCCGGCAACACCCTCAAGATCCGCGGCAAGGCGAAGTACCTCGGCGGCGTCGGCCTCAAGACCACCTCGGTCAAGAAGCGCACCTTCAAGCCGAACCTCCAGACCGTGGACACCGTGGAGGGCGGCACGCGCAAGCGCGTCAAGGCCTCCGTGCGCGCCATCCGCGCCGGCCTGGTCACCAAGCCGATGAAGCGCAAGTACACCTACACGCGCGAGCAGCGCGAGGGCCGCGCCGCGAAGTGACGGCATCGCCCGCGCGGGCCGGGCCGCCTCAGCGATCCCAGCCGATGGCGTCCAGGATGGCCAGGTCGCGCGAATTGAAGTAATACGGGTGCCTCGTCACGCCGGGGCCGATCGCCGGGTCCATCAGGCCCAGGGACGTCGGCTGCTCGCGCAGGTGGCTCGACTGGTACGGGTCGCCGTCCGACATCGGGTACTCCACGGTGCCGATCTCGACGTGGTGCGCGTCATTGGGCTTGTTCTTGGAGACCAGCCGCGGGCGGGCCGTGAACTCGGCGATCGAGTCCGGGTTGTAGTCGGCGGCGCCGTCGGTGGTCTGGAACCGGAAGAGGTCCATGGACGTCATGTCGCCGGAGATGAAGTCCGACGCCGACAAGAAGCCCATCGCATGCCCCACCTCGTGCACCAGCACGTCGCGGAAGCTGAATCCGTTGACGCCGTCGGCGGGATTGAAGTCGAAGGGGAACACGGTGCTGAAGGTGATCGACGCGTCCGAGCCCGAGGAGTCGGCCACGGTGGACTTCACGTTGGCGCGCGAAAACACCACGCGGTTCTCGTTGGTCACCGCGGCGGAGGCGCCGTCGTAACGGACTTTCATGGTGCTGCCGGTGGGCAGGCGCGGCTGGACGGTGTCGCTGGCATCGCGGCCGTTGACCAGCCCGGTGCGGGCCGTGGTGAAAGGCACGGCCAGGAGCGACGAACTGGCCGAACCGAGCACGCCCGGGGCCAGCGACTGGAAGGAGATCGAGATGCGGAGCGTGACGGGGTCCGACCAGAGCGACTCCACGTATTGCTCAACGGCCTGGATGGCAGGGAGCGCCGAAGGCGGGACGGTTCCGCCGACCGTGAAGATCACGTTGAAGCCGTTCAGCGACTGCGTGGCATCGATCTCTAGGCCGCCCTCCTCCATGAGGGACTCGTGCGCGTCGATGGATGCCTGGAGCCCGGCGACGCCCATCGCCGACGGGTCACCGCCGCAGATCGGCCTCCAGTACTCGAAGACCGGGACCATGAGCTTCTCGCCGTCGTAGGTCTCGAGCTGCTCCTGCCCAAGGTCTCGCACGATCACGGGCGGCAACACGCCGCGGCGACCGCCGTCCGTGGCAGGCTTCACGGGCTCGTCGACGGTTCCGCTGGCCGAATCGGCGGCGAGCAGGCCCCCGACCGCCAGCACCGCGGCGGCGCTTGCGAGCATCCGCGCGACGGGCAGGCGCCGGCGCGTGGGTACAACGGGGGACGGGGATGTGGCGGTGTGCACGGGTCTCCTCCGAGAACGCATTTCCAAAGGCATCGGCCCAAGGCAACTTCGGGAATCAGCGGAAAAAACCCCGGATCGTTGACATCCCCCGGGGGCCGCCTATAATCTCCGATCCTCGCAGCGGGACCCCCGGCTCGAACGCGCCACCACTGGATCCACGGATCCCGGCACCGAGCAACCCCCCCATCCCGCAGGCAAGGCCCCGTCGCGCGCCCCCGATGGCTCGTGCCGGGACAAATGGTGGACGGCCCAAGGCAGTTCCGAGCTCGTTCCAGGGCGCTACCCGGACCAGGACGCTTTTTTCGCGTCCCGGCCCTCACGGTCCGCGCCCGGGATGCGTCTTGCGGGTGGGCCGACCAGGGTGATCGATCCGGCCTCCGAGGCCGGGGCACGTGCAGGCAAGGCGCAGGAAGCGCCGGAAGGACCATGCAGTGGCAGCGTCGTCGTACGGAAACTCAGACAGGGACCGCGTCCTCGACGCCACCGACCTGGTGGCGCTGGTGGGCGAGCACGTGCAGCTGCGCCCCAAGGGGCGCGAGCACGTGGGCCTCTGCCCGTTCCACGACGACCGAACGCCGTCCATGAGCGTGGTCACGCACAAGGGGTCGGGGTTCTACAAGTGCTTCTCGTGCGGCGCGGCAGGGAACGCCATCGACTTCATGATGAACTACCACAAAATGGAGTTCATCGACGCGCTGCGCGCGCTGGCGGAGCGCTCGGGCATCGAGCTGCGGCAGACGCGCGGCGACGAGGGCGCCGCCGGCGGGCGTCGCAGGCTGCTGCGAGCCAACGCGGTCGCTGCGTCGTACTTCCGAAAGGTGCTCGCGCATCCCGAGGCCGGCACCTCGGCGCGGGCGGCGATCGAGCGCCGGGGCATCCCCGCCGAGATGCAGGAGCGGTTCGGGCTCGGGGCGGCACCCGACTCGTGGGACGGGTTCATCCGCCACCTCGAGCGATTGCGCGCGCACCACGCCGGTGCGCGCGGCGACGACGCGTTGCCGGAGCTCGAGGCGTTCCGCGCGGCGGGGCTGGTGCGCGACGGGCGCCAGGGCCCGATCGACGGGTTCCGCAACCGCGTGATGTTCCCGATCTGCGACGAGATGGGGCAGCCGATCGCCTTCGGCGCGCGGCAGATCGATCCTGAGGACTCGCCCAAGTACCTGAATTCCCCGGAGAGCGGCGTCTTCCACAAGGGCCGGGGGCTGTACGCCATCCACCTCGCGAAGAAGTCGATCATCGACAGCCGCACCGCGGTGATCTGCGAGGGCTACACCGACGTCATCGCGTGCCACCAGGCCGGCGTGACCAACGCCGTGGCGACGCTCGGCACCGCGCTGACGCGCGACCACGCGCGCATGCTCAAGCGAATGGCCGAGCGCGTGGTGCTGCTCTTCGACGGCGATGCCGCCGGCCAGAAAGCGGCCGACCGGGCGATCGAGGTCTTCTTCGCGGAGCCGATCGACGTTCGCATCTGCACGCTTCCCGACGGACTCGACCCGGACGAGCTGCTGCGGCAGGAGGGCGGCCGCGCGCGCTTCGACGCCGCGCTCGAGCAGAGCGAGGACGCCCTGCGCCACTTCGTGCGCCGGTTCCGCCAGGACTTCGCGTCCGCGGGCGGGCTCAGCGCGCGCCAGCAGCGCATCGAGGCCGTGCTCGCGCGGCTCGTGGAGCTCGGGTTCCGGCAGATGCCCGGGCTGCGGAGGACGCTGGTGATGTCGAGCCTGGCCGCCATCACGGGCCTGCCCGAGCGGGAGCTCGAGGCGGCGCTCGAGGCGGTTCGCGCGCCCGGCGGCCGGGCGGCCGAGGCCTCGGCGCCCGAGCCACGGCACGATGCGCCCGATGCCGACCATCCATCGCCCGACCATCCATCGCTCGAGGCCCAGGGTTTCTCCGCCGCACAGGCTCGCGCCCGCCGGCAGGCCGAGCGCGACGTGCTGGCCGTGCTGCTTGCGCACCCGGGCGTGGCTGGCGAGCGGATCCGGCTCGATGACGGCAGCGCGCTGCCTGCCACGGAACTGCTGACGCCCGAGGCGTTCCTCGACCCGGACTGCCGGTCGGTCCTGTCGGCCATCCACGTGTGGCTCGAGGACGGGCACCCATTCACCATCGACGACGCCCTCGCAGAGCTCCGGTCCACGTCCGGCAAGGCCGTGGCCGCTGACCTGGTGATCGTGGGCGCCCGACGAGCAGCGTCCGAGAACGATGCGCGCGCCGTGTTGCGCGAGGCGGTCGACGCGTTTGAGCGGATCCGCCGGGCACGCACGGCCGTAGCAGTGTCAATTGGTCACCTAAATCCGCCTACTGCAAGGAGTTCCGACGAACTAGCCGCCCTCCAGGCGCGTCTTGACGCCATTCGGTCCCGTGGACGGGATCCCACCGCGTTCGGACGCTTGCCGGGAAAGCAGAACAACTCCTCGGTACCTCGCCCGCACCTTGATGGATCCTGAACGGTTTTGTCGTTGAGCACGATCCACCGCCACCGTTTTCCCGCCTAGCACCTCTGATGGCCGATAGGAATCGTTTGGGCCGATTCCGGCCCGCCGACCCCGCAGAACTGGACTGAACCCACGTGTCACTCGCACTCTCCGACCTCACCCCCGTCCTCCGCCAGCTGGTCGAAATCGGCCGCGGCCGCAAGTGGATCTCCTACGAGGAGTACATCCGCTGCGTGCCCGACGAGTTCGTCGAGCCCGAGAAGGTCGACGAGATGATCGTGCTCCTCGAGGAGCTCGGCATCGAGCTCATCGACGAGGGCGAGCGCAAGCGCAACGGCGGCGAGATGTTCGACGCCCCGCTGCAGACGAACCTCAAGTTCCAGCGCGACGAGAAGAAGCCGAACAAGCCGCCCAAGGTCCAGATGATCGAGGAGGAGGACGGCCCGCCGGTCGACTTCGACGGCGCGTTCGAGGACGAGCAGCACCACCCGGAGGAGCCGGCGCAGGAGGAGGAGATCCTCGACGACGCCGAGGCCGCCGCGACGGTCGAGGCCGCGCTCAGCGAGCAGGGCTCCAAGCGGATCGATGACCCGATCCGCATGTACCTGACGCAGATGGGCACCATCCCGCTGCTCACGCGCGAGGAGGAGATCCGCCTCGCCAAGAAGATCGAGACCACGCGCATGTGCTTCCGCCGGCTGACGCTGGCGAGCGACTACGCCGCGCAGATGGCCGTGCAGATCCTGAAGCAGGTGCACGCCGGCACCCTGCCCTTCGACCGCACGATGCGCATCTCCACCGCCGAGGAGAACCACAAGGAGACCCTCGCGGCGCGCATCCCCGCCAACATGCCGACCATCGAGCGGCTGCTCAACCGCAACCGCGAGATCTTCGAGCAGCTCGACGCCGGCCCCGCGGACGCGAAGCGGCTGACCCTCCAGAAGGAGTTCGACCACAACCGCCGCAAGGTGGCGGTGCTGCTGGAGGAGTGCTGCCTGCGCACCAGCCGCATCCAGCCGCTCCTGCGCAAGCTCCAGGGCCTCGACAAGAAGGTCAAGGAGATCCTGCACCAGCTGAAGAAGGCGGAGAAGCATCCCGAGCGCTTCGACCCGGAGGACATCCAGGTCATGCGCGACGAGATCGACGGCCTCCGCTCGATGGTGCTCGAGGGCGCCGAGCTGCTCGACGCGCGCGTGCGCCGCATCGAGCGCGCGTTCCTCGAGTACGAGCAGGCCAAGCGCGACCTCTCGGGCGGCAACCTGCGCCTGGTGGTGTCGATCGCCAAGAAGTACCGCAACCGCGGCCTGCCCTTCCTCGACATCATCCAGGAAGGCAACACCGGCCTGATGCGCGCGGTGGACAAGTACGAGTACAAGCGCGGCTACAAGTTCAGCACCTACGCCACGTGGTGGATCCGCCAGGCCATCACGCGCGCCATCGCCGACCATGC